>Ga0182016_10001101_pt1 | contig 33030 bp, 19 predicted proteins | sample 712S2MmetaG_FD_120491 | JGI IMG/M metagenome (GOLD analysis project Ga0182016, IMG submission 120491) | Permafrost microbial communities from Stordalen Mire, Sweden - 712S2M metaG | ecosystem: Environmental > Terrestrial > Soil > Wetlands > Permafrost | place: Sweden: Stordalen | collected...
CAGGAGCTTCATTCAGCATCACAACAAGAATCCAAAACCATTCGTCTGGCACAAAACCGCTGACCAGATTCTGGATTCCGTCTCTCGATTTTGTACGCGAACTTTAGACTCAGGACACTAGTAGCTAGAAGCTAGAGGCTGCATCACTGCTTTACAAAGAACCACGCCGCCATGCCCAGCCCGATTACTACCACGCTGGCACGCAGGATGCGCTGCGGAATGTGGCGGGCTACGCTGGCTGAGGCATAGCCGCCGATGGCCGCGGCAACCATGGACGCCAGGCAATAGCGCCATATCACTTGCCCATCGACAATGAAAATAGTGAATGCGATGCCGTTGGCCAGCGTGGTTGCAACCACCTTGAGCGCGTTGATGGTGTTCAGGTCCTGATAGCCGAAGAGCGAGAGCAGGGTGATGATGAGGAACCCTGCGCCTGCTCCGAAATAGCCGATGTAAAAGCACACTGCGACCGTGGCGATAAAGACGGGAACGCGGCGCGGCGCGTGGGTGGCGCCCATCGTCGATCCGTCGCGCGATCCCTTGCGGCGTTCGAGCCAGCGCGAGATGGGCCCGCTGACGGCAAAGATTGAAGCGGCAACCAGCAGCAGCCACGGGACCAGGTGCATAAAGGTCTTTTGCGGGGTGACGAGCAGTACGATTGCGCCGGCAGTGCCGCCGATCAAGCCGGCGAGGCCCATGACAAATGCTAGCGCCAGGTTTTGGCGTACCTCATTGCGGTAGGCCGCGATTGAAGTGAGTTGCCCCGGCCATATAGCGACTGTATTGGTGGCGTTGGCCTGCACCGGCAAAACGCCCATGCCCAGCATGGCTGGAAACGACAGGAACGACCCGCCACCGGCGACGGCGTTGAGCACGCCGGCCAAAAGCGAGGCCACTACAAGCCATATCCAGCGCCAGGTAAGGTCGGGCGCGATGCCCAGATAATGTGCCATCTGCCTCCATTTTAGAGGGAGCTGCGCAAAATCTCACATGCGACAGAATTTGCTATCGCATTCAAAATGCAATGCGATATGCTCACTCTATGCTGCCCCGCTGCGCACGCGTCCTGCTGGGACTGCTTTCTGTCGCAGTACTAGCGGTTCCGGCGTTAACCCAATCCCCCGCTCAGCCAGCTCTTGTTGAGGTGCACGACCTTGGCAAAGGTACGGCCGTACTCGGAGGTCCGTGGCAATTCCACACCGGAGACGACCCGGCGTGGGCCGTGCCGCAGACGGTCGACGCCACCGGCACAAACGGCTGGGAACAACTCTCCGTCGACAAGCCCTGGGGCGCGCAGGGGCACCCGTCCTACACAGGCTATGGCTGGTATCGCAAACACATCAGCTTTACGCCGGCGCCGGGGGGCTCGCAGGATTTCTATCTTCTAATCCGTCATGTGGGCGACGCCTACCAGGTCTACTGGAATGGCCGCATGGTTGGCCACAACGGAGGAATGCCTCCCAAGCCGCTCTACTTTTACACCCAGGCTCCGCAGATTGTGAATCTCGGGCCGGCGCGCGATGGCGTACTGGCGGTGCGCGTGTGGAAGGCGCCGCTGGCGAGCTTCGACTCGGAGAGGATCGGCGGGTTTTATTCGGCGCCCATCGCCGGCAGCCCTGACGACATCAGGGCTTTGAAAGCCAGCATCGACTACGAGTGGCTGCGCAGCAACCAATACTACTTCGCACTTCGGTCGTTGTACGCGCTGGTGATGATCCTGAGCCTGCTGGCCTGGTATCGCGACCGCTCCCGCCAGGTACTGCTGGCCATGGCGGTGTTTGCCGCATCGCCCACCATCAGCGTCTTTCTGGTCGGACTGCATCTTCCCCTCCCATTCAGCGTGGCGATTGGATTTCTTCAGCCCGCCTTGGCTTTGCAGGACATCGGGCTTTGGTTCCTGCTCATTTATCTGCTCGAACTCGATCGACAACGCAACCTGGTGGCACTGACGTACGAGCTGACGGTCATCAACATAACGGTCGCCTCACTCGATGGTTTTCTCACCTTTTTCGACTGGAGCCGGCCGTTCTTCGTCCACTGGGCACAGGTGGCGGATGGATCCCTGACCGCAGTCCAAACGATGACGCAGATGCTGCCGTTCCTGTTGCTGGCCTACGCAGTCCGCAACAGGCTCGACTTTGCGCGGTGGGCCGTGGCCATTTCAGCGTTTCTGACCGAGATGCTTTTCGCTATCCGCATTGCCTCGGAACAAGGCAGCCGATACACGCACTGGACTCTCTCAGAGAAGATGCTGCAGCCTCTGTTCACCCTCGGCGGAAACCCATTTACGGTGCAGGAAATTGCGCAGACGCTGCTGCTGTTTGCCATCATCTACGCCATGTTCGGGACCATGCAGGACACATTGCACCGCCAGGGTTCAATGGAGCAGGAGCTGAGGAGCGCGCGCGAGCTGCAGCACGTGTTGATTCCCAAGCAGCTGCCTGAGCTGCCCGGCTTCGCAGTCACCAGCGCCTATCGTCCAGCGCAGGAGGTTGGCGGCGATTTCTTCCAGATTATTCCTCTTGAGGGGGTCGACACCGGCTCCACGCTCATTGTGCTGGGCGACGTGAGCGGCAAGGGGCTGAAGGCGGCCATGGCCGTTTCTTTTATAGTTGGCACGGTTTGCACGGCGGCCAAATTCACATCGAGCCCGGGCGAGTTTCTGGTTGAACTGAACCAGCGGCTGTTCGGGAGGTTGGATGGCGGGTTTACGACGTGCGTGGTGTTGCGGATCGATAGCGATGGGCATTGCGCGGTGGCCAGCGCCGGTCATCCTGCGCCGTTCATGAACAGGAACGAGCTTGAGATGGAAGGCACGCTTCCGCTTGGCGTACTGGCCGATGTGGCGTATCCCGAGACTCATCTCGACCTGCGCGAGGGAGACCACCTTGTGATGTACACCGACGGCCTGCTCGAAGCCAGAAATGCGAAAGGCGAGATCTTCAGCTTCGAACGTGTGAGGGCGCTCTTCTCTACTCGCCCCGGCGCGGCGGCGGCCTCAGGGGTGGCAATGCAATTTGGCCAGGAGGACGACATTACAGTTGTCACAGTTACGCGGCTGGGGGCTGGAGTGAAGCCGACCACGCGGCTGATTGCCCCCGAAATGGCCAACGCGTAATTCTGAGAGCTTTCCAGATTCATGCGTTGATACTGCATTCGGCGTTCGAGGCGGCTCTTACTTCCGCCCCTCGGACGAAGGCCTGTCCGCGGGGGCCCCGGATGAAAGATCCACTTGGCGGTATTGACTTTTTAGGGCCTGAATCGAAAACGCTGTATCGCATTCAAAATGCAATGCGATATGCTCACGGCATGCTTCCCCGCTGCAAGTTTTGCGCGTTGGGAATTGTGTGTGCAGCTTCCCTCCTTCTCACCGCGCAAACACCCACTGCACCACGCTCGACGCCTCGGCTGAGTTCCGCCGGCTCGGAGTTGCGCGCAGCGGCCTCTCCTTTGAAGCTCGACGGCGGAGCGGTGTCGCTTGACGGGCCGTGGCAGTTTCAACTCAGCGATAACCCGGCCTGGGCGTCGGCGGAGTTCGCCCACGCCGCGCAGCAGTTTGGCCAGGAAGACGACATCATCGTGCTCATGCTCAGCTTTGCTCCAGTAGGAGTGATGCATGCGTAAATTGCTTCTGCTTTTGTTTCTCTGCGTGCCGGCGTCACTCGCCGCGCAGCCGATGAACTCACGCGCGAGCGGCGGCACGTTTCACTTTGAGCAGGACCGGGAACCCATTGCCTCCCTCGACGGACAATGGCGCTTTCATCCAGGCGATGACGCGGCCTGGTCTTCTTCTGCCTTCGATGATTCGAAGTGGGCGCTGGTTGAAACCGGCAAATCCTGGAACGAACAGGGCTACCCGGGAATGAACGGCTTCGCTTGGTACCGCGCGAGAGTTGAGATTCCGCAGGGTGCGAGCGGCCTTTCGCTGCTGGTGCCGTATGTTCTCACCAGTTACCAGGTGTTCGCGAACGGCAAGCTGTTGGGTGGCGTGGGAGCCATGCCTCCGCAAAGTCGGCCTATTGGTCAATTTCGCGAATACGCGGTTTATCGGCTGCCCGGTCCCGATCCGCAGTCGGAATCGATAGTCTTGGCGTTCCGGGCATGGCATTCGCCGCTGTGGGAAGGCCTTATAGGCGGGGGAATTTACCAGGGAGTGGTGGTCGGCGCAACTCCCCTTATCGAGCAGCGCAGAGAAATGAACCGCATTCAGTCGCTCTGGTCGAATGGCGCGCTGTTTTCGCTCGCGCTGATCGAGTTTCTTGCCGCCTGCGCCTCGTTCGGCTTCTTTCTGATACACCGCAGCGAACGCGAATATCTGTGGTTCACGATTGCCGAGTTGTTGAACAGCATTTTGAGTGTGGCGGCCGCCAGCAGGCCACTCATGCAAGTAGACGTCAGGCTGCACGATCTTATCGCCAACGTTTTGAGCGAGGCCTCCGTCTTTGCACTGCTCTGTTTCTTCAGGATTCTGCTGGGGGGCAAGCGAAACTGGCTTTTCACGGCTGTGCTGTCGACGGTTGCCACACAGGTCATGTTGGGTCTGATGGTAACAGTTCCACAGCTTTTGGGAGTCGAGAGGAAGTTCATCTCCATTTCTGCGTGGATTGCAATTGGAACAGCGCTTGAAGTGATTCCCTCGATCTGGGTAGTTGGGCTGTTATTCCGGCGGGCCGTGCAGGGCCGGTTCGACGCCCGCTTGCTGCTCGCACCGGTTCTGCTGCAGCAGTTAGCGCAACTAGCTGACCAGTTGGATTGGATTTTCACGTTTGTTGTGCGGCGCGTCCCAGCCGCGTTCGACACGTTCTACAGCCTGTCGAAATGGCCGTTCCCAATCTCGGTTCCAGATGTATGCGATTTTCTGTTCCTGGCCGGGATGCTCGCCATCTTCGTGCATCGTTTTCTGCGTACAAGCCGCATGGAAGACGCCCATCAGCGGGAACTTGAGGCTGCGCGCGCTGTCCAGCAGGTGCTTGTTCCTTCAGCGACTCCTCGAATTGCCGGCTTCGATATCGAGAGCCTCTACTTACCGGCAGGCCAGGTCGGCGGCGATTTCTACCAGATCGTTGCCACGCAAAATGGCGGCGCGTTGATTGTGATCGGTGACGTGAGCGGCAAGGGCATGCCCGCGGCTATGACAGTCTCCCTTCTTGTGGGCACGTTTCGCACGCTGTCTCATTACACTGAGAACCCAGCCGCGATTCTCGAAGCCATGAACGAGCGCATGCTGGATCGCACTTCCGGTGGATTCACAACATGCCTGGTGATGCGCGTCGACCGGGATGGCACGTTGACCGCGGCCAATGCCGGACATCTTGCGCCGTATCTTAACGGCGCAGAACTCAAGCTTGAAAATGGACTGCCCCTGGGGCTGGCCGCCGATACGCAATACGTGGAGTTGACCTCGAGGCTTGCCGCGCCGGCCATTCTGACGCTGCTTACTGACGGCGTAGTTGAAGCACGCAACCAATCAGGCGAACTGTTTGGATTTGAACGAGCTGCCGCAATCTCTACCGAATCCGCGGACCAAATCGCCCACGCGGCTGAGCAGTTTGGGCAGGACGACGACATCACGGTGCTTACGCTCAAGTTTGCAGGTGCAGAGGTGATGCATGCGTAAATTCGCCTTGCTGCTTTTGCTAGCACCCATGCCCTGCCTCTGCCAGTCGTTGGTGACCATTGCGCCGGAAAACTGCGTGTGGCATGCCGGAGATGATGCCGGGCACGATGCTGGCGGCGCGCTCCGTTGGGCCGCACCCGATCTGGATGAGTCGGGATGGAGGCCGGCCAAGCTCTGGAAGCTCAACCCGGACGAACCGCGCATCTGGATACGCTGCCACGTTGACCTTTCTCCGCTTGATGCAACGGCGCGGCCGGCACTGCAGCTAAGCATCCCCGCAGCCTATGAGCTTTTTGTCAACGGAAGCCCTGCCGGAATGTTTGGAAACATGCAGACAGGAAACTTTACGGCAGATTTTATGCAGACCTTCCCATTGGCCACGCCGATCTCTGCACAGGCTAAGTCAACCATCGCTCTGCGGATTTTATTTCGCAGGACCACTGATACATGGTCTGGTTTTGCGCGGAGGACGACCGGAGTGGAATGGGTTGCCGGAGACCGGGAACGGCTTGAAGACCGGCGCAACAGTCTTGCGTTTGTGAATGGTTCTCAAACCCTGCCGACTACCATTGCCTTCTTCATTGTTGGAATCGCCGGAGTGATGATGCTTGGGCTTTATCTGAGTGATCGCTCCCGGCCGGCATTCCTGTTCTTCGCTATCGTCTGTTGGGCGCTGGCAATTCGGCGCATTTTGGAACAGCTCGTCACCTCGCTCTATCCGATTCACTTTATCGAAGACCGGCTGCTCGACGTGTGCCTCGTGGTTGCGTTTCTCTCTTATGTCCCCCTGGTATATGCGCTGGCACGTAAGCCTGTGCCGTTGTTGTTCCGAATCGTCATCGGCCTTTCTGTGATGACGGAAGTCGCGCAGGCAACGCCAGCGCTTGTCTCCGCCGCACAGAGCCTCCGGATGATCCCAATGCTGGAGTGGGTTGGCCCGACTATCAATATCTTGTACGTCGTGGTTTTCCTGTCACCGTTTACGGCTTTCTGGCCATGGAGGCAAATCACCGGGTCCATGCGATCCGTGGTTGCCGTCCTGATGGTCTGGGGCGTGGCTAACGAAGTCTATATCGCATTCCTGCTGAGTCAAAGTCTTTCCGTGCGCTCGGTCGCCCCGTTTGTGAATGCCTGGTTCCCGGTCGTCCAGCAGACGCGAGCAACACTGATGATCGCCGCCATCGTCGTCCTGCTGGTGCTCATGTTCCGCGACCAGCGCAAGACCGCCGAAGAGCGAGCCCAACTGGCCGGCGAAATGGATGCAGCCCGCGAGGTGCAGGAGCGCCTTGTGCCCGCATCCCTTCCCACGCTCGCGGGCCTTCACATCGAGAGCGTCTATCTGCCTGCGCAGGAAGTGGGTGGAGATTTCTACCAGGTGTTTGAACAAGCCGATGGCTCTGCCCTCATCGTGGTTGGCGACGTCAGCGGTAAGGGCCTTAAAGCCGCCATGACCGGCGCACTCGCCATCGGCGCGCTGCGCACCCTGGCCGCCGAAAACTACTCTCCCGGAACCTTGCTGGCGCGCTTGAACCGCCAGATACTCTCCACGCAGGAAAGCGGCTTTATCACCTGCCTCTGTCTCCGCATCTCGGCGCAGGGCGCAGTGACGCTCGCCAATGCCGGCCATCTGTCGCCCTATCTGCACGGGAGAGAAATCGAAATCGGTTCCGGCCTGCCGCTCGGCCTATCCGAAGACGCCGTCTACGTTGAGACCGCGCTCCAACTCGCGCCCGGCGACAGCCTCATGCTCCTCTCCGACGGCGTGATCGAGGCGCATGATTCATCAGGCGAACTCTTCGGCTTTGAGCGTACCGCGGCAATCAGCAATCAATCCGCTCACTCCATTGCGCAAGCCGCGCAGGCCTTCGGGCAGGAAGACGATATCACTGTGCTCACGCTGCAATACGCCCCAGCCGAGGTGCTGCATGCGTAGGTTCGCCATTGCCTGTCTCGGACTTTTGCTCCTGCTGTTGGCGGGCACCCTTACTTCGACTGCGCAAGACTCAGTTCCGAACTGGCCGAACGGCTCAGTCGATCTGAATAACGGCTGGCACGCGCAGAGCGGCGACAATCTTGCCTGGGCGCAACCCAATTTTGACGACAGCGCATGGCCTGCGGTCGCGCTAACGCCTGCGAACGACGATGCCGGCTGGCGCTGGTATCGTCTCCACACTGAGATTCCCGTCGATGCTGCGCCGCTGGCGCTGCTGGTTACCGGCGGCAGCGGTACATATGAGGTTTACATCAACGGCCGGCAATTGCCCGGCCCTGGCTTGCTTCCAAATCGTCTCGTCACGCTGCCTCGCACGCAGATCGTCGAGCTTCCAGCATTCACGGGAAGCGCAGTTATCGCGCTGCGGAGCCACATTCCGAACACGTCGATGTTTCTTGCCGATCGCGGCGCGCTGCGCGTCGCTCTCGGCACTCTCTCCGCGATCAGCGACACCGATCGCGCCGATTTCAGCGTGCGATTCGCACACATCGCTCCGGCTCTGGCCGTTTATGTGCTGGCCTTCTTCGCCGGTGTGCCCCTTCTTTTCCTTTTCTGGAGTCAGCCCGACCATCGCGAATACCTCTGGCTAGGCTTTTACCTGCTGATGAACCCTGTCGGCGAGCTTTTCTACGATCTCGCCAAGTTTGGATTCCTTCCGTTCTCATGCAATTGGTTCATAGCGTCTCCTTCGATCTACGTCGTCGCCGTTCTGCAGATCGAGTTCACCTTCAGCTTCGTCGGCCAGCGCGTCACGCGGGGATGGCGTATCTATCAGTCATTCACGCTTGCCTATCCCGCCCTTCTTCTCTATCCGGCGTGGCTGGGGTGGCTCAGCCGCGGGGCCTTCAATGTAGGCGAAATCTCGCTCATATTGCCCGTTGCCCTGGTGCTTCCGATCCTGCTCCTCTTCTGGTACCGCCGCGGCAACCGCGAGGCCGGATGGCTGATCCTGCCCAGCCTTTTGCCTATCGCCGCGGTCTCTCTCACTGACGCCGGTATCATTGGCGCAAACTTCAATCTTCCTCGCGTGGCCCAGCTCGGCAACAGCGTCCCTCTCGGCCCATTCGCGATCCAGCCCTTTGAGCTCGGCGACTTGCTCTTCGTGCTGGCTATCGGCATTGTCATGTTCTTCCGCTTCACGCGCGTCAGCCGCGAGCAGGCTCGCTCCGCGGCCGAGCTGCAGGCGGCGCGCGAGATTCAGCAATACCTCATCCCCGAGAAGATCCCGCCCACTCCCGGCCTCGCCATCCGCAGCGTCTACCAGCCTTCGCGCGAAGTGGGAGGAGATTTCTTTCAGGTGCTTCCCGACCCGCGCGACGGCAGCACGTTGATTGTGGTAGGAGATGTGGCGGGAAAGGGGCTGCAAGCCGGCATGCTTGCCGCGCTCATTGTCGGCGCCATTCGCACCGCATTCAAATTCACTTCCGATCCCGGCAGCATTCTCGCCTTGCTGAACGAACGCCTGCAAGGCCGGGGACTGGTGACCTGCCTTGCGATGCGCATCGATGGCGATGGCAACGCAGAACTAGCCAACGCCGGCCACCTGCCGCCCTACATCGATGGAAAGGAAATCGCGCTCGATGGCGCCCTTCCGCTGGGCGCGTTGCCCGACATTTCGTATTCAACTTCTCGCATTCGTTTGAACGAAAGCCAATCGATGTTGTTCATTTCTGACGGCGTGATTGAGGCTCGAAACTTGGAGGGCGAGCTTTTCGGCTTTGAGCGGACGCGGGCCATCTCCGGCAAGTCCGCCGAACAAATCGCTAAGGCAGCGGAACAGTTCGGCCAGGAAGATGACATCACCGTGCTCACGCTCAGTTATATGCCGGTCGAGGTGGCCCATGCGTAAGGCTATTTTTCTTTTGTTGTTCTTCCCCATATCTCTCGCCGCGCAAACAGCCCTCAGTATCGCGCCGAAACATTGTGTGTGGAAGGAGGGCGACGATCAGCGCTGGGCCGCACCGTCGCTCGACGAGTCCGATTGGAAGCCGGTGTCGGAGTACCACGGTACTGCCACTCCGAAGCCCTTCTTCTGGTTGCGCTGCAGCTTCGAGCCCGCGCTGCTTGCGCCTGCGGTCGAACCTGAGCTGCAGGTCTCCGGCGATCTGGCGTGGCAGGTCTTCGCAGAAGGAAGAATGATCGGCGAATCGGGCAACATCGCCACCGGCGACCATACAGTCGGTTTGGCGATCGACTATCCCGCGCCGGAATTCAATGAACGCGACCATCCAATCCTCGTCGCCGTACGCATGACTTTTTCACCGGCGATCAATGGCGTGCAGGCTCTGCCCGCGCTCTCGCTGGGCGATGCGAAGTTTCAACGCAATACATATTGGAGCCGGGTCTTCGAGCAGACGCAGTCACAGTGGGTAACCTGGGCATGCTACGCGCTCATCGGGTCTGCCGGGCTGTTCTTCTTCGCGCTCTACTGGTTCGACCGCACGCAGCGCTTTCTGTTGTGGGTCAGTCTCACATGGCTCTCGCTCGCCGACCTGCGCATCAACGAGTTTCTGTTTGCCTCTTCGGTGCACTACTCGGCGCGCCTCGAGTATTTTCTTTATGCAATCGGCCAGATTCTTCCGGTCTTCATCGTCCTGTTCTTTTTTGCATTGAACAAACGGCGCGTGCCAATGTTTTACGCGATCGTCACCGGCATCAACTTGTATTTCTGGGTTGGGGTCGTTGTCGCTGCCTTTTTGCCTCTGCGCCTGAGCATGATCCTGCGCTGGTATACAGAAGTGTTCCCCTGGATGAATACGCTTCAGGTTGTTGCGACGATGGTAGCGGTTACTTCAGCCCTTGTAACATTCTGGCCTTTTGGCAAGCTGCGCGGTTGGCAGATTCCGCTTGCCGCAGTCTGCCTTTTGTGGTCGGCGATGGATTTTGCATACATGGTCGTGCAGCTTCCGATCCTGGATTTCAATGTCCAGGCCTCGTTCCTCAAGATTCAGCCCTATCGCTCATTGGCCATTGCAATCGTTGTGGTGGCAATGACGCTGCTGCTGGTGCAGCGATTGCGCTCGACCAACCGCGATCGGGCCTCGTTGCAGGGCGAGATGGACGCGGCGCGCCGGATCCAGCAGCTAATTGTTCCGCGCATGATTGAGTCGACCGCCGGCTGGAAAATCGATGCCGCGTTTCTGCCTGCGCACGAAGTGGGCGGCGACTTTTACCACTGCGACGCACTTCCCGGCGGCCGGCAACGGGTGATGATTGGCGACGTGAGCGGCAAAGGCTCTGCAGCAGCTATGACGGCAGCGCTGTTGATTGGCGCTGCCAAGGGACGCGGAGCCGATTCACCTGATCAACTGCTCGAACACCTGAACCTGGTGCTCGGCGACAGCCGGGTGGGCGGATTCGCCACCTGCCTCTGTGCCGATCTTGCGCCAGACGGAAGCATCGTAATCGCCAACGCCGGCCACCTGCCTCCGTATCGCAAGGGCGAAGAGGTCCCCATTGAGCCGGGCCTGCCGCTGGGAGTCAGTCAGAATACGCGATACTCCACGACCACGCTGGACCTTGAGCCGGGCGATTCTCTCACGTTGATGACCGATGGAGTGGTTGAGGCGCGCAATGCATCCGGCGAGCTCTTCGGATTCGAAAGGACCCGCGCCGCAAGCGCGCATCCTGCCGGCCAGATCGCACATACAGCTGAGGAATTCGGGCAGGAAGACGACATCACCGTACTCACGCTGACACTTGTGCAGGCTGGAGTTGTTCATGCGTAGGCTGATCCTGATCTCGCTTGCTTGTGCGGCGCCGCTCCCTGCCCAATCCGTCGTGACCATCACACCCCAACAGTGCGTCTGGCACGCAGGCGACAATCCCGCCTGGGCCGCGCCTACACTCGACGAATCAGACTGGCAGTCTTACTCAGAGTGGCATCCTGACGTTCCCCAGTCGCATCTCTGGATCCGCTGTCATGCCGACCTCAATTCCCTGGCTAACGTTGCTCAGCCGGCTCTGCAAATAAGCTTCTACTCCGCCTATGAAATCTACTTCAATGGCGACAAAATCGGAACCTTCGGCAACTTGCAAAATGGCATCTACGGCCTCGATGCAATTCGCTCCTGGCCCATTGCGGCGCTTCCGGCTTCAGGCCGGTCGGTCGTTGCGTTGCGCGTGAACGATCGTGGCGTAGCATTCAGTCCCGGGCCGGTGCAACACATTACCGAAATGCCGCTCGAGATCCACGCAGCCGACGCATCCATACTTGAAGCGCTTCGTGCCCGTCAGGTTCTCACTGGCGCATCAAAGTATTTGCTCACAACATTGTGCTATGGAATCGTCGGCGTATTGAGCTTGCCCTTGCTTGCTCTCTACTTCTTCGATCGCTCGCGCATTACGGTCCTCTTGCTCGCATTGGCCGCAATAGCGCTGAGCGTCCTCCGCATCAACGAGTTCGCCGCGGCAACTTTCTCGCCCTACTCTCTTTCGGTTTGCCTGGCCATCCCCGTCGTCTTCGACGTTCTCCTTGTCTTCACGGAGTTTCCATTCTTCTTCATGCTGGCCAAAGGGCGCATTCCCATTGGACTTTGGGGGGTGCTTGGCCTCGCTATCCTTACTTTTGTTCCTAATTTTTGCGACTATTTCGCGTTTTTTAACCCCCATCATTGGTACGGCCCGCTCTTCCTGCCAATCATTCGCCCCCTCAGCTTTTGCGTCTACTTTCTCATCGCACTGATGCCGTTTGCCGCTTTTTGGCCGTACTCCTCTATCTCGCGCCGCATGCGGCCGCTCGCAGCCTTCTGTCTCTTCTGGGGCACGGTCGACTTCATCTGGTTCGCAATCGAACTCACCGCCGTCAAGTTGCCTGGCATTCCAAATCTCTATGCGCGCTGGGGACAAACGCTCCTTGATGCCCGCGGCATCGCCACAGCCTGCGTCGTCGCCGCACTCGTTATCCTGCTGTTTCGCGAACAGCGCCAAATTACGCTGGATCGCGCGATGCTGGCCGGCGAACTGCACGCGGCCGGCGAAATCCAGCGCATGCTTGCCCCCGCAGAAATCGAGACAGCTCCCGGCCTGCACATCAATGTGGCCTTTCATCCCATGCGCGAAGTTGGCGGCGATTTTTATCTCTGCCGCGTGCTTCCCAACGGGAATCAGCGAATCCTGCTCGGCGATGTGAGCGGCAAAGGCGCTGCCGCGGCCATGGCCGCAACATTGTTGATGGGCGCCGCTGAGGAACGCGGCGGCGATTCGCCCGCTGAGCTGCTGTCGCACCTGAATCGCGTTCTCTGCCGCGCCCGCATTGGCGGCTTCGCCACTTGTCTCTGCGCCGATGTTCTTTCCAGCGGTGAGATGATCATCGCCAATGCCGGCCATCTCAGTCCCTATCGCGGCGGAATTGAGGTCGCAACTCCCGCCGGACTTCCGCTCGGTATTATCGCTGAAGCCGAATACACCGCGGCGCGAATACGGCTCGGCGTGAGCGATGAACTTACGTTTGTCTCTGATGGAGTTGTGGAAGCGCGCAACTCGACAGGCGAACTCTTCGGATTCGAACGAACTGCATCCATCTCCACGCTCTCTGCCGAAAGTATTGCCCAGACCGTGCAGAAACACGGACAGGAAGACGACATTACCGTTCTCACACTGACACTTGCGCCCGCTGGAGTTGTTCATGCGTAGGCTGATTCTGATTTTGCTTGTTTGTGCGGCGCAGCTCGCCGTGCAAGCCGTGGTCGCCGCGCAATCCGTCGTCACTATCGCGCCGCAGCAATGCGTGTGGCATGCAGGCGACAGCGCCGCCTGGACCGCGCCTGCTCTCAACGAAGCCGACTGGCAGCCGCTTGCAACTTGGAAGAGGCAGACCAGCGAACCGAGATTCTGGATTCGTTGCAGCGCCGATCTCAGCACACTGCGTTCGCTTGCGCACCCGGCTCTACAGGTTGCCTTTTATGACGCGTACCAGCTGTATCTCGATGGCGCGCCGATTGGCAACGCTGGGAATTTCGAACATGGCAGTTTTGACCTCGATGCCATCCGCACCTTTCCAATTGCGGCCGGCCAGGTTCACTCGGGTCCCGCCACCGTGGCATTGCGGGTTGCCAATCGCGTCCTGCTCACCAATAGCGGCCCCATCAACGGAGTGATCACCGGCAGCTTTGAATTGCGGGCCGGCGATGCATCGATCCTCGATGCTCTGAGGGCCCGGGCGGTCCTGACCAAGTCTTCGCATTATTTCGGGTCGGCAGCATGTTTCAGCATCGTCGGCGTACTGGCAATGATGCTCATCTTTCTTTATGTTTACGACCGTAGCCGCAGCGAGTTTCTTCTTCTCAGCGTTACTTGCCTCTCTCTCACCGCTTTGCGCCTGAACGAACTGGCCACGGCTGCCTATCTGCCCTATTCAATTGCCGCTTGCCTATTCGTCGTACTGGTCGGAAACATTGCTCTTACCTCGACCCAGTATCCATTCTTTTTCGCGCTGGTCAATCGCAGGCCGGGTCGTCTCATCTGGACCATCATCATCATCAACTGCTGTTGCTACTGGCCCAATGCGATTGATGTTTTCATTACCTCAAGCTCTCCGGGGTGGCTCAGCACCGTGAGCCTTATGTTTATCCGGCCGTTATCGCTCTTTCTCCACATTGTGCTGACGTGTTCGGTGTTTGTAGCCTTTTGGCCCTATCGTGAGATCCCGCGCCGGGTGCGGCCGCTCGCTCTGCTCTGCATGCTGTGGATGACAGCCGATCTGTTGTGGTTCCTGGCAGAGGCGACGGCCATCCCGATTCCCGGCATCCCCAACATCTTCCAGACCTGGGGTGTTCCGTTGATCGAGGTGCGCGCGTTCACAACCGCCGGAGTAATTACTGCGCTTCTCGGCCTGCTCTTCCGCGAGCAGCGCCGCAACGCCCTGGAGCGCGCCGCACTCACCGCCGAGCTTGAGGCCGCGCGCACCGTGCAAAAAGTTCTCATCCCCGACGAAGTGCCTTCCATCCCCGGCTACGCGGCTGAAACTGTCTATCTGCCCGCGAGCCAGGTAGGAGGCGACTTTTTTCAGATTGTCGCCACTCAGCATGGCGGAGCATTGATTGTGATCGGCGACGTGAGCGGCAAAGGCATGCCCGCCGCGATGACCGTCTCGCTGCTCGTGGGCACGGTGCGCACGCTGGCTCATTACACGCAGAACCCCGGCGAGATTCTGGCAGCCATGAATCAGCGCATGCTGGCCCGCAGCCAGGGCGGATTTACCACCTGCCTGGTTTTGCGAACCGATGCCGACGGCACATTGACGGCGGCCAACGCCGGGCACCTCATGCCTTACATTGACGGCGTTGAACTCGCTGTCGAAAGCGGGCTGCCGCTTGGGCTGGCCGCGCATTCCACTTATCCCGAGATTCAGTTCCGAATGTTGCCGGGGCAGCAGCTTACATTGCTCACCGACGGCGTGGTTGAAGCCCGCAAACCCGCGGGAGAACTCTTCGGCTTCGAGCGAACCGCGGCAATTTCTACCAAATCAGCCCAGGAAATTGCGCATTCGGCTCAGCACTTCGGCCAGGAAGATGACATTACTGTTCTCACGCTCACACTTATTCCGGCAGGAGCCCTGAATGCGTAAGCTCGCTATTCTTCTGCTGGTCCTCGTCGCCGCTCCGCTCTCGTTTGGGCAGTCAACTTCAGCGCAGTGGACCGATGGCGCCATCCATCTCAACGGCGGCTGGCGCGTTCATGATGGAGACGACCCGGCTTGGTCGGCTTCCAATTTCGATGACTCCACCTGGACTGCGACCTCGCTCGATGACCCGCAAAACATCTTCGCAGGACGGCGCTGGTACCGGCTGCGCGCTCATCTACCCGCCTCGCAGACCCCGCTCGCGCTGCTCATCACTGGCGGCAGCGGCACGTATGAGATCTACTTGAACGGACAGCCCGTTCCCGGGCCTGCACTCACATCTTCCTTTGGCGTCACTTATCCCAAAACCTGCATCGTCCCGCTGCCGGAGAATTCCGGAGACATTGAAATTGCCCTTCGCACTTTCGTCCCCGACACTTCAATGTTTCTCCCTGACCGCGGCGCGTTCCGCGTGCAAGCCGGCACCGTTACGGCCATTGCCGACGCCGACAGCGCTGCCGTAAGCCGCCGTTTCAACGATGTCATTGACGGAACCATTATTCATATCCTCATTATGCTGGCGGGGTTTTCAGCCCTCGTTCTTTTTGCCTACCAGCCCGATCACCGCGAGTACCTGTGGCTCGGCATTTACCTGATCGTGGACGCCTTCAGTTCCGTCTTCTTCGAGCTCGCGTTGTCCAGTTTCCTCCCGTTTTATGTCAACTGGTTCTTTGGCGATCCCTGCGCATACCTGGGCACCATCGCTCAAATCGAATTTACCTTCAATTTCGCGGGGCAGCGTGTCACTCGCGGCTGGCGTGTGTATGAAGGCCTCCTTTTGCTCCCTATCATCTTCGGAACCTTCCCCGCCTGGCTCGGCTTTTTCAGCCGCGGCATGCTCAACCTGATCGAAGTGTTTCTCATCGTCCCCGCCGCGTTCATCCTGCCCGTCCTGCTCTTTACCTGGTATCGCAGAGGCAATCGCGAAGCTGCCTGGCTCGTCATTCCCAGTCTGCTGCCCATCGCTACCGAGGCGCTCGCTGACCTGGGAATCGTCTCTTCCTATCTCGGCTGGCAGCTCGGAATGCGCCTCAGCGATGGTTTCCGGCTGGGCTCGTTTGCAATACAACCTTTCGACCTCGCCGACCTGCTGTTTCTGTTCGCCATTGGAGTGGTGATGTTTTTCCGCTTTACCCGCGTCAGCCGCGACCAGGCCCGCTCCGCAGCCGAACTCGACGCCGCACGACAGGTGCAGCAGCGGCTGGTGACCGCGCCGCCGGTGGTCCGCGGCTTTACTATCGAGAGCGCTTATCTGCCGGCGCAACAGGTGGGCGGCGACTTTTTTCATGTTCGCGCCAGTGACGACGGAGTTTTGATCGTGATTGGCGACGTGAGCGGCAAGGGCCTGGGCGCAGCGATGACCGTTTCGGCAGTCGTCGGCGCTCTGCGCGCCATGCCTGCGCTTAGCCCGGGGACTATTCTTGCGGCGCTCAACCGCGGCCTTTCCGGCAGCAGCAGCGGCGGCTTCGTGACCTGTCTCGCAGTGCAGATTGCCTCGGACGGCACGGCAACGCTGGCCAACGCCGGGCACCCTGCGCCTTATCGCGATGGCAAAGAGGTTGCAGTCGAGTCTGGCCTGCCGCTGGGGATTGTGGCTGAAGCCGCGTATGGCGAAGTCACCTTAAGCCTGGCACCCGGCGACACGCTTACCTTGCTCACCGATGGCGTGGTCGAAGCCCGCAATGAGAATGGCGAGTTGTTTGGCTTCGACCGGACGGCCGCAGTTTCAGGCACGTCTGCCAACCAAATCGCTAAAACAGCGGAGCTGTTTGGCCAGGAAGACGACATCACCGTGCTGACGCTGCGTTTCGCACCCGCAGCCTGAAGGGACTGAACCATAGCCGGAATCGCCGCCAACGCTTCAATTCACCGTTGCCAAGTTGTTTGCGGGATGGAACACTGGCGCTACAACGATCGACAGGCAGGAGAGCCAATTGACTATTCGAGACTTCTCAAAACGATCGGTGGTCTTTGTCTGCCTCATGATCGCGGCGGCTGTTGCGCAGAGGCTGCCCGCGCAGGAAACAGTTCTCGTTCACGCGTGGCCTGGGGGTGTCGCGACACTCGACCATGGCTGGAAGACTCAAGGGGGCGACAATCCTACGTGGGCCTTGCCGGCCTTCGACGACTCCGGCTGGGATGCCATAGCGCTGCTTCGCAATTCCCGCGAAAATGCAGCCCTACACTCGCGGGGCCTGCGCTGGTATCGCATTCACCTGCACATCGACGGCTCTCCCGGCCCGCTGGCGCTTCAGCTCATCGCGCCTCGCGGCGGAACTGAAGTCTGGATCAACGGCCTGCGCATCGAGTCGCTCAACTTCTACCCGGAATGGCTTCAATTCGGCTTGGAGCCGCAGATTGTTACGGTGCCGCAGGGCGCACAGGACTTGACCATTGCGGCGCGTACTCGCCTGCTGCCCTACGACAGCGCGGTCGCAGAGCTGCCGAGCATAATTTTTGCTTCAATCGGCACGGCCGACGCGATCGAAGCCCAGGCGGATGCATCCCAGGAGCGCAGGCATTTGGCCTTTCTCTCAAGTTTCCTGGTCGATCTTGCGCTGGTATTGGCCGGCCTTGCGCTGCTTCTGCTGCACCGACTCGATCGCACGGAGCCGGGCTACCTTTGGCTGGGCCTTTATCTTGTGGCGCAGGGCGTGGATGAGATCGCTTACGTCACCGAATACTTCAATTTTGGCCCTGTCTTTCTCAACAGCGTCATCGGCGACCCCGGCGAATACCTGGTTTACGTACTGCTGGTCGAATTTGTCTTTCGCTTTGTGCGCCGGCCCAAGACGCTTTTCTGGCGCACGTACCAATGGAGCGCGGCTGGAATGGCGCTGGCAGGGCTGATCGTCAATCAGCTCGGCGTTCTCGACCGCCTGTATTACATGGTCGAGACGTTGTGGATGGTGCCCATTATTGTGCTGCTGCCCGCGCAACTGGTGCGCTGGGCGCGGCAGGGCAATCGCGAAGCCGCATTGCTGGTTGTGCCCGTCAGCTTCATTGCGCTCTCCAATGCAATTTTCAATGGCGGCTACATCGCCGTGGTTTATTTCCACATCGCCTCCGTCGCGTGGATGATGAACCAGGTTCAGATTGGCCCGTTTCCCGTACGAAAGGAAGTATTCGCGTACCTGCTTTTTCTTCTTTCCATCGGTATAGTCATGGTTCTGCGCTTTCAGCGCGTCAGTCGCGCGCAGGCTCGTTCGGCTGCGGAGTTGGGGGCCGCGCGGCTGATGCAGCGCCGGCTCGTGCCCGATGAGCTGCCCGCAATTCCCGGCTGCAGCGTGGAGGCCTGCTACCAACCGGCCGCCGAGGTGGGCGGGGACTTCTACCAGGTGCTCGCAGTGCCTGATGGCTCGTATCTTTTCGTGATCGGCGATGTGAGCGGGAAAGGACTGCGCGCCGCCATGACTGGAATCCTGGTAATCGGCGCACTGCGCGCACTGGCCGCGCGCGGCCTTGGCCCCTCCGAAGTGCTGGGCGCCCTCAATGAGGCGCTTCTCCAGTCGAATCCCGACTGCTTTGTTACCTGCCTGTGCCTGCGCCTCGATCCCGCAGGCGAGGTGCGGATCGCCAACGCCGGTCATCTGCCGCCGTACCGGAACCGCCCGCTCCGCGCAGGTCTGATTCCATTAACGATCGAAGTGCCCGTTGACTTTGGCTTCCCGCTGGGCATCGTTGCCGATGCCGAATATTCCGAATCCACGCTTGAACTTGAAGCTGGCGACACACTCACCCTGCTCACCGATGGCGTGGTCGAGGCCCGTAATGCGGAGGGTGAACTGTTCGGGTTTGAGCGCACCATCGGAGTATCCGGCACGTCTGCCGACCAGATCGCAAAGACTGCGGAGCTGTTCGGGCAGGAGGACGACATCACGGTGCTGACCCTCGCCTTCGCGCCTGCTGAGGTGCTCCATGCGTAGAGATCTTTCGCTGATTGCGGCCCTGTTGGCAATTCTCGGGCATGCGTCCGCGCAGACCGCACCGGTTCCGTCTGCGCAGACCGCGCAGCTCACACAATGGCGATCAGGGTTTATCCAAATCAGTGAAAACTGGGTCGAAAACGACGGCGACAACCTGGCGTGGGCCAAGCCGGACTTTGACTCGAGCGCGTGGACGGCCGTCGATCTCGACGGAATGGGCCCTGCCAAAACCGGCTGGCACTGGTTTCGCAAACATTTGGAGCTCGGGCCTGGCCACGCCGATGCCTGGTTGTTGCTGGAAGGCGGCGACGGCATCTACGAGGTATACGTGAACGGCGCTCGCCTGCCGGACGCGAGCCTGCACTCGGCATTCAACGTTTACCGGCCCACTGAGCGCACTTTTCAATTACACGACGACAACGGCGACTTCACCATCGCACTGCGCACGCACGCGCCCGCTAACTATATCGTTTACCGGTTGCCGCTCTTCCTCTCCGCTACTGCCGGATCTGAGTTCGCGATTGAATACGAGCGCGCCGCGCTTCAGGCCGACCGCCTTGACGGCGTCTGGCCCTCCATCGCGATCAATCTCCTGCTCTGCGCCGCGGGCCTCAGCGTCTTATTTCTTTACCTCGGCCAGCGAAGACATCGCGACTACCTTTTTCTGGGGCTGTATCTTTTTGTGCTCGGATTCGCGAATGGGCTTTGGAACTTGCAGGTAAGCGGAATTGCGCCCACCTCGCTTAATTTTCTGGTCGCCGATCCGCTCATTTTTGTCAACACCATCCTGCAGATCGAATTCACATTCAGCTTCGTCGGCAAGCGCCCGGGGCGAGCCTTGCGGATCTACCAAGTCGTCTTGCTGCTGCCTTGGATCCTCGTCGGCCCCTGCTGGAACGGCCGATTCCCATCAGACACCTACGCCTTGATTCAAGCGGCAATTACTATCCCGGCGGCGTTTCTTCTTACCACACTGTTACTGGTGTGGTACCGGCGCGGCAATCGCGAAGCCGGATGGCTGATTCTTCCCAGCCTGCTTCCGCTCGGCATGGCCGCACTCTTTGACCTCGGCTTTGCCTCCATAGTCCTCGGCTGGGGCCGCTTCGACTTTCTCGATTCCTTCATTCCCCTCGGCCTGCTCCAGCTTCAGCCGACCGACCTCGCCAATCTGCTCTTTCTCGTCGCCATCGCCGTGGTCATGTTTTTCCGCTTCACGCGCGTGAACCGCGAGCAGGCCCACGCCGATGCGGAGCTGGAGGCCGCGCGCGAGGTGCAGCGCAGGCTTGTGCAGCCCGTCATCAATACTCCGGGATTCCTGGTCGAGAGCGTGTACCTGCCGGCGGCACAAGTGGGCGGCGACTTTTATCAAGTGCGCCCCTGTCAGGACCAAAGCCTGCTGATTGTGGTGGGAGATGTGAGCGGCAAGGGACTGCCCGCCGCTCTAAGTGTCGCCGCAATTGTCGGGGCGCTGCGCGCCCTGCCAGAACTCACGCCGGCGCTTACGCTTGAGGCGCTCAACCGCGGCCTCAGCGGCAATCTGCAGGGAGGCTTTGTGACTTGCTGCGCGCTGCGGGTCGAGCAGGACGGCTCAATTACGTTCGCAAACGCCGGCCACCTGTCGCCGTATTCGAATAACCGCGAGATCGAGTTGGAGTCCGGCGTTCCGCTCGGCGTGGTTACTGGCGCGGAATACCCTGAAACGCATTACCGCTTGAATCCGGGCGACAAGCTCACGCTGCTTTCCGATGGCGTGGTTGAGGCACGGAACGCTGCCGGGGAACTGTTCGGCTTTCAGCGGACGGCGGCTGTCAGTTCTCAGTCCGCCGAACAAATCGCCCGTGCGGCGCAACAGTTCGGCCAGGAAGATGACATCACCGTGCTCACGCTCACCCGGCTTGCGACGGAGCCTTGAACCTACCTACGAAGCGAATCCTGCCACTAAAGCCCTCCGGACCTGGTCCTCGAAATCCAGGTCAGGCCCATTTTTCAATAATTTGCACCGTTATAAACAAAAGAAAAATATAGCCTTAGCTAGATGCCATCTTTATATTAGCGTATAACACTCATATTTTATGAATCATTTGTGCTATAGTTTCATCAGATAGGTTGAGCGGCTGGGAGTTAATCTCCTGCCCCACCCACAAATCTTTGATTCATCAGGAGGAAATCAGTATGACAATCACTCGTTGGGACCCGTTTCGTGAAGTTGCTTCACTGCAGAATCGCGTCAACTCCCTTTTCCGCGACCTGAGCGACGGCGAAGGCCCATTGACCACGGCCAGCTTTGTTCCCGCGGTCGACGTTTATGAGGACAACGAGAAGGTCGTCCTCAAGCTCGAAGTGCCCGGCATCGAAGAGAAGGACCTGGACGTTCGCGTGGAAAACCACACGCTGACCGTCAAGGGCGAGCGCAAATTCGAGAAAGAAGAGAAGGAAGAGAACTTCCATCGCATCGAGCGGCGCTATGGCAGCTTTTATCGCGCCTTCACGCTGCCGAACACTGTTGAAACCGAGAACATTGTGGCAGGCTACAACGCCGGCGTGCTGAAGCTCGAGCTGAAAAAGAAGACCGAAGCTCAGCCCAAGCAGATCAAGGTCAACGTGGGCAAATCGCTGGCGGCGTAAAGGCAGCTGTTAGCTCTCAGCTTTTAGCTATCGGCTGAACGTGCTGACCAGACCGCACCATTTGGAGCTAGACTTTGCGCCGGGGAGAGAACATCGAATTCCTGCCCGGCGCATCCGTTTTACAGCATGATTTTTGTTTGAATTCGACAGTTGCATTGAGAAGGAACAAGCTAAAAGCTGAGAGCTGAAAGCTAGGAGCTGCATTTATGGCCATTCGTTGGGACAAATTTACCGTCAAGTCGCAGCAGGCGATTGAGCAGGCGCGCAACCACGCTACCGAGCTAGGCAATCCCGAGATCGTGCCCGTTCACTTGCTGCTCGCTCTCGTCGAAGACCGCGAGGGTGTCATTCCTGCCGTGCTCGAGAAGATTGGTGTGCCCATCGAGCGGCTTGAGGCCAACCTGCATGCAATCGAGGAGAAACTGCCTCGCGTTGCTGGCGAAGCCAACCAGCCGGGCTTGGGCCAGGCGCTTAATCGCGTACTCGACCAGGCCTTTAAAGAAGCCTCGAACTTCAAAGACGAGTACGTGTCGACTGAGCACCTGCTGCTGGGCGTTGCCCACCAGAAGGGCGACTCGGCGCGCGATGCGCTGGTTGAACTGGGCGCAACAAAAGAGGCTATTCTCAAGGCGCTTACCGCCGTCCGCGGCTCGCAGCGCGTCACCGACCAGAATCCCGAGGGCAAATTCCAGGCGCTCGAAAAATACGCCAAGGATCTCAACGAACTGGCTCGGCGCGGCAAGCTTGACCCCGTGATTGGTCGCGACGAAGAGATTCGCCGCGTCATCCAGGTGCTCTCGCGCCGCACCAAGAATAATCCTGTGCTCATCGGCGAGCCTGGCGTTGGCAAAACCGCCATCGTCGAGGGACTCGCGCGGCGCATCGTCTCCGGCGACGTGCCTGAGAGCCTGCGCGATAAGCGCGTCATTTCGCTCGACCTCGGCTCAATGCTGGCCGGTGCAAAATTCCGCGGTGAGTTTGAAGACCGCCTCAAGGCAGTGCTCAAAGAAATCGAGGAGTCGAACGGCGAAGTCATTCTCTTTATCGACGAGCTGCATACGCTGGTAGGCGCGGGAGCGGCCGAGGGCGCCATTGACGCCAGCAACATGCTGAAGCCGGCCTTGGCGCGCGGCGAACTGCGGGCCATCGGCGCAACCACGCTGAATGAGTACCGCAAATACATTGAGAAGGATGCGGCCCTCGAGCGGCGCTTCCAGATCGTCTACGTGGGCGAGCCCAATGTTGAAGACACCATCGCCATTCTGCGCGGTCTGAAAGAGCGCTACGAGACCCACCACAAGGTGACCATCAAGGACTCGGCAATTGTGGCTGCGGCGACACTGTCGCATCGCTACATCAGCGATCGCTTTTTGCCCGACAAGGCGATTGACCTGGTGGATGAGGCTGCGGCTTCGCTGGCGATTCAGAGAGGCTCTGTGCCCACCGAGATCGATCAATTGGAGCGCCAGAAAACATCGCTCGAAATTGAGCGTGAGGCCTTGAAGCGCGAGACCGACAAGAACAGCCGCGAGCGGCGCGATGAAGTTGAGCGCGAGGTAGCGGAACTGACGGAGCAGATAACGGCCAAGCGGGCGCGATGGACAAAAGAACGCGAAGCCGACAGCCACATCAGCGAGATCAAGGGCAAGATTGAGGCGTTGCGCTTTGAGGCCGAAGATCAAACGCGCAAGGGACAGCTCGATCGGGCGGCACAGATCCAATATGGCGAGTTGCCCAAACTGGAGATGGAACTGAAGCGTCTTGAGGCAACACAGGAAGGAAGCGCCGGCGCGGAACGCATGTTGAAGAACGAGGTCGACGAGGAAGACATCGCCAAAATCGTGAGCAAGTGGACTGGTATACCCGTCAGCCGCATGCTTGAGGGCGAAGTGAAAAAACTCGTCACCATGGAAGACCGTCTGCGCGAACGCGTGGTTGGCCAGGATGCGGCGCTGAGCGTTGTTGCCAACGCCATCCGCCGCTCCCGCGCGGGATTGAGCGATCCACGCCGTCCCATAGGCTCGTTCATCTTCCTCGGACCGACAGGCGTAGGCAAAACCGAAACCGCCCGCGCGCTGGCAGAGTTCCTCTTTGACGACGAGCACTCCATGATCCGCATCGACATGAGCGAGTACATGGAAAAGCACGCCGTGGCCCGCTTGATTGGCGCGCCTCCGGGATATGTGGGTTACGACGAGGGCGGCCAGTTGACCGAGGCCGTTCGGCGGCGTCCTTACGCGGTGATCCTCTTCGACGAGATCGAGAAGGCTCACCCCGACGTTTTCAACATCCTGTTGCAGGTGATGGACGACGGCCGTTTGACCGACGCCAAGGGCCGGACAGTCGATTTCAAAAACACGGTGCTTATCATGACTTCGAACCTGGGCGCGGCAATGCTTACGGGCGACACGCTCAAGACCGAGCATGATTTTGAGATGGCGCGCGAGAGCGTGATGCGCGTGTTGCGCGAGCACTTCAGGCCGGAGTTTCTGAACAGGGTCGACGACACGGTGATCTTCCACTCGCTCGGCAACACGCAGTTGAGCGCCATACTCGATCTGCGCCTGGCCGAGGTGAGCAAGCTGCTTGAAGAACGGCAGATCTCGCTCGAGCTCACCGAGCCCGCGCGGCAGTTGATCCTGGCCGCCGGATCGGATGCGGCCTACGGTGCGCGGCCTTTGAAGCGCGCCCTGCAGCGCATGGTGCAGGACCCGCTGGCGATGAAGATTCTCGACGGCGAAGTGCTGCACGGCTCGCACGTAAGAATCGACGCCGACCGCAACAGCAACCAGTTGCGGTTTGAGCCGATGGGCCGCGAGGCAATGGCGTAAGAACAGTGGTCAGTGATCAGCGGACGGTAAACAGGCTTCGCATCTGCGGAGCCTCAGACTGATGAAAGACCCACGGCTGCGTTTCCGGAGGGAGCGTGGGGCTTCAGCCCCACGAATAAAGCCCCCCAATTGAGCGGGGCTTTAGCCCCGGGCCACTCGTCAGAATCTCGAAATCGACTCTGTCAGCAACCTGAGGCTCCACATCTGCGGAGCCTGTTTGCCGCGCCGCCCTATCCTGCTGAATTCCGCGGTTACGCCCTCATACTTCCGGCCGGCACTTTCCTGTGCTATCATCTGCGGCAACTGACTCCTCGCCCGCCGGGGCGCCCCGCAAGCCATGCCGAATACTCGCCCACGCCTCGCCCTTCTGGGTTTTCTTGTGTTGGTTTGTCTGGCTAGGCCAGAAGCAGCAACCGCGCAGGCCAAGCCAGACCCGCCGCACACACAGGTCGATCTATCGGCCCTTGGTTATTCAGGTCTGTCCCCGCTGAACCGGCTCACTGACAGATTTAATCTAAGCCTGGATTTTATTGATCCCGACTACCTGCTATTCACGTTCAATGCGCATAGTTCCCGGGCATTGCTGGTGCGTAATCCGGACTGCACCCCCACGACTTCCTGCCACGTGGTTCATGCTGTTGTGATCGATCTTCGCAGCAACGGCGTGACAGCTCAAACGAACTGGGAACTATTCGACTACAAAAGGTATTTGTGGCCCTTGGGGAATGGGCGTTTTATCGTGCGCCGGTCAAACAGCATTTTCCTGGTCGGTCCCGATCTCGGGGAAAAGCTCTTGTATTCGTCCCCAGACAAATTGCTTTGGACCGGAATCACGGCGGACCGGAAGCAGCTGATTCTCGAAACCGGCATCGCGCCAGTGCCTGTCTCCCTGGTGCGGAGTACTGCGGGAAGTGCGGACGCGGATCGGCATGAACGGGACCAGGACAAGATAAAGATTGAGTTTCGCGATATAGATTCGCTCGAGGTACAGAGAACTCTTAAAGCCCCACATATTCTCGAAATGGAATCGCTGAGTTTAGGTTATGCCGACTCGCTCCACAATCCCGTGCGCCAGACGTGGCTGGTTCGATTCGGAGAGAACGGGAGCAATCGACAGGATCTGATGCAAGTTCGATCTCCTTGCCGGCCCGATCTGCTGTTTCCGACTCGGAAAACCCTGTTTGTTGGCCGGTGCTCGCCAGATGGAACCGCCTACAGCGTCAGCGTCTTCACTCTCAGCGGGCATCCGCTTTGGCGGCAGCGATGGACTCAAAACCAGTTTTATCCCGTCATCCTCAGCAGCGACGATGGGAGCCGAATTGCGGTGAGTACGGTTACCGCCAATCGCGATGCGCAACAGTCCTCAGCAAATGGCGACGAGACAGACTGGCCGGATGTGGAACAGGACATCGAGGTACTGGAAGCCGCGACCGGCAACGAGATTCTGAAGACCGAAACCAAGACCACGATTTTGAAGAATCAGAATTATTCCCTATCCCCGGACGGGCATCGGCTGGCTTTAGTCGACGGAACTTTGCTCAATCTCTACGATCTGCCGCCGATGACAACCGGGGAACGGGAAAAGTACGTGGCCATGGACGCGGATTCACCAGATCTGGCTGCGCCCGCCGCGTCCTCAGCCGACGACACCGGCCAGGACTCATCGGAATCGGACACCGAGGCCGCGGAAGCAGAACCGCGAATCGATCTCGCGGCGCCAGTACGAACGGAAGACCGCGCCCCCATGGAGATGCAGAATGTGCCGGGCCAGGGCGCGAAACCGGGCGCTTCGGATTCGGCGAGCGCGAATGCTCAAGACGCGGATCAGGCTCACAATCTGCCCACCATCACTGTCACAACGGAAGAAGTGACCGTCGATGCCGTCGTAACTGACAACAAAGGACGCGCGGTTAAAGGCCTTTCCAGGGAAGACTTCGAAATACAAGAAAACGGGCAGCCGCAGGAACTTGCCTCGTTCCGCGAATACGGCAATGGCGCCGCGGAGCCCTCAAAACCCGTCGCAAGCGCTGCGCCTTCGCCGAACGTGTTCAACAACAACGACAATCGAACTCCAGATCAACCTATGGTGGTTATTCTGCTGGATTTTCTCAACACCGAATTGTCGGATCAGCAGATCGCCATACAACAGCTCGGGAAGTTTCTGAGAACCAAGCCGGCAGGAACGCGATTTGCTCTCTTCTTGCTGACCGAACGCCTGGAAATGCTGCAAGGGTTCACGTCGGACGAGAATCTTCTTCTCGCCACTCTTGGCGGCAAGAGCGCACGACCAAGAGTTTCTTCTGAGATGCAGAGAATGGATCTGACTTCCATTATCGAGGGCTCAAGGGCGCAAGCCCTGGTCAATCCGGGCGCGGAAACCAATGTACAAAACCTGGTAAATACGCAGGCGAATCTCGATGCGGCGCAGGTGGACCGGCGCGCTGCAGTCACCACAAACAGCTTCGCCGCCCTGGCGCACTATCTTAACGCGACCCCGGGAAGAAAGAGCCTGATCTGGCTGTCGGGATCTTTTCCACTTTCGTTTTTCGCCAATGAGAAACCTAACGCCGACACCGCAACCCTTACGCCCGTCATGAATACGTATTCCGGCCTGGTTCGAGAGACCACGAATCTATTGGCGGAGTCGCACATCGCCGTGTATCCGGTGAACGTGCGCGGGTTGGTGGTCAATCTTCTTCCGGACGCGACCAGAAATCCGAGTGCCGCGGAGCCGGGGCTACCTGGATCCCAGGCTCCAGCCATAGAGCACATCGCGACCAATGGAGGAACAAATCAAGCCAGCGCCATTGCGGCGGAGAGCGAGGTGGAACAAAGGATGGATGAACAGAGACAGGACCGGCTTACTGCAGATTCGGGGATGGAACAGGTGGCGAGTGAGACCGGCGGCAAGGCATTTCAAGACGCAAACGACCTGACGAAAGCGATGCAGACCGCGGCGGAACTGAGCTCGCACTACTACCTGCTCACATATTCGCCTAAGAAGCAGACCTACGACGGCGCTTTCAGGAGCATCAAAGTATCCCTCGCCAAAAGGGGATACCACGTGGCGTACCGGCGTGGTTATTATGCCGTCGACCAGCAAACGGCTTCCGCCAAGTCGGACCTGAAGATTGCCATGAATTCGGCTGCGATGGAGCAGGGATTGCCGACGGCGCGGCAGATGGTTTTCGCCGCTCGGGTTGTCCCCGCGGGCAAACCGCACAAAGCCGCGAACACTTCTGCTCCCGGCGCTACCGAGGCGAAAGCCCCCCTTGCAGAATTACAACGGTATTCGGTCGACTATGCGATTGCAGCATCTGAACTGCGTTTCGGAGCGAAACCGGCGGGCCATAGCACGAATCTGATCTTGATGGCTGTCGCCTTCGGGGATAAAGGCGCCGTGCTGAGCCAAATTGCTTACGAGTCGGTAGGAACTTTGAACTCCGCCGCCTTCAAGGACACGCAGATCGGGGGCTTGCGCATGCATCAGGAATTTGAAGTGCCCGCAAATGCGGTTTCGCTGCGGCTCGGAGTCGTGGATGTGTTGAGCGGGCACCTGGGAACACTGGAACTGCCGCTGCCTTTGTCTGCTCCCCCTGAAGAGGCTCGGCTCACGAAGCGGCGCCTGCCGCCGATTGAACCCAACTGAGTGCCGGACGAGAACAGGGGTCAGTGCTCAGTAAAACAGGCTCCGCTATTGTGGAGCCTGTTTTGTTTTGGGAGACGGTCCCCCCTGTGATTTGTCGTCCTCAGCTATCGAAGCGTAGGAATCGGAACTACTGCCCCAGCGCCGCTTCAATCGCCGCCGTTACCTGGGGCGAGTCAGGCGTTGTGGCCGGCTCGAACCGCGCTACCGGCTTGCCGTTGCGATCAAACAGGAACTTGGTGAAGTTCCACTTGATGTCGCCGGCAAACCGCGGGTCGGTCGCGTTTTCGGTAAGGAACTTGTAGAGCGGCGTCTGGTCGTCACCCTTCACGCTCACCTTGGCCATCATGGGGAAGCTGACGTTGTACTTGCGCGAGCAGAAAGTCTTGATCTCCGCGTTCGTGCCCGGCTCCTGCTGCGCAAAGTTGTTGGCGGGAATGCCCACGATCACCAGGCCCCGGTCTTTGTACTTTTCATACACGGCCTCGAGCGCCGTGTACTGGGGAGTGAAGCCGCACTTGCTGGCCACGTTCACTAGCAGCACCACTTTGCCTTTGTAACTCGCAAGGCTCACCTGTTGCCCGTCTATTGAATTCATTTGAAAGTCGTAGATACTCGCCGCACGCGCCTGCAGAGCACCTGCTGCGCACAACATCAATGCCAGAACCAGTTTCCGCATAAGACCTCCAGATTTGAACCGTGGGGACGATACACGTCTCATTATCATCCCCGCCACAGTTTCATTGTCATCAAATTGTTAAAGCGGTTCAGCAGGCGGGACGGAATGACAGCAGGACGGGAGGATAAAGCGGGCAAGGATAAAGTGATGGCCGAAGACCGCAACCGTGTGGGCCACCGGTCGATTGAATTAAAGCGCCGCCGCTTTGCGGGCAGCCTTTGCCGCGCGCAGTGCCTCGCGAATGATCATTTTCAAATACGTCTGATAGCGAAGTCCACGCTCGGCGGCCTGCGCTCGCGCCTCTGCGATGTCATCGGGGTCAAGACGAATGGTAGTGGTGGGCAGCGCTGCTCGCTTGGCAACAGTGCCGACGCCCACTCTCCCCTCAGCCGTCGCCTTTTCAAACTCGTCGGCGAGTTCGTCCTCATGCGACTCCCACCACGCGGCTTCTTCCGCTTCACTCGCGAACGTCTTGTTCTTCAATTCTTCCAACATTGCCATTCCTCTTTTGCGTCAGGAAGTAACTCCGGAGCCGCTTTTTCGCGTGCCAGGCAGTGACGACGCGAATCTTCGTGTCCCGCGTTGTTGAAACTACGATGAGTATTCTTTCTGCATTGGTTTCGCCGACCTGAACCACTCTTTCTTCGCCGTTCCGAAGATACTTTTCTAGATCGAGTGGGCGGTTCTGAATTACCTGCTCAGCCTCTACGGGCAAAATTTGATGAAGCGCCAAGTGGCCTAAGTTTCCGTCGTCCCAATCAAATTGGAGGTCTTGCATGGACCGCTTTTGCTTCCTTTCTTCCCCAGTTGATTCTCCATCCTCGTCCCCTCCATGGACATGAGTAAATCGTAGCTACGTTGTAGCTATATGTCAATTACTGCCGCAACTCAACCAGCGTCGCGCCCATCCCGCCTTCGCTTTGCGGAGCTTCGGCAATTCCGGCCACATGCGGATGGCCCTTCAAGAACTCGCGAACGCCACGGCGCAGAATCCCCGCTCCATGCCCATGAATCACGCGCACCTTGGGCAGCCCGGCCAGAAACGCGCGGTCAAGATACTTCTCCAGCTCGCCAGTGGCTTCGTCTACCGTCTTGCCGATCAGGTTAATCTCCATGCGCATATCGTCGGTGTTGGCGCTGGTTACGGAGACGTGCACGCCTTTCTGCTGACGCACGGCCGCCAGCGGGTCGGCTTTGGCCGCGGCTGTTCCGGAAGGATCTGAGAGCTCATCCAGTTTTACCCGCATCTTGATCGGCCCCAGCGCGACCTCAAATACGTCTTTCTCAACTTCGCGCTGCACTACGCCAATCTTGTTCATGCTCTTGATGAGCACGCGATCGCCGGCCGCAACGTGGCGCAGCAAATGCGGCTGCGCGTTGGCGTCGCCCTGGTCCGCGCCGGTGCGGTGAGCAACCACGGTCTGGTTAAAGCTCTCCTGGAACTCGCGGCGGAGCCGGTTGATGCGCCGCTCGGCCTCTTTCGATAGCTTCTGCTGCGCAGCGCGACCTTCAACCACGCGCACATTCTCGCGCATCTGGAATTCGAAGTCTTTCAGAAGCGATGCAAGCTTCTGCTCGAGTTCGCGCGTGCGGTTGCGCACTTCGGTGTCGCCCTCGCGCTCCAGCCGTTTGCGCTCCTGGTTCAACGCGTACTGTTGCTCCCGCGCGGCCTTGCGCTCCGTTTCGAGTTCCGCAAGATCCTTGTGCAGCTTCTCCAGGAACTTCGCCACATCGGCCTGTTGCGAGCTCATGCGCTCGCGCGCTCCTGCAATGATGGCCGCGTTCAGGCCCAGACGCTCGGCAGTTTGGATTCCCGCCGATGCTCCCGGCACGCCGAGATGAAAATGGTAATTCGGCGCCAGCGTCCTTTCGTCTACACCCGCCGCTGCATTGCGCACACCGGGCGTATTTGCCGCGTAAACCTTGAGCGACGTGTGGTGCGTCGAAATGAGCGACCACGCGCCGGCCTGCAAGAAATATGCAGCCACGGCAACCGCCAGCGCCGCGCCTTCTTCAGGGTCGGTAGCCGAGCCCAACTCATCGAGCAACACCAGCGAGCGCTTATCGGCCAATCGAGCCAGGCGATCGAGATTGGTGATGTGCGCCGAGAATGTAGAAAGCGCGGCCTCAATCGACTGCGCGTCGCCGATGTCGGCCAGGAACGCCGTGAACACCGGAAAGCTGGCCTGTTCAGCAGGAACCGGAATGCCGGCCTGCGCCATCATGGCCAGCAGCGCCGCGGTCTTGAGCGCAACCGTCTTGCCGCCGGTGTTGGGACCGCTGATAATCAGTTGCCGATCCTGGCTCGTCAGTTCCAAATCAAGCGGAATAACTTCGCCGCCCGTCGCGCGCAACCGCTTCTCAAGCAGGGGATGACGCCCCAGCTTAATCAGCAATTGCTCTGCTCCAAAACCGGGAGAAACGCAGTTATAAGCACGCGCGAATCGCGCCCGCGCCAGCAGAGCGTCCACCACTGCAAGAACGCGGGCCCCCGCAACCAGCGCATCGGAGTGCGCGCCAACCTGCCGCGTGAGCGCAACAAAAATGCGGTGAATCTCGGCCTGTTCTTCTTCAATCAGCCGCACCAGCTCGTTGTTCTGCTCGATGGTTTCAAGCGGCTCAACGAATACGGTCTGGCCTGACGAGCTGGCTCCATGAATCACGCCCGTCACGCGCCTTTTGAGCTCGGCCCGCACCGGAATCACAAACCGGTCGCCGCGAATCGTAATTACATCGCCCTGCGTCGATCCTTCGCCCGAAAGCTTGCGCAGCGCGGCGCGCAGGCTCTCTTCAATCGCGCGCTGCTGCCGCTCCTGCTCGCGGCGAATGCGGCTCAGCTCGGGCGAGGCATCGTCGGCCAGCGAACCATCCGGCTGAATTTTCCGCTCTATGGTTTCGGCCAGCCCGCGCAAGTTGCCGGTCAGCCCCGTCGACAACTCGGCAAGCCCCATCAATCGCCCCACCAGCCGAGCCGGAGGCTCGCGCAACAGACTCTGCCACGCGGCCACATCGTTGGCTAGTCGCGCCATGGCCTGCAGTTCTTTGGCCTCGAGCGCCGCATCGGGAATCCGCGCCTTGGCGGCCAGCTCCGTGGGATCGAACAGCCCGCCCAGCGGCACCGACGCCTGCTCATCGAGCAGCAAGCGCACTTCGGCAATGAGCCGGTGCTGCCGGCCGATCCAGTCTTCATTGGTCGATGGGCGCAGCGCCAGAAGCGCCTCGCGGCCCACGCGCGAAGCTGCGAACCCGGCAACAAGCTCGACCAGCGGCTCCCACTCGAGCGCTGCCAGATCGGCATGCATAACCGGCGACGGGATGGGATCGAGCAAGGGCACGGGCTTTTGAGTTTCAGAATTGATTAAGTGGGCTGCACGCTGGAATCCGCACGACGCCTAATGAAAGCTCCTGCGTATGCTCAGGAGCTTGTGCTCGACGACGCTGCGCTCGACGTCTCAGTCTTCGCGGGGGATTTCGTTTCGGTCGGGGCGGGCTTGCTGCCGGAATCGCCGCTCTTGGAATCGCTGCCCCCAGAATCGCTGGTCTTTGATTCGCTGCTCGATGAAGTGTCTGACGTGTCGCTCGACGAGCTGCCCTTCGACGCGTAGTCGTTCACGTACCAGCCGGCGCCCTTGAAGTTAAAACCAGGCACAGTCAGCGGGCGCTCAAGCACACCGCCGCATTTGGGGCAAACCTTTTCCGGTTCTGACTTGAAGCTTTGAATCTTTTCGAATTTGTGGCCGCATTGTGTGCAGCGGTACGGGTAGAGTGGCAAAGTTCTCAACTCCCAGGGGAAACATCTCCCAATCTCTATTCTATCGGGAGTTGAGGAATTCGCTGCAATCCGCCCGTTCCGCCGCACTCTGGAGCGCCCGTTACTTCACGGCGACCGACGCCTTCATGTCTTCCCACTCAAGCGAGATGTGCTTTTGGCCGACCTTCCACACCAGATCTTCAACCAGGGCGGGCGGTTTGCTCATCTGCATCTTTACGCGGCCCAGGTCTTTCGAGGCGTCATACGAAAGTCCCCATTCGCCCGTGTCCTTGCTCACGATCAGCGTCCAGCCGGCGGGATCGGAAATATCGATAAACAGC
>Ga0182016_10001102_pt1 | contig 33028 bp, 37 predicted proteins | sample 712S2MmetaG_FD_120491 | JGI IMG/M metagenome (GOLD analysis project Ga0182016, IMG submission 120491) | Permafrost microbial communities from Stordalen Mire, Sweden - 712S2M metaG | ecosystem: Environmental > Terrestrial > Soil > Wetlands > Permafrost | place: Sweden: Stordalen | collected...
CAATGCCAACGCGCGTCTCCGCCGGTCCTCCAGAAGACCGGCGCTTCCCTTCAGCCGGGGCATAGGTATTCTGAACCTCAATACCCATTATTGCATTATTTATGCAGGAGTCAATAGTGCGATTCTGGGAACTTCGGTCAAGGAATTAACCGCCAGTGAATATGTCAAGTGTTTTGACAGAATGAGGGGCTTCCTCCTTGGAGAGGGGAGCCCTGAGTCGGTGGTCAAAGACGTTCGACCATTTCTTGAGATGAATTTGAGGTATCGCTTTCCAGAGCATTTCAATCCCGACTCATTAGGCAAGATGATCGGACAAATCAGATTGGCTGGAACCGGAAGCAGCCTCCACCGAATGCAGGGTCAGCTGAAAATTCTGGATGAGATAAATAAATATTGCACGGACCACTCCCATGGAGACGGGGCCTTAGAGAACGTAGAGAAAATTCTAGCGTCAGACCTTAAGCAAATCATCAATAGCGCGTTGGAATTCGGGCGTGGCCTTCCTTCCTAGGTGGCCCATTAAGACGAGCACCCCTTTAAGAGGCTGGTCGTGCCGATTCCGGGGCACAGAAATTAGGCGGATGGCCCGGTTTTTTGGGAAGCAGACTCACTACGATTAAGGGGCGCCCGAGCCTCGGCTTTGAGACCCGGGAACGCAACTACCTTCCCGGCCCGGCCCGCCGCTCCGCTTCCATCAGGTTGGTCAGAATATCGTTGACGCGGGTGAGGTGGCCTTTGCCCTTCGACTTGAGCCAATCGAGGACCTGCGGATCGAGGCGGACGCAAAGATTGCAGTAGTCTTCCACTGCAAATGCAGTATAATTCTACTGCAATGATTTCTCTGCGATCGGAGCTTCGGCGCAAGCTGCTGACGTTCTTCTACGTCAACCGCTCGGCGCGTGTGTATGTGAGGCAACTGGCCGCTGCGCTCGACGCGGATTCAACCAACGTTTCGCGCGAGCTCGCCAGCCTCAAGCGCGAGGGCTTTCTTCGCTCCGAGACCGAGGGACGCCAGCTTTATTACGGCGTCAATCCTGCCTATCCGTACCTGAAGCCGGTCTTTGCCCTGCTGCGGGGCACGGTGGGCATCGTGCCCGATCTGAAACACGCGCTCGCGTCCGTCCCCGGAATCGAAACGGCCTGGCTCTACGGTTCGTTTGCAAAAAACGAGGCGGACGCAGCCAGCGATATCGATGTGCTCATCGTGGGACAGCCCGATCAGGCCAAGCTTGCCGCCCAGATACGCAAAGCCGAAAAGGCGCTTCGCCGCGAAATCAGCTACACTGTTCTAACTTCCCGGGAGCTCAAGCGGCGGCTTGCCAGGCGCGATGCATTCCTCGCCGATGTGTGGAACGGAAAGCGCATTGAGCTGATTGGCCATGGCGACGACCAAACCGCAACCCGCGAATCCGCGGCAGGTGAAACAATTCCTGGTTGACGCGCGGAAGAAGACCGCGGCGGCGAGGAAGAACCTCAACATCGACGAGGAAACCGCCCACCAGACGGCGTACGAAGCCATTCTGAAGGCCTCATTGGCTCTGATGTTGAGCCACGGGCAGCGCCCCCGCGTGCAGCTCGGACATCATGTCGCGATCATGCTATTCGCGCAGAAACATCTCGATCCTGCTTTGGCGCCTGCCTTCGACCTGTTTGACCGCATGCGCCGCAAGCGAAATATCGCCTTCTACGACATCGCCGTGATCAGCGAGGTTGAGGCCGAAGAAGCTGTGCGGGCAGCGGAAGATTACCTGAATGTGATTGCGGCCGACATTCAGACCAGGATTCCCTAGGTCTCCGAGCGAATGAATTAGCTCTTTCCGTCTCGTGGTTCCAGGGTCCCGCTTTTGTAGCCCGGGAATGCCCCTATCTCCCCGGCCCGGCCCGCCGTTCCGCTTCCATCAAATTGGTCAGAATATCGTTGATGCGGGTCAGGTGGCCTTCGCCCTTGGACTTGAGCCAATCGAGCACCTGCGGATCGAGGCGGACGCTGACGGCTTGCTTGCGCCGCGGACCGCGCAGGCGCACCATGTGCGCAAGCTGCTCCGGCGTGAGCCGTGGAATGTCGGAGTAGTCGATATCGGAATCGTCGCCTGCGGCCTGCTTGGCGGCTCCGCGCCGCAATACTTCCTTTTCGGCCTCAGTCCACTTCCTGTTCCTGATATCTTCTGACGTCATTCTTACCAGCTCTTCGCGCCGAGATGATGCGGATAATCTCTTCGCCATCGCGATCCTCCTCTCTCAAGACATGTGCGACCAGCAAAACCAATGCGATTCCAGGCTCAGCCGAAACCGCGCCGAGCGCGTGCCACCGTTGCTCGCCCATCTCATCCACACGGTCCAGGCTGACGAGGCAGTTCTCGTCTTCAAAGACAAGCGTAGCCAGCTCGAAGCTGATGCCGTGCTTGCGCTGGTTCTCGCGGTTCTTGCGTTGGTCCCACTCGTACCGCATTTGTATATACACATCGTATTACAAGCGCAGCCGGCCGTCAACCCCGCGGGGAGACAATCCCCGCTCCCTGGTCTCTGCTTTCTCGATCTCCATCAGGTTGCTCGGGATGTCGTTGATGCGGGTGAGGTGGCCTTCGCCTTTGGACTTGAGCCAGTCGAGGACCTGCGGATCAAGGCGTGGATTCGCCGTGTGCTCGATCTCTCGAAAAACGGGCGGGCAGTCGTCCGGCGGCCGAAAAAACCTCCCGCGATTTGCCGATAATTATCCCCTTCCGGCGCACAATGAATCCAGAGATCAGAGATCAGGGGTCAGGGGCCAGGGGTCAGGGATAACGGATCAGTCACCCCCACCCCCTCCCCCCTATTGCAAGAAGCCAGGAGCTGGAAGCTGGCCGCAGCCACCCCCCTCCCCCCTGTTGCTGGAAGCTAGGAGTTGGAAGCTGGCCGAGGCCCCCCCCTCCCCCCTACTCCCTGCCTTACCCACCCCCTACAAAAAGCGCGAAAAACGGGCTGTGAAACTGTGTGGCCTGGAACCGATCCGGAATCATCAACCTACATGCAAAATCGCGCAGCGACACAGAAACTGTGAAACTGTGGAGCACAGCCCCAAGCTCTGCGGAAGCTGCTGGACATAAGTCGCTCCGAAGCCGGAAGTTAAAAGCCAGAAACTAGAAGCTAGAAGATAGAAGTTAGAAGCTAAAAACCAGGAGCCAGAAGCTTGCAGCTAACATCTAGCAGCTTGTCTTCTGCACACGGAAGCGCGAGAACCCAGCAATTCAGGCCCAAAAAACGGCATTTACGAAACAAATGTGCGGCGGATGCGGATTGAGCGTAGTGTTAGAGATGGAGGAGCATCGTTCTCCCCCTTCAGGTCCTCTGAACTAAGGCAGTTTATCTGGAGTAAGTCCCCCACTTAGCCCACGAATTGCCATGAGGGCTCGATATGATCGTGTCAAACGTTAAAAAACAGGCGAAGATCAATAAAGTTGTCGTTGTTTCTCCGCAAGCCTCTGACGCCAAGACTGCCACTCTGTCGAAAGTCTCGGCCGCGCAGGAACGGATCAAAGAGCGCGCTTTTGCGATCTTTGAAAAGCGCGGCAGCAAGCACGGCCACGACTTACAGGACTGGTTCCACGCCGAGAGTCAGATTCTGGCGCGCTGAGGTAACCGGACATTGATCGTGATAAATACGGCCGAAAGGCTGGAAGGGGAAGCTGTGGGCTGCTCTATCTGCACCTATCTCGCATGCGCTCTTGAGAACAGGCGCAGCGAATACATGACGGCTCGCTCGGAGACGATTCGCCGCTTCAGCTCGAAGCATATGGCGTATAGCTTTGTGGAGATGGAGCGCGCGCGGAGCGATTTGGAAATGCACCGCAAAGGATGCGTGTCCGCCTCCGCCGCCTTCCCCGCCGTCGCCATCGCCGCGGCGGTCATGCAGCATTCGTGATCCCTGATCGCCGATCTCCCTGATACAAACCACCCTGCGAGAAGTTCTTCCGCAGCCTGTAGAGTCGTGTCCTGACAATTCGTTCTCCATCGTGCATCTCTTCAGCAATAACTAACGTCGTGCCCCTCGAAAGCCGCATGGATGCAGCCAGCACTACGGCCAATTCCCCGTGAGATGAATCTGCACCAGTTGCTGGTAGGCGTCGCTGTTGAAGCGCATGGTGTTGCCGGAGGAGGAATGAGAGGCGCTGACGGCGGGAAGGTTTGACTCCACGGCCCGCTTCCACATTTTGCGGCGCTGCTGGTCGTCCTGCTCGACGACGGCCATCTTCTGCGCCTTTACCTCCGACGACTCCGACTGGAAAGGCACGAGGCTGGCCACGTCATCGCGCAGCCGCGCCTCGACGAGGTTAATGGTCTTCACCTCCAGTTGCACCACGGCCTTGACCGCCTGGGCGCGGCTGACTTCGGGCGCGGGAAGCTGCACCATCATCACACCGTGTTGCGTGAGCCGGTTCATCGCGTTCTCAAAGTCGTTTTCGCGCTCGGCCCGGATGGCCTGATTGAATTCGGCGACAAACTGCGCGTACTGGAGCAGTTCGCAAGGCCCGCTCTCGGACCGGCAGGGCAGAACCATAGGGGTATGAACCGCGGGACTCTCGGGACCAGGTCCGGGTCCTGTTCCGGGCTCGGGCTCGGGTTCCTCGCTGGGAGGCGGGCCGCCTGGATACGGGATCGGCCCCGTCGTTGTCATGGGGGTCGGCGTCTGGGTCGGGATGGTCGGGATGGTCGGGGTGGGCGGAGTGGGCATTTTTTGTTCCGGAATCGGAATGTCTTGAACCGGACGGCCCAGGAGGATCACCGCGAGATATACCTCGGTTCCGCCGCGCTGCCGCCGTCCATGCGGGATGCTCAGGCTCGAAGTGCTGGCCTCCGTTTTGGCTGCGCAGGGCAAGCGCCGCGCCGCTTCCGTGGCCGCCACCGGAGCGCCCAGGTCGTCGGGCGCGTTCACCTGCTCCCACAAGCCCAGGCTCTGCCAGTTCTTGCCGTCATCGGAGATAAAGCGGAAGACCAACTCCGCGCCGCCCGCATCGCGGTAGCGCAGATCGCGGATGCCGTCGTCTTGGACGACCACTCCGCTGGTATCCTGCTCGGGATGGCCGCAGCGGGCCTCAAGATCTTGCGGCGTCAGAGTCAAAATGGAGTGAAACTGCTCGGGCGATAGCGGCGCGCGGTGCAGATAGCGATAGACGAACACGCCGGCGACGATCAGGACGACAATGCACAGGATGGTCTTGAGGTTGCTCATGGGCGATGCTTGGCTCCTGAGTGTACCTCGCATCGCAAATCGCAGGCAAGACGGAAGGCATGGGAATCCGCGGCGGGACTACGGGACTGCGGGGCGGAGACACAGGAGGCGGCGAACAATGCCGAATAAAGAGACTCATGCAGGGCGCAAGTCGTTTACGGCGGTGCTGGAGTTGGACGGGACGGCGTTGCGGTGGGTGGTGGCGCGCGTGCCGTTCGACGTGGTGAAGACGTGGCCGGTGCGCAGGGGCCGGCGAGTGCGCGGCGAGATTGAGGGGTTCGCATTCCGGACCACGTTGTTTCCGCATCCCAAGGGCGGCGGGCATGTGCTGCTGGTGAACAAAAAGATGCAGGCGGGCGCGAGCGTACGCAAGGGCCAGAGGGCGCGCATCTGGCTGGAGCCGGATATGGAGGAGCGCGAGATTCTGCTGCCGGCAGAGCTGAAGAGCGAACTCGATAGCGACCGAGGGCTGCGCAAGTGGTTCGATGGCCTGAGCGACTCCATGCGGCGCGAAGCCGGCATGTGGGTGGTCGAGCCGAAGAGCGCGGAGAGCCGCAAAAAGCGCGCGACGCGGATGGCGGAGCGGCTGATGCAGGCCATGGAGGGGCTGGAGGAGCCTCCGCCGGTGCTGAAGGCGATCTTTCAGCGGCAGCCGCGGGCGCGGGAGGCGTGGTTTGCGCTGACGCCCACGCAGCGGCGGAATCACTTGCTGGGCATCTTCTATTACGAGACGGTCGAGGGGCGGGAACGGCGGGCGGCGAAGGCGATTGAAGAGGCGATGAAAAAACAGCTTCTAGCTTCCAGCTCCTAGCTCCTAGCTTCTAGCTCGTCGGGGTAAGTGAGCGGTAGCGGCAGGGCTGAGAAGACAGGGAATAGGGACTCCGGGACTAGAACGTGTTTCAGGAATGGTTTCGTGAAAGGGCACGACTTCAGTCGTGCCGAAACGGACGGGAAAATCGAGGGGTTTTAACCCCTGAGGGATTCGGGCGGCCCAGTCAAGCTATTTTTGAAACACGCTCTAGCTAAAGGCCAAAACCTGAAACCTGAAACCCGTTTCCGATTCCGCGGGCAACTTTTGGAGCCGGAATGGGTTGGAGACTGGCAGGGGGATGACGATCGACAGCCTTTGCCGCGAGTGATCTCTGGTCCTGGCGGCGGCTTTTATCGTCTAATTGAGAGAGATGACGATTGCTGGAATACGGCCGTTTTTCGCGAAAGCGCCGATTGCCGTCGACGCGGAGGCTCGGCGGGAGAGCCTTGCCGTCGCCGAAGGGCTGAAGCAGCGCAAGGCAGGGCTGCTGGACGAGCTGATTGTGCGCTACCAGCACCGGCTGCTGCGCTATCTGCTCTATTTGACCGGGAACCGCGACACCGCCGAAGACCTGTTTCAGGAGGTCTGGATGCGGGTGTTGGTGCGGGGCGCCCAGTTCAACGGCAAGTCGCGGTTTGAGACCTGGCTGTTTACCATTGCGCGCAACCTGGCGATCGACCAGCGGCGCAAGCGCACTGTGAACAGCCTGGATGAGCTGATCGACGGCGCGGGCGACGACGACCGGGCGATGACCTTCGAAGTGGCGGCCGGGGGGCCGACGCCTTTTGATCACGTGTCGAGCCTCGAGGACCGCGAAAAGATTGCAGCGGCGCTGCTTGAGCTGGATACGCTGCACCGCGAGGTGATGGTGCTGCGCTTCCACGAGGAGATGTCTCTCGAAGAGATTGCCAAGGTGACCAGGGCGCCGCTGTCGACGGTGAAATCGAGGCTCTATCGCGGCCTGGCGATGATCAAGCCGCGGCTCGGGGCTGATGCCGAGCGCTTTGCGGAGGCGGTGTGAGAACGGTGGAGTTGGTCCAAAACGCGGCGGCGAATCCGGCGGCGGACGCCGCGGCCGGCGCCCAGAGCGCCAACCGCGACCTGTTGGCGGCGCTTGCCGGCAAGCAGGCGGCTCGCGACCGCGCCGTGGCCCAGACCACCCGCCGCGTGGTGCTGACCTCGCTGGGCGTGATCGAAGAGCAAAGAGCCGGCCGGCGGCGCAGCCGCGCCTTGGCCCTGGCGGCGCTGGTCTTGGTTTTGCTTGCCCTGGGGCCGTTTGTGTGGCGCGTGACGGACGACCTGATTGGCGGCGAACACCTGGCCGACATTGCCACGCAGACCAGCCTCTGGATCTGCATCCTGTGCCCTGCCGTTCTGGCCGCGGTGATTGTAGCCGGATGGGCGCGGAGCAGGCCGTAAAAGCACGCGGAGCTAGCGGAGTTAGCGGAGCTAGGCTGGCTCTCCCGGCCGAGCGGGTGTCATGCAGGGCGGGACGGATTGCCGGTGGAGGACGAAGCCGCAAACTGTCTCCCCAGGACCCGGGAAAACTTCTAAACTCAGGCTAAAACTCTAAGACAAGCAACTTCTGTCCGTCTTCTTCCGTCCATTCGAAGAGGGAATCATCGGTTCCCGGAAATCTTGTGAAAGGCCCTCCGAGGCGAGGCAAGGCGTATGGCCGATCCCGAAGCGATCCACGTGAACGAAGAAGAACGGATGATTCCGGTCTGGTCGATTGTTGCGGCCAGCGCGGCGTTCGTCCTGGTCGAGTACTATTTCTGGATTGTTGCGCCCGGCCAGCGGCATCATGCGCCGCCGCCCTTGGGACTGCGCATTTACTTCAATCTCTCGTGGGGCGTGGTGGCCTCGCTCTACTTCCTGATGGTGGGCTACATCAGCAAGGATGCCCCGCGCCGCGCCATGAGCACGCGCTTCTGGATGTTCATCTGCTTCGTGATGCCGGCGGGCATCGGCGCCGTGCTCTACTTCCTGCTGCGGCCGCCGCAGGTCTTCCGCTGCCCGGCGTGCGGCACCCATGCGCAGGCGGATTTCCATTACTGCCCGCAGTGCAACTACCAGCTTGCGGCCAACTGCGGCAACTGCTTCCGCACCGTGCGCGCCACGGATCACTATTGCACGCGTTGCGGCCACGAACTGGCCCAGGATCACACCCCGGCGCGGCTGCGCGTGATCGGCGACTAGAGATGCAGCTTTCAGCTCTCAGCTTTCAGCTTTTTTCGTGCGGGATCAGGGCCAGCGGATATTCAACGCGTAGATTTCCTGATAGCCGGTGTCGCGCGTGAACACCGGAGAGCCATCCGGCGCGACACTGATCTGAGTGCTCCCATAATTCACTACGCGGTGAAGGTCATTGAGGCTGGTGATGGTCTCAATCTGGTGGTCGGCGAGCCGGTACCGCAGGGCCTTTGGTTCCGCGCCTCCGGTCGTGTAATAGAGATACTTGCCATCCGGCGATGGAGCAAAGTTCTCAATGTCCCCTGAGATGCCCGGCATGTCCGTCCATTGCCGAGTTTTCAAATTGAAGATCAAGAACTTCGTCCCCATCGTGTTACGGGCCATCACCGTGCTCTGGCTGAGCCAGTAACCGCCGCTGGTGCCATCCGAGGAAGGAACCGCGGAGCTCTCACCTGTACGCAAGTCAGTGATTTGTGAGCCAAAAGGGACTAATGAGAGTTTAGAGAAGAGATAGTTCCCGTCAGGAGACCAACTGGCAAAGTAAGCGTGGTCGGAAACCTTCCGCGGCTGGCCGCCCTGCATATCGACCACGAAGAGTTCGTTTTTGGCGGTGTGAAATGCGGCCTTGGTTCCGTCAGGAGAAATCGCCGGATACCTCGCATCCATGGGAGGGAAGGTGAGCTGCATGCGTTCCGTTCCATCGCTGCGGCTGCGCCAGACAGTGTGCTCCGGGTAGGAGAGGTAGGCAACCCATTTGCCATCCCTGGAAAATGTCGGGTCGGTGACAGAGATTCCTTGAAGAAACGGCACCAACTGGTGCGATCTCATGTCGTAGCGAACCAGCTCGCCGCGCTGCTTGGTGCCCAGAACGAAAATCTGCTTCCCGTCACGGCTGGGGGTTGGACGCGAGTAAGGCAGCGGCCCATTTGTGAGTCGGATCGGCTTCCCAGGGCGGCGCAAAAGCCCCGTATGCATGGGCAGCAGCCAGATATCCGAGTGTGAATCGTTGCCGGATTGGTACACTACGTACTTCTCACCGGAAGTCAATTGCGGGGAATTCACATCCGTGGGCTCCTGAATCACGCGAAGACCTGTGCCATCCGCTTGAATATCGAGCAGCCTGCTACCCCCTGGGCGCGGCTCAATGAACAAGATATGCTGGCCAAATGCTGAAGCAGCCACCCACCCGGAGCGCGGAAATGAAATCAGCTTGTAGGGGTTGGAGCCATCCTTGTCGGCAACGAACCAGTCCACGCTCCGGGGTGTTCCCTTGGCATCTGTTTCCGGAGCGAACTTAGAGAAGACGATGCGGCCATCCGGGAACATACTCGCGTTGACGACCTCGACATCGCCGACGCGGCGCGGCTCTCCCGCGGGAAGCGGCACCAGCCATAGCGGATCCAGAACATCGAAGCTCTCGCTTCCGCTGCCGACGGCAACCAGCAGGGCGGAACCGTCCTCCATGGCTCCGATCAGCCAGCAATTCGCAAATCTTGTCTCCACAATCGCTGTCGGCCCACCCGCGACAGAGACTTGCGCGAGCTTCCAGCTTCCGGTGGGGCCTTCGTTGAAATAGATCCGCGATCCATCCGTTGCCAACCTGGCCTTCAGCTGGCCATCGTCCGTCAGTTGCGTAATGGACTCGACTTGAGGCTCGGCGGGCGGAATGCGCCACCACACGACCAGCGCGGCGATCAGAATCGCGGCCAATGCCGTTGCCGCAACCCACAACCATCGTGAATGCGAACTCTGGGGAAGTGCGACCGCCGGCGCGCTTCCGGAATCCGACAAGGCCTCCAGGGCAAATGCCAGATCGGACGCCGACTGAAAACGCTGCTCGGGATTCTTCTCCAGGCAGCGATGAATCACCCGCTGCAGTCCCGGAGAAGCGGCCTGCACAATCTGCGATATGCCGGGCGGATCGTCGTTGAGGATGGCGGTCATGGTCTCCGCCGAGGTGCTGCGGTGAAACGCGCGCTTGCCGGCCAGCATCTCGTAGAGAATCGCCCCCAAGGCGAAGATGTCCGTGCGATGGTCGACCGGCTTGCCCCGCACCTGCTCGGGAGACATGTAACCGGCCGTACCAACCACCATGCCGGGATCGGTTCCTACCGTCTGAGTAGCCGCATCGTCGGCAACCGGTTGGCGCTGGGTCAGTTTCGCGAGGCCGAAATCCAGAATCTTGACGCGGCCGTCTTTGCTGACGAACAGGTTTTCGGGCTTGAGATCGCGATGCACGATGCCCTTGTCGTGCGCCGCCGCCAGTCCATTCGCGATCTGAACTCCATAATCGATCGCTTTGCGAATCGGTAGGGCGCCGTGCCGCAGGACTTCCCTCAGCGTGCTGCCCTCCAGCAGCTCCGAAACAAGATACGGCGACCCGTCGAAGACGCCAAAATGGTGGACGGCAAGAATATTCGGATGGTTCAGAGCCGCGGTTGCCTGCGCTTCCTGCTCAAAGCGCCGCAGCCGGTCCGGATCGCGCGAAACAAACGAGGGCAGGACCTTGATGGCGACTTCGCGCCGCAACGCCGAATCGCGGGCGCGATAGACCTCACCCATCCCTCCTGCGCCCAGGAGGCCAACAACGTCATATCCATCCAGTTTCGTGCCTGGGGCTAGCGGCATGTTGAGCCCAATTATATCTCGCCTCGAAACCAGCTCACGGAGTCCTCACTAGGTGGGACCGCCGCCCGGAGTCCTCGACGATTGCTCCCAGGTCGCGGGCAAATCGAAACCATCCTCGAAATGCTCGCACTATTCTCAATCTGTCGACTACAGGCTGAGGCGCGCTCCCAACTCCGATTCGGCGCCATTTTGCGAGCTCCGGGAGGGCGGCCGCCGTCGCCTCATTTGCCAACCAGTAAGCACTCCAAAGCCGGCAGAGTTCGTTTTGTCGGCTGATCCACCGCCGGAAAGACCCGGCCGGAGCCGGCTGAATCAGACCAGGGGCAGGCATTGCGCCGGTAATTTGCGGTAGACTTAAACTGTTTGGTACGCTCAAGCATCCTTTGTAGGGCAGCGAAAGGAGAAATCTCGTTATGGCAGAGGAAAACAAATCCTATGGATTGGCGTGGTTCCTGGCCGGGTTAGGCGCAGGCGCTATTTTGGGCATTCTTTATGCTCCCAAGAGCGGCCGCGAGACCCGCGAGGACCTCGCGCAAGGCGCCCGCGAGGGCACCGAGTATCTGCGCGCCAAAACCCGCCAGGCCGCGGACAATGTCGGCGCATTGGTCGACAAGGGCAAAGCGCAGGTGGGCGAATACGTCGATCGCGGCCGTGGCGCCATCGATCGCGGGCGGGCCCAATGGGAAGAGTTTGTGGAGCGCGGCAAGAACGTTGTCAACGATCAATCGGCCCGCGTGTCCGCGGCTGTTGAGGCGGGCCGCGTTGCCTACCAGCAGGCAGCCACCCCCCCACCGGAGACTCACGAGGACTGAGCGCCGGCTTTTTCCGGTTCGGATGCTTCCCGGATTCATCCGGCGGCATCGTTTCTTCCGGGCCGCGCGCGAAGGCTCAAAAAAGGTTCTCAAGCCGGCTTGGGGCACAGCGGGCTTCTTCGCCCGGTAGCGTGCCCGGCCGGTCCTGACCGGTTTTGGCCTCAAGATCTTCAGATCCCCTGCGAGAGAGCAACGCCATGCCAAAGCTCGATAATCAGACCATTCAGTTTGCCCTTGTGGTTGCAGTTGCGGCGGCCATGGTGATCCAGACCATCGTGCTTCTTGCCGCCCTCATCGTCCTGCGCAAACTGGCCAAGTCCATCCGCGGGCAGATCGCGGATGTGCACGACTCCGTGATGCCCGTGATCGATGACACTCGCGAACTGATCGCGCGCGTCAAGCCCAGAATCGAGGAGACTACGTTTGACCTCGCTCTGCTGGCGCGATCCTTGCGCGATCAGACCGCCGACATCCAAGTGGCGGCCGATGAGATCATCGCGCGCGCGCGCAGCCAGGCCAGCCGCATTGACAACATGTTCACCGGTGTCCTGGACGCCGTGGACCGCGCCAGTACTTTCTTGACCGACACCGTAGCCAAGCCGATGCGCCAGCTTACCGCGTTCCTCGCTTCCGCAAGGGCCGTCGTCGAGTCGCTGCGCAGCCCGGACGGCGTCCCCCGCACGGGCGCCAATCGCGGGCCCGGCGGCATCGATCCGTTCGATTAGTCCAACAGCTGAGTGAGGACGAATTGGTAGCGCCGGTCTCCAGACCGGGGTCCCCAAGAAACGGTCTTTGTTTCTTGGGGTGGGAGACCGGGGTCCCCAAGAAACGGTCTTTGTTTATTGGGGTGGGAGACCGGCTGTAGTGCGGGCGTCCACGCCCGCGCAGGTACGGCAAGAAGACTCCTCATGCGCACACTCGATCCCGCCCAAATCGCGCCCAGCGACATCTACAAGCTCATGATCGGCATGATCGTGCCGCGTCCCATCGCCTTCGTCTCCACCGTGGACGCGGCCGGCATCCGCAATCTCGCGCCCTTCAGCTACTTCACCGCGTGCAGCTCCAATCCTCCCGTGGTTTGCTTCTGCGCTTCCGTCCGCTCCGGCCCGCGGCCTCACAAGGACACGCTCGAGAACATCCGGGCCACTGGCGAGTTCGTCGTCAACATCGTTTCCGAGGAGATTGCAGAGCAGATGAACCTGTGCTCCGCCGAGGTCCCCCCCGAGGTGGATGAATTCGAACTTTCCGGGCTGACGCCGCTCGAAAGCGGCTTGGTCAAGCCGCCGCGCGTAGCCGAAAGCAAAGTGCAGATGGAGTGCCGGCTGCGCCAGATCCTGGTGGTCAGCGAGCAACCGGGCGGCGGCTCGCTCGTGCTCGGCGACGTGCTGCGCTTCCACATCGAGGAGGCGTTGCTCGATGACCAAAAGGGGGGCTACAAGATCGACCCCGGCAAGCTCAACGCCATCGGCCGCATGGGCGGCCCAATCTACACCCGCACTCGCGACCGCTTCGAGATGCAACGGCCGAAGTAGGAGTGGCGATTGCTTTGCGTGCATGGTTGAAACGAAGGAAACGGCAATCCACGCTTGACGATAATATCACCCGGTGATAAGATTCATGAAGATAGAACGCGATTCGTGCCTTGATACTCTGCTTCTGCTCGATGGCGAAGTGTTTGTGGTGGAAGGAAGTTTTCGAGTGAAGTTCGAGGTGAAGAAAACCCCGGCCACGCCGGAGAGGCCGCACGGCCTGGACTACTCCCTAACGCTGCATGACGGCGATGGCGAGAGGCTATTGGGATTCGACAACGCGCATTCTATTCGCGAAGGCGGCGGCCCGGGCGCTCGTACCCGGATCGAATATGACCATAAGCATAAGGGCGAACGAATACGATTCTATGACTACAAGGATGCCATGACTTTGCTGACCGATTTTTGGACGGAAGTCGAACGAATTCTGCAGGAAAGGAATCGGGAGCCATGAAGACGCTGAAGGTTGGAATCGCTTCCAGGGAAGTTTATAAGAAAAGAACGCTTGCGATCGCGAAAGGCGAGTATATTCCAGCGATAGACGAGCCGAAAGTCTGGTTTGAATCGCTCGGCACGTTGTCTCAGGTACTTTCCGATCAGAATCGCGATTTGCTCAAGCTGATTTTGCAAACCAGTCCCCGGTCTCTGCGTGAGTTGGCAGAAAGCTCCGGAAGAGCAGCGTCGAACCTCTCCCGGACATTGCGGACAATGGAGCGTTATGGGCTGGTGCGCTTCGAACAAGGCCCCAATCGCCAACTCGTGCCACACGTAAACTACTCGGGGGTCGAGTTGGAGATGCCTTTCCAACGCTGATGATCGACGGGCCAATCAATCAGACCATGTTCTGCCGTCGAGTCAACACTTGGCTGGTGCTGTTGCCTTCAACTCACACGATCCAGCCGCCGCCCACCACCTCGTCGCCGTCATAGAATACAGTTGATTGTCCGGGAAGCAATTCCCAAGAGCGAAATATGAGGTTCCAGCCCTTCGGCCGACGCTCTAAACTGGAACGCGTGCCGCCGAGGAGCCGGCAGACCATGACCAGCTTGCTATGCCGCAACCGCGTGGCGGATTTTTCCAAATGGAAGGCGATCTTTGCCTCCCATGCCCAGGCTCACCGGGACGCGGGACTTCAGCTTCGCAGCCTCTGGAGAGCGGTGGAAGACCCGAACAACGTCTTCTTCCTCTTTGAGGTCACGGATGCGAGCCGGGCGCGCGCCTTTATCGCGAACCCCGCCGCCGCCGAGGCCGCTCAAGCCTCTGGCGTGATCGAAGGCGAATATCACTTTCTTGAAAGCGCCGCGGCCTACTGAGAGTCCTTGCCAGCATCAAGCCACTTGACCCATCTTTGCCGTTCTCTTGCTGCGATCGGGCCTGCGCGCCGCCGGCCAGCAGTTCACGCAATCCCGCCGCCGCCCACCACCTCGTCGCCATCATAAAACACTGCCGATTGGCCGGGCGTCACCGCGCGTTGCGGCTCGTCGAAGGTTGCCACGCACTCATCGGCGCCTGCGGGCGCGAGCGTGGCCCACGCCGGCTCGTGCCGGTGCCTGATCTTGGCGCGCACGCGCATCGGCGCCTTGAGTTCTGCAATGCTGATCCAATTCAGCCGCCGCGCGCGTAAGGTGCGCGTCGCCAACTCGGCATCCGCGCCCACCGTCACGCGATGGCTCTCAGGGTCGATGTTCAGCACATAAAGCGGCGAGGGCGATGCCACGCCCAGTCCCTTGCGCTGGCCCACCGTGAAATTCGAGATCCCCTCGTGCCGCCCGATCACTTCGCCGTTCGAAGCCACCAGCTCGCCCGCGGTCTTCGGCATTGGCTCGCCCTGCTCCTCGAGATACGCGGTCAAAAACTGCTTGTAGTCGCCGCCGGGAATGAAGCAGATCTCCTGTGAGTCGGGCTTTTCGGCCAGCCGCAATCCATGCTGCCGCGCCGCCTCGCGCACCTCCGGCTTGGTCATGTGTCCCAGCGGAAACAACGTCCGCGACAACTGCTCCTGCGTGAGGCCGAAGAGAAAATACGTCTGATCCTTGGCCAGATCCTTCGGCCGCTTCAGAATCCACCGCCCTCGCCGCTCGTCGTACTCGTTCACCGCGTAGTGGCCGGTGGCAATGCGCTCCGCGCCAATGCTGCGCGCCGTCTTGAGCAGTTGATCGAACTTGAGATGGTTGTTGCAGAGAGAGCAGGGAATCGGCGTGCGCCCGGCAAGGTACTCGTCGACAAACGGCCGCACCACGTCGCGCTCGAACCGCTCCTCCTGGTTGACGACGTAATAGGGAATCCCCAGGTCCTCTGCCACGCGCCGCGCGTCGTGCACGTCATCCAGAGAGCAGCAGCGGCCCGCCTTCGGCGCGTCGGGAATGCCGTGCTTGCCGGCCAGCCGCGTCTGGTCCCAAAGATGCAGTGTGAGGCCGACGACGCTCACGCCCGAGTGCGCGAGGATCGCCGCCGCCGTCGAGGAGTCCACCCCTCCGGACATGGCCACCGCTATTGTGGTGTGCTCTGTCATTGGATTCCCCAAAGCGGAGTTGGCGTTGTTGGCGGAGCTAGCGGTGCTAGTTTCCACCAGCTCCGCTACGCCGCCTCCTAACTCCGCTAACGCCGCTAGCCCCGCTAACTCCGCTAAACTGGCGCCAGCGCCCGCAAATGTTTGACGGCCTCGGGTACCACGCGCAGCACATGCTCCACGTCCTCTTCCGTCGCCGTCCTCAGCAAACTGAAGCGCAAACTCGCCCGCGCCGCATTCTTGTCCAGCCCCATCGCCATCAGCACGTGACTCGGTTCGGTTGAGCCGGAATGGCATGCCGATCCACCGCTCACTGCCACGCCCTTCAGGTCGAGCGCAATCACCAGCGCCTCACCCTCCACCTGCTCAAAGCGAATGTTGGTGGTATTGGCCACGCGCGGTGCGCCGGCGCCGTTCACGCCCGTGCCCGCAATCCGCAAAACTCCCGCTTCGAGTTGGTCGCGCAGCCTCTCAATGCGCTCGACGCTTCCATCCGCCAGGCTCTCCATCGCCAGCTCCACGGCCTTTCCCAATCCCACGATGCCGGGCACATTCTCGGTGCCCGCGCGCTGCCGTCGCTCGTGGCTTCCGCCCACAATCAGCGGCTCCAGCGGCGTGCCGCGCCGCACATAAATTGCGCCCACGCCCTTCGGTCCATGCATCTTGTGCGCGCTGATCGAGCACAGATGGCATCCAAATCGCCGCACGTCGAACTCGACCTTCCCCGCGCCCTGCACCGCGTCAATATGAAAGAACGCACCCGCCTCCGCGGCAATCCTGCCGATCTCTTCGACAGGTTCGAGCACACCCGTCTCGTTATTGGCGAGCATGACGCTGATGAGCCGAGTCGTGGGCCGCAATGCCCGGCGGACCTCCTCGGGATTGATGAGTCCGTTCGCGCGCGGAGCAACAAAGGTCACCTCCGCGCCGCGCTCCGCCACGCGCTCTGCCGCGCGCAAGACTGCCGAGTGCTCGATCGCGGTCGTAATCAGGTGATCGCCCGCGCGCACCAGGCCGAAGATCGCGGTGTTATCCCCCTCCGTCCCGCCGGAGTTGAACACCACCTCCGCCTCGCGGCAATGGAAAAAGCCGGCGAGCGTCTCTCGCGCACGATCCACAGCCTTCCGCGCTCGCTGCCCCTCAAAATGGATCGAAGACGCATTCCCGAACTCGTCCATCAGGTACGGACGCATCGCCTCCAGCACCTCTGGCGCGAGAGGCGTAGTGGCATTGGCATCGCAATAGACGCGGCGCATCGGGGAAGCACTCCAGGATGAAGCGGTGTTTGCGGAGCTAGCGGAGTTAGCGGCGCTAGGGCGCTCAGGTAAATCCGAGAACTAGCTCCGCTAGCACCGCTAACAACGCTAACTCCGCTTTGTGATTATTGTACGGTGAATCGCGATTTCAGGCGACCGGCTGGCCCACAGCGAAACAGTTTGAAGCTGTTTTAAAGCTTGAGGCTGTTTTGAAAGGGCACGACTTCAGTCGTGCCGCAAACGCCGCAAAATGATGCGGGCTTTAGCCCCTGAGGGAAGGTCTTCCTGAAGCTGATCTCCGTTCTCATGCAGCCATTTAGAATGTGAGCAGCGCTGAATTAAGAACTCCGGAGCTCGTCCGCATGAATGCAACCGCCGCCATGGCTGTGATTCAAAAGGAAAATCCCCGCATCCTCATCGTCGGCAACGCCGGACAGCTCGGCCGCGAGCTCGAAAAGATCTTCGTCGGCTTCGGCTCCATCTTTGGAGTCGATCGCGAATCCGTCGATCTCGCCGATCCCGCGCAGACCCGCGAGCTCGTCCGCCGGACCGCGCCCGACGTCATCCTCAACGCCGCCGCCTATACGGCCGTCGACCGCGCCGAGAGCGAGCGCGATCTCGCCTACGCCATCAATGAAGGCGCGCCGCGCGTGCTGGCCGAAGAAGCGCTACGGCGCGACGCGCTCTTCGTTCATTACTCTACAGATTACGTTTTTGACGGCGGCAAATCTTCGCCGTGGGTCGAGACCGATGCACCGAATCCGCTCAGCGTCTATGGCGCCAGCAAGCTCGCCGGCGAGCTAGCTGTCGAAAACATCGGCGGCAAATTCCTTATCTTCCGCACCAGTTGGGTCTACGGCCCCCACGGCAACAACTTTCTGCTCACCATGCTTCGTCTGGCACGCGAGCGCGACCGGCTCTCCATCGTCGACGACCAGATCGGCGCGCCGACCACATCGATCGAACTCGCCCGCGCCACGCACGCGATCGTCACCGGAATTCTTGCCGGCCGCTTCGGTGCCCCGCAGGATTGGGCGGGCCTCTATCACATGACATGCAGCGGTTCCGTCTCCTGGTTCGGCTTTGCCCAGGCCATCTTTGCCCGCGCCGCCGAGCTTCTGGCCATCAAGCCGCCCGCTCTCACGCCCATCGCCACCAAAGACTATCCCACTCCGGCTGCGCGCCCGCGCAACTCCGTGCTCTCGAACGCCAAACTGCAAGCCCGCTTCGGCGTCGAGCTGGCGCCGTGGGAATCGGCCCTCGACGAGACCCTCCACGTCCTCCGCAACGCGAAATGAAGCGCGGGCCCGGCGTCCTTGCCTGATTGCTCGCTGCAGAGAGTTTTTACGATTCGCGGATATAGACGTCGAGAAGCATCCGCGCCGCGCGAAACGAAGTTGTGCGTCCCTCCGCCACGTCGCGTTCGAGCGCCTCCACGCGGCTGCGCACTCCGGGATGCGCATCAAAGCGCTGCCGCAGCGCCTGATCGATCATCTCGTCGATCCATCGCCGCTGCTGTTCGCGCCGTGCCTTCCGAAACCATCCGTTCGCCTGCGTCAGCGCCACATATTCGAGCACGCACTCCCACAGTTCGCGAATGCTCGCGCCCGTCAGCGCCGAGCACGTTAGCGAACGCGGCGTCCATCTCGACTCAGCCGCAGGGAAAAAATGCAAAGCGTTTTCGGCTTCGGCGCGCGCCCGTTCCGCCGCGGCCACGTTCGCGCCATCGGCCTTGTTCACCGCCACCAGGTCCGCAAGCTCCATCACGCCGCGCTTGATCCCCTGCAACTCATCGCCTGCGCCGGCCAGCGTGATCAGCAGAAAAATGTCCACCATCTCATGCACGGCAGTCTCTGACTGCCCTACGCCGATAGTTTCAACCAGAATGTTGCGGTAACCCGCGGCCTCGCACAGCAGCATCGCCTCGCGCGTGCGCTGCGCCACGCCGCCTGCCATGCCGCGCGAGGGCGACGGCCGCACGAAGGCCATCTCGCTTGCGGCCAGCGTGGTCATGCGCGTCTTGTCGCCCAGGATGCTGCCGCCGGAGATCTGGCTGCTGGGGTCGATGGCCAACACCGCGACCCTCTGCTTTTGGCCGGAGATCAAATAGCCGCCCAGCGCTTCAATCAGGCTGCTTTTGCCCGCGCCCGGCACGCCGGTAATGCCCACGCGGATCGAGTTGCCGCTGTGCGGCAGGCAATCCTCGACGATCTGCTCGGCCAGCGCGCGATCCGCCTCGCGCGCGCTCTCAATCAATGTGACCGCGCGCGCCAGCACCAACCGGTCGCCGCGCAAAATGCCTGCAACGTACTCTTCGCGCGAGAGCGGCTTGCGCTTTTGCGTGACGCGCGGGGCTTGCGGCGTCTCGCACCCGGCAATCTCACGCATTGCGCTCTTCATGGCAAGAGTCTATCCGATTTGCTAGGTTGTCACGCTGGCGCTCAGCATCTCCAGAATCTTCTGCGCCGAAACTGGAATCACCGTCCCCGGCCCGTAGATTCCCGCCACGCCGGCGTTAAAAAGAAACTCGTAATCCTGCGGCGGAATCACGCCGCCCACGACGACCAGAATGTCGTCGCGGCCCAGCGCCCGCAATTCGGCGATCAGTTGCGGCACCAGCGTCTTGTGCCCCGCGGCCAGGCTCGACACGCCCACCACATGCACGTCGCTGTCGAGCGCAAATCGCGCCACCTCGCGCGGCGTCTGGAAGAGCGGACCGATGTCCACGTCGAATCCGATGTCGGCAAACGCCGTCGCAATCACTTTGGCGCCGCGGTCGTGCCCGTCCTGGCCCATCTTCGCCACCAGAATCCGCGGCCGCCGTCCCTCTTCGCGCTCGAACTCCTCCACCATGCGCCGCGCCTTCACGAACTCCCCATCGCCCGCACTCGCCGCCGAATAGACGCCGGCGATGGTCCGCGTCGTGGCTTCGTACCGCCCCCAAACGTTTTCAAGCGCCTGCGAGATTTCGCCGAGCGTAGCGCGCTTCCGCGCCGCATCCACCGCGCATTCCAGCAGATTCCCTTCGCCCGTCTCCGCGCACTGCTCCAGCTTTCTGAGCGCCTCGCGCACTCCTGTAGCATCGCGCTCGCGCTTCAGCTCCGCGAGCCGGCCAACCTGCGCCTCGCGTACCGCGTCGTTGTCGATATCGAGCACGGGAATCTCCGGCTCCTCCGGCGCGGGATACGCATTCACGCCCACAATCACGTCGCGGCCCGAATCGATGCCCGCCTGCCTCCGCGCCGCGGCCTCTTCAATGCGCATCTTGGGCAGGCCGGTCTCGATGGCCTTTGCCATGCCGCCCAGTTCTTCAATCTCCTCGATCAACTTCCACGCCGCGTGCATCAATTCGTGCGTCAGCCGCTCCACGTAGAACGATCCCGCCCACGGGTCGACCAGGCGCGTGATGCCCGTCTCCTCCTGCAGATAGATTTGCGTGTTGCGCGCGATCCGCGCCGAGAAATCCGTGGGCAGCGCCAGCGCTTCGTCGAGCGCGTTGGTATGCAGCGACTGCGTGCCGCCAAAGGCCGCGGCCAGCGCCTCCACCGCGGTGCGCACCACGTTGTTGTATGGGTCCTGCGCCGTCAGGCTCCAGCCCGAAGTCTGCGAGTGCGCGCGCAGCGCCAGCGATTTAGGATTCCTGGCGCCGAAGCTCTTCACGATCCTGGCCCACAGCAGGCGCGCGGCGCGCATTTTGGCAATCTCCATGAAATGGTTCATGCCCACGCCCCAGAAGAACGAGATCCGCGGCGCAAAATCGTCCACGTCGAGGCCTGCCTTCACGCCCGTGCGCAGATACTCCAGGCCATCGGCCAGCGTGTAGGCCAGTTCGAGGTCCGCCGTCGCGCCCGCCTCCTGCATGTGGTATCCGCTCACGCTGATGCAGTTGAACTTCGGCATCTTCGCGGCGCAGTAGCGGAAGATATCGCCGATAATCCGCATCGATCCCTCGGGCGGATAGATGTAGGTGTTGCGGACCATGAATTCTTTCAGAATGTCGTTCTGGATGGTCCCGCTCAACTGCTCGGTGGCGACGCCCTGCTCCTCGGCGGCGACGATATAGAACGCCATGATCGGCAGCACCGCGCCGTTCATGGTCATCGACACCGACATCTGCTCCAGGGGAATGCGATGGAAGAGAATCTTCATGTCGAGGATGGAATCGATGGCCACGCCCGCCTTACCCACGTCGCCCATCACGCGCTCATGATCGGAGTCGTAGCCGCGGTGCGTCGCGAGATCGAACGCCACGGAGAGCCCGTGCTGGCCCGCCGCCAGGTTGCGGCGGTAAAAGGCATTCGACTCCTCGGCCGTCGAAAATCCCGCGTACTGGCGGATGGTCCACGGCCGCGTGGCGTACATCGTGGTGTAGGGCCCGCGCAGATAGGGCGGAATTCCCGCCGCGTATTGCAAATGTTCGAGCTCCTCGAGATCCTCGCGCGTGTAAAAACTCTTCAGCGCGATGTGCTCGGGCGAAAGCCACTCCTCTCGATAGTGCGCGGCGGCGATCGCCGTTCGCGGCACCCAGTCGATCTTTGTAAAATCCGGACGCATCATTCTTAGCTCAACCTGCCCCGTTCAACCTCGCACGAAACCTGGGTGCCCCAGGTCTCGATTTTGAGACCTGGGATACCACGGACCTCAATCTACCGTTTTCAAACCAACAGTTTCTCTTGCCACTTCGTCAAAAACTCCACCGGCTGGCTACGCAGGTGCACGAAGTCCGCGATCCCCGCCGCCCTCAACTCCTCGGCGCTCTCGGGATTGCCGGCCACGATCACCGGCGTTGCGCGGCCCAGCGTTTCCAGCTTCGGCAGCAGTTCGGCGGCCAGCGCCGCGTACTCCGCATCCGCGCTGCAGAGCACAATCGCGTCTGCGTCCGCAGCCGCAATCTCCTCGGCCTTCTTGAAGCGCCGCGTCGCGATTTCAAATCCCGCGCAGCAAAAGAAATTCGCCGCGAAGTTCGACCGCGCGGCGCGCATCCTCGCGTCGCCGATCTCGGCCAGAAGGATCTGCGGCGTTTTGCCGCCCGCGGCCGCATGGCGCTCGGTGCGCAGCCGCAGCTCCTCGTACATCCGCGCTCCGCGCAGATCGGCCTTCATGCGCTGCTCGTCAATGCGATCGAGCGCGCGTTCCGACGGATTGGCAAACTGATTTGTGCCCACCAGAACGCGCTTCCGCGTGGCCACCGCCTGCTCGCGCGCCTTCAGGCTCCGCTCCAGCGCCTGAGCAATTGTCCCCTCGGCCTGCGCCTTCAGGAATCCGCCGCGCGCCTCGATCTCCTGCATCGCCTTCCAGCCTTCATGGGCCAAGAAATCCGTGATGGTTTCGAGAGCGTACGACCCTCCGCCGGCGTCGGCCACGCGTCCCAGCCAGGCCTCGTGCTTCAACAGCAGTTGCGTGTTCCGCGCCAGCCGCCGGCTCGCCTCATCGGGCGCTTTCGCGCACGCGTCGAACGGCGCCACCGTGACCGCGTCCGCTCCGCCCAGCGCCGCGGCCATGGCTTCGGTGGTGGCTCTCAAAATATTTACGTGCGGATCGTAGACGGTCTTGTTCCATTGCGAGGTGCGAGCGGCGATCCTCGCCTTCGCGGCCTGGCGAGAGCCGCCAAAGCTCTGCACCACGCGCGCCCACTCCATGCGGAAGGCCCGCAATTTGGCAATCTCGGAAAAGTAGTTCGAGCCGATGGCAAAGCTGAACTCGAGTGCGGCCGCCGCGTGGTCGATCTCCGCTCCGCGCTCCGCTAGGCAGGCGAGAAAACCCACTCCCGCCGCCAGCGCGAATCCGATCTCCTCAACGGCCGTCGCTCCCGCATCGGCAAACGTCTCGCCGTGAATCGTGAACGGCACGAAACCTGACCGCGCGGGTGCGATGACTGCGGCGGCGAAGCCCAGGCTCGCCAGCGCATCGCATCCGGTTGAAATCTCATCGGCGCGCGGCTTCAAGCTTTGCCGCTCCATCAGCATCCGGATCAGGCGCTCATCGGCGCGCGCAAAATGGACTGGAATCGCGTCTAGATTTGCGAGCAATTTGTCCAGTTGCTCCGCGTTTTCGACCGGAGTTCCAAGGAATGCGATGCATTCTGCGCCGGCCGCCACCGCGGCTTGCACCATGCGATTCGCTGTTTCCGCATCCGCGGCGTCGATTTCCTCGCGAATTCGCCAGTCGCCCGAGACGCGCGCACTGCGCCGGTAGGGAAACTCTCCCGGCACGACATCCACCCAGGCCAGATTTTTCAAATCCTCAGATCGATAGAAGGGCCTGACCGCCATGCCTTCATCGGTGCGCCAGGTCAGCCGTTTCTCGGGATCGACGCCCTTCAGGTCGCGCGCAATCGCCGCCTGCCACTCGGCGGTGCTGACCGGCGGAAACTCCGCGAGCAGTTTTTCATTTTCCATGGTTTTCATTGGCTGGCGGGGTCTTCCACCATCTCGATCAGAATTCCGAAGGCGCTTTCGGCCTTCGACTTGGGATGTACAAAGAATACAGTTGTTCCCCGCGAACCCTTGCGCGGAGCCTCGTCGATGAGCTGGAAGCCTGCGGCGCGCATGGCGTCGAAGGCCTGCCGCGCGTTGGCCACGCGAAACGCCACATGCGCCAGGCCGCCGCGCCCGCCATTTTTGTCGATCAGCTTCTGCACGGGCGAGTTCGCCGTCAGCGGCTCCAGCAATTGGATCAGGTTCGGCCCCTCGCCGATCTTGAGCAGCGCTTCGCGCACCTGATCCTTTCCGCGCACCTCTTCGCGATGAATCTGCTCAAAGCCCAGGGCCTCGTAAGCCTTCACCTGGCCGTCAAGCTCGCCTTGCTTCACCGCAATCGCCACGTGATCCACGAACTGGATCCCCGGAACATTCTTCAGCTCTTCCTGCACGCAGTTCCTTTCAACCTTTGGGCCGCGCCTTCAGCCCGCTTACTCAAACTCCACGAGAACCTGGTTGATCTTGACGGAATCGCCGGCTTTCACGTGCACGGCCTTCACCGTTCCTGCACTCGGCGCAGTCACATTCGTCTCCATCTTCATGGCTTCGAGCACCAGCATCAGCGCGCCTGCTTCTACAGCCTGCCCCGGCTCGACGTTTACTCGAATCGTCAGTCCCATCACCGGGCTCTGGCACACCTTTCCATCCGCACTCCACGCGCCGCCGAGGTTCTGCGGGTGTGCGCCCGCCGCACTGCGCGTTGCCTGGTAAGGCGAGCGGCTCGGCGACACTTGGCTCGACGGCTCCTGGCTCTCCTCGTCCTCCAGAAGCTCTACCTCGACTGCGTAGGCTCTGCCATCGATCGTGATCTGAAGCTTCAACGTGCCGCTTCCTTTCTCTTGAAACCTCTCGCCACACTCATTCTGTTTACCGCGGGTTGTGCGAAGTCTGCACATTCACGCGTCCCTGCCGCGCCCACGCGCCGGCGCCATCCTGCGCGCCGGGTAGCAATTGCGCCGAGCGCACCCTCGCCGACTTGCCTAGAAACACGGTCGCCGCCGCGGTCAGCGCCGCTACAATCTCCGGCTTGGTCTGCGCCGGCTTCGCTTCGGCCGGCGTCTCCGCCGACGCGGAGATTGTGGCCACCTCCGTCTCGCGCGCCTCCTCGATCCTGCCCAGTTCAGCCACGCGCGCCTGCAGGGCCTTCACGGTCGCGGCCATCGCATGCAACTGGCGCTCCATGTCGCGCTGCTGTTCCCTGACGGCATGGCGTAGCGCGCGCGCCACCACGGCATAAATCACCGCGCAGCCCACGCCGGCAATCACGACGATCAGCGCCCAATCCGTCCCATGCAGTTTCATGCGGCTCTCCTTTCATGCCACGGCGCAAGAGTTGAGCGCCGGACGCGCAGCCTACAGCGGAATCAAGCCGTGTTTCTTCTGCGGCCGCAACTCACGCTTGCTATGCAGATACTCGAGCGCTCGCGCCACCGCTCGGCGCGTCTCCGCGGGCTCGATGACGTCGTCCACCAGGCGGCGTCCCGCGGCCACAAACGGGTTCGAGAAGGTGTCGCGGTACTCGTCCACCAGTTCCTTGCGCCGCGCCGCCTTGTCCTCGGCCGCGTCGATCTCTTTGCGGAAGACGATCTCCGCCGCGCCCTCGGCGCCCATCACCGCGATCTCCGCGGTGGGCCACGCCAGCACGCGATCCGCGCCCAGCCCGCGCGAGCACATGGCAATGTAGGCGCCGCCGTAGGCCTTGCGCAGCACCACCGTGATCTTCGGCACCGTGGCCGCCGAGTAGGCAAACAAGAGTTTCGCTCCATGGCGGATAATTCCGCCGCGCTCCTGTTCCACGCCGGGCAGAAATCCCGGCACATCCACAAACGTCAGCAGCGGAATATTGAACGCGTTGCAGAAGCGCACGAACCGCGCCGACTTGTCCGAGGCGTCAATGTCCAGCGCTCCGGCCAGCACGCACGGCTGGTTGGCCACAATCCCTGCGGGTCGCCCTTGCACTCGTCCAAAACCAATAACAATATTGGCCGCGAACTCCGGCTGAATCTCCAGAAAATCCTCGTTGTCCACCACGCGCACAATCACGTCGCGCACGTCGTAGGCCACCTTCGGATCCACGGGCACCGTGTTGTTCATCTCCGAGTCGGCCTTCAGCCGCCCGCTATTGGCCAGCCGCGGCGGGTCTTCCATATTGTTCGAGGGCAGAAAACTCAACAGGCGCTTGGCAAGCTCGATCGCCTCTTCGTCGTTCTGCGCAATCAGGTGCACCACTCCCGAGTAGTGCATCTGCGACTGCGCCCCGCCCAGCTCCTCGGCGCTCACCTCTTCGCCCGTCACCTGCTTGATGACTTGCGGTCCTGTGATGAACATGCGCGCCTGCTTGGTCTGGATCACGAAATCCGTCAGCGCCGGGCTGTAGGCCGCTCCGCCTGCGCACGGCCCGCAGATCAGCGAAATCTGCGGTACGGTTCCCGAGAGCATCACGTTGTTGTAAAAGACGCTCGCGTATCCGGCCAGGCTGTCGATCCCCTCCTGCACGCGCGCCCCGCCCGAGTCGTTGATCAAGACGAAGGGGCTGCCCGTCTTCAGGCTCATGGCCATCATCTCTGCCACTTTTTTGGAGTGGGTTTCGCCGGCCGCGCCGCCCGCCACCGTAAAGTCCTGGCTGGCCAGGTGCACCAGCCGTCCGTCGATGGTGGCGCATCCCGTCACCACGCCGTCGGCGGGAAGCTCCTTCTCGGCCATGCCGAAGTACGTGGCCCGGTGCCGGCAAAACAGCCCGATCTCTTCAAAGCTTCCCTTGTCCGCCAGCCGGTCCACGCGCTCGCGCGCCGTAAGCTTGCCCGACGCGTGCTGCCGGTCGATGCGATCCTGCCCGCCGCCCATCTCCAACTCCACGCGCTTCGCTACCAGTTCCGCGATCTTGTCGTCCAGTGTCTTCTTTTTTTGAGTATCTTCCTGAGTCGCCATTTCTTCCCCTGGGGAAAACTGCGCACACTCGCGCTTTATGCGTTCTGAGGCACACTTCGCCTTCTTGCACCGGTGCCATTCTATGTCCTGGCAGCATGAACAGGATGTGACACGGTTCACGTTGCACAAGCCTTAGGAGGCACCTGGGTTACCGGCCGACAATGGGCCCGAAGATCAACTTTTTCAGTTGCATACAGAAAGGCGCGATCCGGCATCGCGGGTTGCTATTCAGGTTGCGACGGCGTCTTTTCCTGGCCAGGGCCGTTGCCATACGGGCAATGCCTGCAGCCCGATCCGCAGCAGTACCCGCGCTTCAGGTGGTAAGCCGCGGTAAAGACCATCAGCGGCCCCTCGAAGTAGTAGTCTTCGGGGTCGAGCTTGCGGGATTCTGCGGCGGGCGGCTGCGAGTCCATGGCTCCATTTTCGCAGTTGAACCGTCCACGGATTCACACAGAAGAAAAAAGCGATCAGACAATCTGGAGATTGAGACCTATTGCATATGGCAAGCACTTGCAAGGACGTCGGTCTTCCAAATGTTGACCCCTGCCTCCTTCTGATCATCGTTAGGTGTTGATGGTTCGAAGGCTCCGGCCACCAATCTGCCATCCGGGCTCAGGGCTCCGTTGACGTTGTTTAGCTGCTGTGACAGGCAGGTCTTTCCGGATTTCAAATCCAAGGCCCAGAGCTGACCGGAAGAGTGACCAAAAACAATGCCAGTTTGAGGATCGATCGCTGCAAAGTCGTAGAAGTCCAGCCAGGATTTAGGCAGGTTCGACAGTTTCTCGTCTGGGAGCATTTGACCGTCGCTTGTGCGGGCAGCCACAAACAAGTGAGCATCTGTGAAGTCTTCGAAGAGAAAGAGTCCTTGCGTCGTATCCAGAAAGACCGGCCGCTCCGATTCGGTGAGCTTGGGCAGAGTTCGTTCGACCGCCCATTCACGCGTGTTTCTCAGAACGATCTGTGAACCCTTCAGGGTTAGCAGCGTGCTTCCATCAATCGAGAGAACCGGATCCCTCTCGCCGGCGAAAGACACTACGAGTTTTCCCGATGCGGAATCGAATACATCCGTCGGTCCCGAGAAAACAATCAGAAGGTTCGGATTCTGCGTGTAAAGCAAACGAAGCACGTTGGCGTGCGTATTTTCCAGCGTAGCCGCTAATTGGCCGTCGGGGATATGCCAGAGCTTGATGCCCGGCCCGGATTCTGCCGCAGCCGCAATGAGTTGATTGTCCGGCGAGATAGCAACCTGGCCTACACTTGCGAAGCCGGTATCGACGATGCAGACAATTTGTTGACTCGCAACGTCCCACACCACCAGCCGTCCGTACTCCTTGCCGGCCGCAAGAAGGTTTCCGTCGTGGCTGAACGCGAGCGAGTTGATTTGCGTCAGCGTTGGCGGAATCTTAGACATCTGGCCGTTCAAGATCCCTAATTTGACCGCCCCGTGGCGCGATGGATCGGCAGGTTTGAACTTTACATCGTGGAGCTTGATAACGGGAGAAGGAAATGAACGCTGGGCGAGCAGGCTACCGGGCAACAACAGACAGATACTCATCGACAAAACAAAGCGGGTGCGAGTCATGCGGACAAAGTAGCTTGTGAGTATCTGAATGTCAATCGAAACATTTGATACGAAGCCGAGGCGCATGATATCGGCGGTCGTGATCATGACCGGCGTCGCTCGTTACAATCGAAGATATGGCACTCACCGCGCCCCAATCTGTAATCGATCGCGCCCGCCGCATCAAGATCATTCTCTTCGACGTTGACGGCGTTTTGACTGACGGCACCATCTGGCTCGTCCCCGCCGCTGCGCGGAGCAGCCTTTTGGACGAGATCAGTGGTAAGGAAACGATCGGCTTCGGCGTGAATTCGACGACCATGACCGAAGCCAAAGGCTACAGCGCCCACGACGGCACGGCCATTTCGCTCGCGCGCATCGGCGGATTGAAGTGCGGCGTCATCACCAAGCGCATCAGCGAAACCGTGGCCACGCGCGCCCGCGACCTCAAGCTCGAATTCGTCTACCAGGGCTGCGCCTTCAAGATGCAGGCCATCCGCGAAATCGTGGAGAAAGAAGACGTGACGCTCGAAGAGATTTGCTACGTGGGCGATGACGTCATCGACCTGCCCGCCATGCGTGAAGTGGGATTCGCCGTGGCCGTGGCCAATGCGCGCGAACGCGTGAAGGCCGAGGCGCACTACGTCACTCCCAACGGCGGCGGCTACGGCGCGGCGCGCGACGCGGTCGAATTCATCCTCGAGGCCAAGGGCGTGCTCGACCAGTGCATCGAAGCCTACATCGACGAGCGTAACCCGATTCCGCCGTCGATGGACATTGGCCGCGGCGGGGATATGAAGTAGCAGCGGAGTTGGCGGAGTTAGCGGGGTTAGCGGAGCTGGCGTGGTGAGTCAGAAGTTCGCAGCAAGATGAAATTGTCATCCTGAGCGACCGGAGTCCGCCGTAGCGGACGAAGGGAGTCGAAGGATCTGCGGTTGCTTTTCACGTATTTGGCGAGGTTGACCGGCCCCGATTGAACAGGATCATTAATGGACACTAAGAAAAAAGCCGTCATTCTCCTCAGCGGCGGCCTCGACTCCGCCACCGTGCTCGCCATCGCGAAAGCCGATGGCTACGACCTCTACGCGCTCTCATTTTTCTACGGCCAGCGGCACGCGTGGGAGCTTGAGGCCGCGAAACGCGTGGCCGCGTCGATCGGTGTCGCTCAGCATCGCATCGCCGAGATCGATCTCCGCGCCTTCGGCGGGTCGGCTCTCACCGCCGACATCGCCGTGCCCAAGGGCCGCGCGCCGGAAGAGATGGCCCACGGCATTCCCATTACTTATGTGCCCGCGCGCAACACCATCTTTCTCGCCTTCGCGCTGGCCTGGGCTGAGGTGCTGGGCGCAAGCGACATCTTTCTCGGCGTGAACGCGCTTGACTACTCGGGCTATCCCGACTGCCGGCCGGAATTCATCGCGGCCTTCGAGAAGATGGCCAACCTCGCCACCAAGGCCGGCGTCGAGGGCCGGCAGAATCTCCGCATTCACACCCCGCTCATCGCCCTGACCAAGGCGCAGATCATTGCCACGGGAAGGGAACTGGGCGTGGACTACGGCCTCACCAGCAGTTGCTACGATCCGGGCCCCACGGGCGCGCCCTGCGGCCAGTGCGACTCGTGCCTGCTGCGGCAAAAGGGATTCCGCGAGAACGGAATCGAAGATCCGTTGCGGGAAAACAGCTTCTAGCTGCTAGCTTCTAGCCACTAGCTTTGCCTTGCTTGCCCGCGTCTGTCGTAGGCCGCAGGAATCGTACCGCCGGTCTCCTGACCGGCTGTACTGAGGGCCTCCCGGCCCTCAGAGACTTCGCCAGGCCTTGAATTTTGAGTGCTCGCGCCACCTGTGACAAACGCAGGCGAGGACCAAGAAGCTTGCCTTCCGCACGAAAGAGCTAGAAGCTAGGAGCTAGCAGCTAGAAGCTGCCTTTATGTACTCGGTCAAAGAAATCTACTACACCCTGCAAGGCGAGGGCGCGCAGACGGGCCGCGCCGCGGTCTTCTGCCGCTTTGCGGGCTGCAACCTCTGGTCGGGTCGCGAAGCCGACCGCGCCTCGGCAATCTGCCAATTCTGCGACACGGATTTTGCCGATACGAAAGGTCCCGGCGGGCGAAAGTTCGCGTCGGCGGAGGAGTTGGCCGCGGCTGTGGTTGAAGCGTGGCCGGCCGGCGCTGCCGGAACGCGATTCGTGGTTTGCACCGGCGGCGAGCCGCTGCTGCAATTAGACAAACCGCTCATCGATGCGCTGCACGCGCGCGGTTTTGAGATTGCCGTCGAAACCAACGGAAGCATCGCGGCGCCGCCGGGCCTGGACTGGATTTGCGTCAGCCCCAAGGCCGGCGTGGAGCTAATCCAACGCACCGGACACGAGCTGAAGCTGGTTTTTCCGCAACCCGGCCCCCAATCCGGTGTGGACCCGGCAGCTTTCGAGTCGCTCCGGTTCCGCCATCTCTTCCTGCAGCCCATGGACGGCCCTCACCGCGACGCCAACACCCAAGCCGCGCTCCGCTATTGCCTCGCTCACCCACGCTGGCGCCTGAGCCTGCAGACGCACAAGCTCCTCGGAATCCCGTAAAAACAGGGAGCGAGGGAACAAGCAGACGCCGACAGTCGGCGGTTTTCTTCGCGAGTCTCAGGAGTACAGTTTTTCTGTTCCCTGTTCCCTATTCCCTAGCCTTTTCCGCCTCCGCGAGCCAACCCCGCAGCAGCTTCTCCGCCGGAACGCTCGAGAGATACGGCTTGATGTCCAGCACCGGCGTGCCGTCCAGCATATCCACGCCGCGCACGCGCAAGGACGCGCCTTCGCGGCCGAGCAGCTCGACCACCGTGAGCCCGATCGGGTTCGGCCGCCGCGGCGAGCGCGTCGCGAAGACCCCATGCGGCCGGCCCTCGTCCGTGGGCGGATGCGCGACGAGTTCGAACCCGTCGGCGCGGTCGAACTCCCAGAGCACGTAGAGGTGCGAAAAGCCTTCAATGTCGGCCAGTCCCGGCTCGTACTCGCGCAGCAGCTCGATCGCGCCCTCGGCGTCGTGTTTGGCGCCAAGGCCTTTGGGAATCGCCGATGTTTCCTGGTAGGGGCTATGAACAAATCCGATGGGCTGGGCGGTGAACATGGCAACGCCTCCGCAATTCATCCTATGCATTGGGCTCGGCTCGCACAATCTCGGGTCGCAACAACCCATTCCAGCCGGCCCGAAAGCATCAATTCGCAGTGCGCCCGGTCTAAAGCCAGTGTTTTCAGCTTCAAGTCATCAAAAAAGTGTTTGTCAGACCAAAACGTTCGCTCCGCGCCGCCGGGAACACTTCCGTGCCGGCCGGTGTCTAAGAGAACAGGTGCCCGTGCCGTATGGTGAAACGCCAACGCTCTCGCACCGGGGCCACCCATTCTTCCAACGCCAAACAGCGGCTGGAAGAGGGTGGAAATTCCATCGGCTCACCCGTCCGCGTCAGCATTGTGACGCGGGGGAGGGGTGCAATCGGTGGTTGAAGTGCGGTAACGTGGGAGGAACTGACTTGCAGGCGGACCTCACCATGGGCAATCTTGCCGGCGCACTCGCGCTCCAATCCGACGAAGCGGCTCTCGTGGCAGAGTTGCGGTCGGGTTCGGAGGAGGCGTTTGCCTGGCTCATCGCACACTACCATCAGCCGATCTACTCGCTGCTCGCGCGCACGGTGCGCAACCCGGCCGACGCCGCCGACCTGACCCAGGAAGTTTTCATCAAGGTCTTTCGCGGCATCCACGGTTTTCACGGCGAGTCCAGCCTGCGCACATGGATCTACCGCATTGCGTTGCGCGAGGCGTCGAATCAGCGCCGCTGGTGGATGCGGCACCAGCAGCAGGAGATCCCCATCGAGCAGGAGATGGCGGAGGGGGAGAGCGGACGGCCGGTGCTCTTGAAAGACATGCTGGTCGATCCCGCGGAGTCGCCTTACGATCACGCCCTGCACCAGGAGAACCGGTCGCGCGTGGAGCAGGCGCTCGGCCAGGTGCCGGAGCCATTTCGCACCACGCTTATCCTGCGCGACATTGAGGGATTTGTGTACGAAGAAGTGGCCGCCATCGAAGGGGTCAATCTGGGAACGGTGAAGTCGCGGCTGGTGCGCGGGCGCGCCTGTTTGAAGGCGCTGCTTTTGACGCCTGCGCCGGGCTCACCGGCCAAAGCGCCGGCGGGAATGGCGCTGTCTCTGGGAGAGGAGGCGCAATGAACTGTTGTAAGCAAGTCGAAGCGAGTCTTACCGATTACATGGACGGCCGGTTGACAGGACGCGAAATGCAGGAGATCGATGCGCACCTTGCGGATTGCCGGGAGTGCGCGCGCGAACGGGATTCGCTGCGCGAGATGCAGACGGCGCTGGCCGGGCTGGGCCCGGTGGAAGAGCCCGCCGACCTGCCGCTGCGCATCCGCGTCGCCATCAGCCAGGAAAGGGCGCGCAGCCGCCGCAGCATCTTCACGGTTTTCGATCTGGCGTGGAAAAACTCGCTTGGGCCGTTTCTGCTCCAGGCCGGCGCGGGCTTTGCCAGCGCGGTGCTGCTGTTGGGAACCATCGTTGTGCTCGTCACCATGTTCGCCCAGCCTGAAATCGCGCAGGCCACGCCCGACGAGCCGCTGGGCGATGCCACCGCGCCGCATCTGCTCTATTTCTCCAATGCTCAGGGCGGCAATCAGGGCGATGCCATCAATATCAACGGCCCGGTCGTGGTCGAGGCCTTCATCAACCCTTCCGGCGAGGTCTACGACTACCGCATCGTCTCCGGACCCACCGACGCCCTCACCCGCTCCCAGGTCGAGAACCTGCTCCTGTTCAGCCGCTTCGCCCCAGCCCGCTTCTTCGGCCAGCCCGTGCGCGGATTGGCCGTGCTCTCGTTCTCCGGCGTTTCGGTGCGGGGGTAAAAGCAGGGAACAGGGAACAGGGAACAGGGAACAGGGAACAGAAAAGCCCTCAGCTTTCAGCTCTCAGCCTTCAGCTAAAAGACCGTCAACGCTCTGTAGAGAAGCGGCGCGAGGTTGCGTCACAGTTTCACAGCCCGTTTTTTTGAGAAGTTATAGGGGGGTGGGGGCGGAGCCGCCAGGGATCAGGGATCAGGGGTCAGGGGTCAGGAAAGCTCGGGACTGAGAAGG
>Ga0182016_10001103_pt1 | contig 33020 bp, 25 predicted proteins | sample 712S2MmetaG_FD_120491 | JGI IMG/M metagenome (GOLD analysis project Ga0182016, IMG submission 120491) | Permafrost microbial communities from Stordalen Mire, Sweden - 712S2M metaG | ecosystem: Environmental > Terrestrial > Soil > Wetlands > Permafrost | place: Sweden: Stordalen | collected...
AGCGCCGCGCAGAAGTGCTCGTCCAATGCGTCGAAACGCGCATGCATCTTGAGCGGCGCCCCGCCGGCGGCCACGAAGCTCGCGAAGGCCGCGGCGCGCCCGGTGCCGAGCGAGAGGTGCCGGTTGCGGAATTCGCGAAACAGCAGCTTAAGGACCTCGAGCTTGACGCCGGCCACGCCCCGATAATCGACCAGCGGAGCATCGCGCAACGCCTCCAAGCGGGCCGTGAATTCAGGCTCAGCCACGTGCGCCCTGGCCTCGGCGCTCTCCCGATATTCGGGCACTGCCGGCACCGCGATGTACAGCACGTTGAGGAAGTGGCGGTTGGAGGCGCTGTAGGGACTCGCGCGCGCGGGGTCGGCGGGAGCGAGCGCATGCAGCGGATTCAATCCGATGAATCCCGCTCCGCGCGGTGCCAACCACCGGATCAAGCCCTTCAGGTCGTCGAAATCTCCGATGCCCCAGTTCTGCCGCGACCGCACGGTATAGAGCTGCACGCAGATGCCCCAGAGCCTGCGCCCCTCGCGAATCGCCGGCGGCTCGTAGCACCTGGACGGCGAGATCACGAGCTCGCAGCCGCTCACCGCTCCGGCGCCGATACGCATCTGCAATTGGTGGCGTCCGGGAGGCAGGTCGAGCGGCAGCTCGAAACGGCGTCGAGTGATCAACGAGCCGCCGACTTCGCCGCGCCACAGCTCGGGACAATCGGCCGACGAATGAGTTCCGCTGCGCTCTTCTCCCGATTCGAGCCTCACCGTCCAGATCAGGCTCGAGCCGAAATCCCGGGCGGTGATGTTGAGATCGACCCCGATGCGGGTGCCATTGGAGGCGGCGATTGCGGGCAGGAGCGAGCGCCACCGCTCGTTCTCCAGCCGGCCGAGTTGCTCCGCGAGCGCGACCGCATCGTCCACCGGCGAGTCCATGGCGCGCAAGATCGCGATCTTGGTCTCGAGCGTGAAGTACTGAAGCTCCCCGCGGTAGTCGTGATAGGCATCACCCAAGCCACGGAGCCTCGCCAAACGCTCGATCAGGGTCACATCCATGGTCAACTCTCCAGTAGTGCGGCACTGTGCGGCGCGAGCGGATAGCCCTCCGCTTCCATGGCCGCTGCCGGTGCCGCCGGCCGCCTCGAGGCGATCGCCGCGCGCACCGCGGTGTCGAAGCGGCACACCCAGGCCGCGGACGCCGGCGCCGGCAATGCGAACATCTGACCGCGCTCGTCGGCGTTCAGCAACAGAAGAAAGCGCCCGGCCGACCGGCTGCGCTTGCCGAACCAGATGCCGAGTGTGCGCAACGACTGATCGTGCCAATCGCCCTCGGTCATCTCGGACCCGCGGGCGTGCAGCCACGTTACATCTTTGACTGCCCCGCGCAGGGCGGTTCCCTTCAGAAACGTCTCGCGTCTAAATTCCTCGTTGATGCGCCGTATTTCCACCAGGGATCGGACGAATTCCACCAGCTCGCGATTGGCCTCGCGAAGACCCCAGTCGATCCACGAGATCTCGTTGTCCTGGCAGTACGCATTGTTGTTGCCCCGCTGCGTGCGCGCGAATTCGTCGCCGGCCTGCAGCATCGGCACGCCCTGCGCCAGGATGAGCGTGCAGAGCAGATTCATCATCTGACGCCTGCGCAACTCATTGATGCCGGCATCCTCGGTCGGACCCTCATGGCCGCAATTCCAGCTCAAGTTGACGTGGTGGCCGTCCGCGTTGTTCTCGCCGTTGGCGAGATTGTGACGCTCGTTGTAGGACACCAGATCGTGCAGCGTGAAGCCGTCGTGGGCGGTGATGAAATTGACGCCGGCGCTCGGCTTGCGGCCATCGTGCCGAAACAGATCGCTCGAGCCGGCGAAACGCTCGGCGAGCTCCCCGACGCGCCCGCCGTCGCGGCGCCAGAAGGCACGCATCGTGTCGCGGCAGCGGTCGTTCCACTCGGCCCATCCGGAAGGAAACCTGCCCAACTGGTATCCGCCATACCCCACATCCCACGGCTCCGCGATCAGCTTGACGTAAGCGAGCGCCGGCTCCGCCCGGACGGCATCGAAGAACTCCGACCGTTCGTTGAATCCGTTGCCGTCGCGCGCGAGCACGGTGGCGAGATCGAAGCGAAAGCCGTCCACGTGCATGTCCTCGACCCAGTACTTGAGGCACTCGATGATCGCGGCACGCACCTCACGATGCTCGCAATTGACGGTATTGCCGCAACCGGTCACGTTCTCGTAGCGGCTCTTGTCCGGCAGCAGCCGGTAATACACCGAGTTATCGAGCCCCTTGAAGTTGAACACGGGTCCCGACTCGTTGCCTTCGGCCGTGTGGTTGAACACCACGTCCAGGATGACTTCGATGCCGGCGCGGTGCAGCGCCCGGGTCATCGTCTTGAATTCGGCGACGGCGTCGCGGACCGCGAATTCGTTGCACGGAGCGAACCACGCCACGGGATTGTAGCCCCAATAATTCTTCAATCCGCGCTCGCGCAGAAAACTCTCGGTCACGAACGCCTGACAGGGGAGGAGTTCGACCGCCGTCACGCCGATGTGCTGCAAATGCTCGATCACTGCCGGCGCGGTCAACCCGAGGTACTTGCCGCGCCAGCCTTCTGGAACGTCCGGGTGGAGCTGCGTATAGCCTTTCACGTGCATCTCGTAGATCACGGTGTCGCGCCACGGCGTCGCGGGCGGACGATCGCCGTTCCAGTCGAACGCCGTGTCGATGACGCGCGAGCGCGTGGGCTCCGCGGCCGAGAGCTCGCGTGCGTGCGGGTCGAGGAGCATCACCGCCGGATCGAAGCGATGGCCGTTCTCGGGCTCATTCGGCCCGTGAGCCGCAAAGGCATAGTGGGTGCCGGGGCCCGCAAGGCGCGCGGACAGAAGTCCGTGCCAGACGTCGCCGGACCGCGCGGGCAGGTCGTAGCGCGCCATCTCCCTGCCGTTCGTGGCGTCGAAGATGACGAGCTCGACGCGCGTCGCGTGGCTCGAGTAGACGGCAAAATTGACTCCGCGCCGGCTCCAGGTCGCACCCAGCGGCCGCGCGGATCCGGGCTGAATTGACTTCACCGATGCATTATGTGAATTCGGCGGCCGGAATCCGTGATCTGCGTCGCCAGTTGGGTCAAATCACGGGCCTCACGTTCCAAATTCGTTCCGCATACTCGCGGACACTGCGATCGCTGGAAAAATACCCCATGTTCAGGCAGTTGAGCGCCGCCATGCGGCTCCATTCCTCCGGCCTGCGATACAGATCGTCGACTTGGGCTTGGGCGGCCGAATAGGCGGCGAAATCGGCGAGCACGAGAAACGGCTCTGCCTCGCTCTTGAGCCGTCTCACCACCGCGCGGGCGTCAGCCATCCCGTCCTTGGAGAAATACCCCGATTCGATCAAGTCCAGGGCGGCGCCAAGGTCGCGGTTGCCTTCGAGCTCGCGCCACGGCTGGTAGCCGGCCGCACGCTTTGCCGCCGCCTCGTCTGCGGTCATGCCGAAGATGAAGATATTCTCCGCGCCGACGTGATCGCGGATCTCGATGTTGGCTCCGTCCAGCGTGCCGATCGTGAGCGCACCCGACAGCGCGAGTTTCATGTTGCCGGTTCCCGAGGCCTCCATGCCGGCGGTGGATATCTGCTGCGAAAGATCCGCAGCGGGCATGATCTTTTGGGCGAGCGTCACATCGTAATCCGGCAGGAACACCACCCGGAGCTTGCCTCGGGCGGCTGCATCGCCGTTGATGGTGCGGGCGACGTTGTTGATGAGCCTTATCACGGATTTCGCCATCGCATATCCGGGCGCCGCCTTGCCCGCGAATATCACCGTCCTGGGCACGACCTCCAGGCCGGGCTCCTCGAGAATCCGAAGATAGCGCGTCACCACGTGGACGAGGTTCAACAGCTGCCGCTTGTACTCGTGAATGCGCTTGACCTGCACGTCGAACAGCGAATCAATTCCGATCTCGATCCCGGTGCGCCGCTGCACCTCCTCGGCGAGCCTTTGCTTGTTCGCGCGCTTGACGCTGCGGAAGTGGCGGCGAAACTCCGGATCCTCCGCCGCCCCGACCAGCCGCCCAATCTCTTCGAGATCGTTCTCCCATGCGGAGCCGAGACGCTGCGTGAGGAGCGCCGACAGCCCCGGGTTCGATTGTTTCAGCCAGCGGCGCACGGCGATGCCGTTGGTCACGTTGACGAATCGCTCGGGAAATAACTCGGCGAACCCGCGGAACACGCTCTTACGCATGAGCTCGGTGTGCAGCTGCGCGACACCGTTGACGTGATGGCTGCCGATCACGGCCAGATGCGACATGCGTACCCGCCGCTCGCCCCAGCCCTCGTCGATGATCGACAGCCGCCGCTCGAGGTCCCGGTCGTTCGCACGGTGCGCGGCCAGGCCCTTGAGGAAATCCCCGTTGATCGCGTAAATGATCTGCAGATGCCGCGGCAGCAACCGCTCGATGAGGGCGACCGGCCAGGTCTCCAGCGCTTCGGGCAGCAGCGTGTGATTGGTATAGGCGAACACCCGCGTGGTGATCGACCAGCTGTCCTCCCAGTCCAGACCGTGCTCGTCGACGAGCAGCCGCAGAAGTTCCGGAATCGCCAGCGCGGGATGCGTGTCGTTCAACTGGATGGCGACCCCATCGGGCAGCGTCTCGAGCGTGCGGCCCTCGCCGATATGATTCGCGAGAATGTCCTGCAGGCTCGCGCTCACGAAGAAATACTGCTGCTTCAGACGCAGCTCCCTGCCCTGCGGGGTGGAATCGTCGGGATACAGAACCCGCGACAAATTCTTCGCGTCGATCTGTTCGCGCACCGCGCCCGAGTAGTCGCCGGCGTTGAACGCCTCGATGTGAAACGGCGTGATGGCGCGGCCCGACCAGAGGCGCAGATGATTGACCGTCGGACTCAAGTTGCCGGGGATGAGCCGGTCGAAGCCGATGGCGTAAATGTCGTCGGTCGCCACCCATCGATGCGGATCGGTGGCCTTCGCCGCGGGGTCGGCCTCGCTCCGCCCTCCGAACCGCACGACGTAGCGTACATTGCCGCGCGGCGTCTCCCACGGGTTCCGCAGCTTGAGCCAGCTGCTCGCGATCTCGCGCTGGCCGCCGTCGACCCCGATCTCCTGGGTGAAGATTCCATAATCGTAGCGAATCCCGTAGCCGACCGCGGGGAAGCGGAGCGTCGCCATCGAATCGAGGAAACAAGCGGCGAGACGTCCCAACCCGCCGTTGCCCAGGCCCGGATCGAGCTCCTGCGCCTCGATATCCTCGAGCTCATAACCCATGTCCTTGAGCGTGGCGCGCGCCTCATGCACGATATCGCCGCCCAGACTGTGCAGCGCGTTGAGCAGGGAACGTCCCGGCAGGAACTCGACCGACAGGTAGCACACGCGCTTGACGTGGGCGTCGGCGACGCGCCGCTGCGTGGACAGCCACCGCAACGTCAACTCCTCGCGCACCGCCAGGGAAAGCGCGTCATAGATATCGCGAGGGGCGGCCTGCTCCGGCGTCTTGCCCAGCGTTCGGGTGAGTCGATCGATCAGTGCCGCGTACAGGCCGCCTCGTTGTAGCGCGACGCCTCTGGCCGACATCGGCGGAGCATCATATGAATCCATGGTGCGCGGTATTATAGGGTCGTCCGTTCGGCAGGGAACCCAATGCGCGTTAAGTCGGCTTCACTGACCGCGATTATGACAGCAACCGCCTGCCTCTCGCTCGCGGGGTGCGCGACCCGCCCGTCAAGCGCGCCGCCCGCATCGATGGATACGGCGGCCGTCATGGTGCAAAGCGCGACGGCCATGCTGGGCCAGCCTTATCGGTTCGGCGGTGCCGCGCCCGGCGGCTTCGATTGCAGCGGACTGGTGATTTTTGCGGCGCGAAGCGCGGGCATCCATCTGCCCCGCACCGTGAAGGATCAGCTGCGAGCCGGCGTGCCCATCGCCCGGCGCGAGCTCGCGCCGGGCGATCTCGTGTTCATGCACCTCGATCGAAAGGAGCTGCACGTCGGCATCGCCCTCGGCGCCGGGCGCTTCATTCACGCACCCGCGAGCGGCGGACGCGTGCGCATCGATTCCCTCGCCGCGCCGCCCTACTCGACCGGCTTCATGAGCGCCCGGCGCGTGATCGGTTTCGAGCGCCGCACGGCCGATCCCTGGGTCGATTTGGCTATACTGGCGTAACGGCCCCGCGACGGGGCGCATCTCATCGAAGGATTCCACATGAAGCTGTATTTCAGTACTGGCGCCTGCTCGCTGTCCCCGCGCATCGTGCTCACGGAGGCCGGCTTGCCTTTCACGGCGGAGAAAGTCGACCTGAAGTCCAAGAAGACCGCAAGTGGCGCCGACTATCTCGGCATCAACTCCAAGGGAGCCGTGCCGGCGCTGGAATTGGACGACGGCCGGGTGCTCACCGAGGGACCCGCCATCGTTCAGTACCTGGCGGACCTCAAACCGGATTCCCGATTGGCGCCACGCGCCGGAAGCTTCGAGCGCTACCGGCTCATGGAGCTCTTGAACTACCTCACCTCGGAAGTGCACAAGGGCTTCTCGCCGCTGTTCAAGCCGGACACGCCGGCTGAAACCCGAAAGATCGCCGTCGACAATCTCGCGAAGAAACTCGATTGGTTGTCGACGCAGCTTGCCGGCAAAGAATTCCTGATGGGCGACACCTTCACGGTGGCGGACGCCTATTTGTTCACGATGTTGCGCTGGTCGGTACTGGTGCACCTCGATTTGAACCGCTGGCCGGTGCTCGCAGCCTACCTCGCGCGCGTGGGTGCGCGTCCCAAGGTGCAGGAGGCGTTGCACGCCGAAGGGCTCAAGTGAGCGCGGCTGCCTCGATGGCGGCGGGAGCGTCAGGCGCAGCCTCGCCGGGGCCGGCGGCGAACTGGAGCGAGGCAAGTCGCGCGTAGAGCGGGCTTCCCTGAAGAAGCTCGGCATGCGTCCCGACCGCGACTTTGCGGCCGTGATCGAAGACGACGATGCGGTCGGCTTTCAGCACCGTCGACAGGCGATGCGCAATGATGATGGTGGTCCGTCCCCGCATCAGTCTCTCGAGCGCGCGCTGCACGAGAAGTTCGGATTCGGCGTCGAGGGCGCTCGTGGCCTCATCCAGCAATAGGATCGGCGGATCCTTCAAAATGGCTCTCGCCAGGGCGATCCGCTGCCGCTGTCCGCCCGAAAGCCGCGTGCCGCGCTCGCCGAGGAAGGTATCGTAACCATCGGGCAGCTTTCGCAGGAAGCCGTCGGCGGCGGCGGCCACCGCAGCCGCTTCGACATCCGCGTCGCTTGCACCCGGTCGCCCGTAGCGGATGTTCTCGCGCGCCGATGCGCCAAACAGCACGGTGTCCTGCGGCACGAGGCCGATTTGCGCACGAATGTCCTCGGGGCGCAGCTCGGTGAGCGCGAGATCATCGATGAGCAGCCGGCCGGCGTCCGGGTCGTAGAATCGGAGCAATAGCTGGAACGTAGTGCTCTTTCCGGCGCCCGAAGGACCGACGAAGGCGACCGTCTCCCCGGGCGTCACGTCCAGGCTGAAATTGGCGAGCGCCGCTGTGTCGGGACGCGAGGGATAGTGGAAGCCGACGTTGTCGAATCGGATAGCGCCCCGGATCCGCGGCGGCAGGTCGATCGGCTTGGCGGGCGCCGTGATGGTGGGACGGGCCTCGAGAAGCTCCGTGAGCCGGTCCATGGCTCCGGCAGCGCGCTGCAGTTCGCCCCACATCTCGGACAGCGCCGCGGCGGAAGTCCCGACGAAACCCGCATACAGCAGGAACTGGGCGAGCTGCCCTCCGGTCATGGTCCCCGCGAGCACTTGATGAGCGCCGAGCCAGAGCACGCACGTGACTGCGGTGAACACCAGGAGGATGCCGACGCCCGTCAGGGCGGCACGCACCTTGGTGCGCCGGACAGCGGCATCGAAGCTTTCCTCGACCGCCTGGCGGTAGCGCTCGCTCTGCAGATCCTCCAGGGTGAAGGCCTGAACCGTCTGGATCGCATTCAAGGTTTCGCCGGCGAGGCCGCTGGTGTCGGCGATACGATCCTGCGACGCGCGCGACAATCCGCGCACGCGGCGCCCGATGATGATCAACGGCACGACCACGAAGGGCATCAGCACGAGGATGAGTCCGGCGAGCTTGGCGCTGGTCAACGTCAACAGCACGAGCGAGCCGATGAGGCTCAAGGTGGACCGCAGGATGATGGAGAGGTTGACGCCGGAAATCGCCTGCACCAGCGTCGTGTCCGTGGTCAGGCGCGACAGCACCGCGCCGACCCGGGTCGTTTCGAAGAACAGGGGATCCAGTCGCACCACGCGCGCATACACGGCAGAGCGAAGATCCGCGACCACGCGCTCCCCCAGCCAGGTGACCAGATAGAAACGCAGCGCCGCGAACACGGCGAATATCGCGGCCGCGGCCAAAAATCCGGCGAAAATGAGATTGGTCGTGCCCGCGTCCTTGGCGGCGAGCACGTCGATGACCCGACGCAATGCGACCGGCAACGCGAGCATGGCTCCTGAGGCGACCAGCAGCGCCGTGATTGCTGCGGCCGCGACGCCCCGATAGGGCCGCAGGAACGGCAGCAGGGTTTTGAGCGGGGCGAAGGAACTGGAGCGCGGGCGATCGGAGGGGCTGGGCATGCCCTCATGATCCCACAAGTCGATCGGCCTCGCGCAGCGGCCTCCGGGCGGCGAAAGGCCGCCGGAGCGATTTTCGGATTGACGGCGACGATACGGGGCCGCTATCTTCGAGTGCACAGGGAAAAATGCGCGCGACCGGGCGCGCCAACGAAGAAATGAGGGATGCACCATGCTGGGACGTCGGCAAGTTAATGCATTGATGGAGCGACGTCTCACTCTCCGAGCCGGCGCACTGTTCGCGGCCACTCTCGTCATCGCGATGAGCGCGGCCGGGATGGCCGCCGCCGACCCGGCCGCGGAGGTCCCTGCCGCCGCAAGCGGCGCGGCCGCGGATGACGTGGGACCGCTGCAGGAAATCGTGGTCACGGCCACCCGGCACGAGGAAGGCCTGTCCAAGGTGCCGATCAGCGTCACGGCCTTGACTCAGGATGCGATGGATGTGCGCGGCATCAAGGACATCCTGGACGTGGCTCGTTTCACGCCCGGCATCAACATCGACAACACGGGAACGAACAACATCGCGATCCGCGGGATTGCCTCGACCGGCGGCGCCGGCACCACCGGCATCTATCTCGACGACACGCCCATTCAGATGCGCGCGCTCGCCTTCAATCCCGACGAGGCGCTGCCGCAATCATTCGATCTCGACCGCGTGGAGGTGCTGCGCGGCCCGCAAGGGACGCTGTTCGGTGCCGGTTCGGAGGGCGGCACAGTTCGCTACATCACCACGCAGCCGAGCTTGACCCAGACGAGCATCTACAGCCGCGACGAAGTCTCGTACACCGAAGGCGGTGCGCCCAGCTACGAGGCGGGCGTCGCGGGCGGCATGCCGGTCATCGACGGGACGCTCGGCGTGCGCGTGAGCGCGTGGTATCGCTATGACGGCGGCTACATCGACCGTATCGATCCGGTATCGCTCGACACCGCGCAGAAAAATGCCAACTACGCGCAGACCAAGCTGTTCCGCGTCGCCGCGATCTGGGCGCCGTCCGAGAATTGGAAAATCACGCCCAGCTATTACTACCAGGATCGCTACGCCAACGACGTGCAGAATTACTGGCCGCTGTATTCCAATCCAGGGGCGAATCGCTACGTGGACGCGAATCCGACGCAGCGCACGGTGCCCGACACCTTCTATATCCCGGCGCTGAAAGTGGAGGGCGACCTGGGGGCGGTCACCTTCGTCTCCAATTCGTCCTACTATCACCGCAAGGAGGAAACCGGCTACGACGGCACGCTGTACAACCTGGGGTTCTATCAGACCCAGCCGAACGCACAAGAGGTCGCGGAAGGTGCCGAAGCCGTGTATCCGCTGCCCTGGAATGTCCCGTTTCCACTGCTCGACGCCAGCGGGCTGCACCTGCCGGCCGGCGTCACCAATTATCGCGCGCCGGCATCGGTCGACAACGATCAGGACAACCTGACGCAGGAATTCCGTCTGCAGTCCTCCGACCCGAGCGCCCGGCTCGTCTGGACCACGGGCCTGTTCTTTTCCAGCAACCGCCAGTCCTACTTGGAGCAGATCCACGATCCGCTGCTCAACCAGTTGACCGAGGCGGTCCTCGGCATTCCGTATCAACAGACCTTCTGCTACGTCAACGCCGCGGGCACGTGCGTGGGCGTGCCCTACGACTCGCGTTTTCCCAACGATTCGTACTTCCTGCAGACTTTCTCCAAGGACCAGCAGTACGCCCTGTTCGGCGAGGGCACCTTCGCCTTCACCGATCAACTCAAGGCCACGTTGGGCATGCGCTATTCGCGCACCGAGTTCTCCTTCAACACACTCACCGGCGGCCCGCAGCTGTTCCTGCCGCCGCAGACCGGCACCGGCGACAAGAAGGAGAGCTCCTTCACGCCCAAAGCGAGCATCCAATATCAGTACGACCCGCACGATCTGTACTATTTCACGTACGCGAAGGGCTTCCGTCCGGGCGGCGCGAACAATCCCGTTCCCTATGCCGCCTGCGGAATCGATTTCCGCAATTTCGGGATCCCCGGCGCTCCTCAGACCTTCGGCTCGGACACCGTCGATAGCTTCGAGGTGGGCGCGAAGAACAATCTGGATAATCGCATCAAGCTCGCCAGCAGCGTCTATTACATCCGCTGGAACAAGATCCAGCAGGTCGTCGTCCCGCCCATCTGTCAGATCTCCTTCATCGCAAACTTGGGGCAGGCGGTGGCCAAGGGCGCGGATCTGCAGGGTGACTTCGCCATCACGGAATCGCTCACCGCCGAGCTGTCCGTCGGATACACCGACGCACGGTATACCAAGAACTCCTATTTGGGCACGAGCACGACGCCGATCGTGGCGAGCGGGGACGCCATCGCCGGACAGAGCGGGCAGCCCGCCCCACCGGCGACCGTGTCGCTCGGTCTCGAGTATCGGTTCCAAGCATTCACCAAGGACTCGTTCATTCGCGTCGACGACGAATACGAAAGCCGCCCGAAGTGGATTGGCGCCAACCAGGATCCGGCGACCCTGCAATACGATTCGGCGAACTACCTCCTGTCCTCGACCAACTTTGCCTCCGCGCGTAGCGGCGTGAAGCTCGGTGATTGGCAGATCGAGGCGTTTTGCGACAACTTGTTCGACTCTCACCCCGTCACGAACTACGAGTGGTCGATCGATTCCCAGGTTCCGGGGACCAGTCGACTGGAGCGCGATTTCACCTTCCGCCCGCGTACCATCGGCCTGACGTTCCTATATCGAAGCAAATAGGCTCGTGTGTGCGGCGCAACGATCGGCGCCGCACCCGCGGTGAGCTCTGGCCGGCTTCCGGGCGGGCCCCCGGGCACATTGCCGAAGGCGCGCATTTTGCACGGGTATACAACAGCGGCTTTCGGGTTGCGCCCTGTTTCGACCGATGTTACTGTCGGCCGCGTCGGAATTATCTGACCATATAACGATCATGGGGACGTGATGCCAGCCATTCGCTCGAGGCCGCTTCCGGCGCTATTGGACCATCGATTGTTGTTTTTTTGCATCGTTTTGGCCGCGGCCGCCCTGTATGCCCGCGGAGCCGTCGCGACTGACGCCAATGCCTCGGACACGGGCGCCGCCGCCAACGCGCCGGCCGCTTCCGGCGGCCTCGAGGAAATCGTCGTCACGGCGACCCGCCACGAGGAATCCCTGAGCAAGGTGCCCTTGAGCGTCACCGCCCTCACGCAGGAGTCGATGGATCAGCTCGGCATCAAGGATTTTCAGGACGTCGCGCGCTTCACCCCCGGTGTCAACATCGATACCTCGGGCACCAATGCCATCTCGATCCGCGGCATCTCATCTTCAGGGGGCGCCGGCACCACCGGCATTTACCTCGACGACACGCCGATCCAGATGCGCTCGGTTGGCTTCAACCCGGACGACACGTTGCCGAAAACCTTCGACCTGCAGCGGGTAGAGGTTCTGCGCGGCCCTCAAGGGACCCTGTTCGGCGCGGGGTCTGAGGGCGGCGCCGTGCGCTACATCTTGACGCAGCCGAGCACGACGGACACCGACACTTACGTCCGCAGCGAAGCATCCTTTACGCAGTACGGACAGCCGAGCGGCGAGGTCGGCATCGCGCATGGCCAGCCTGTCGTCGACGGCATTTTCGGCGTCCGGGCGAGCCTCTGGTACCGCTACGACGGAGGCTGGATCAATCGGGCGGACGACACGACCGGCGCGATCATCGACCACAACGTCAATTATTCCAATTCCATGGCCGGCCGCCTCGCCGCGGTCTGGAAGCCCACCTCCAGCTTCACGGTGACCCCGAGCATCCTCTACCAGCGCCAGGACAAGAACGACGACTCGACCTACTGGCCGGCTTACTCCGACGCGTCTGCCGGACATTTCAACACGGCGACGCCCGAGCGGGTCGGCGGCCCGGACACCTACTACCTGCCGGCCTTCAAGATGGTTTGGGATTTGGGCAGCAGCCAGCTCATTTCCGACAGCTCCTACTTTCACCGCCGGCAGATCACGGCCTACCAGGGTACGGTGTACGACCTCGCCTACTGGCAGAGCATTCCCGGCGCGAACGGCTTCGCGCCGGGTCCCTGGTACCCCTTGATCGATGCCAGTGGCATACACTTGCCCGCCGCGTTGGCGGGCACGCAAACGCCGAACACCATGACCAATTCGCAGGAAAGCTATACGCAGGAATTTCGCTGGCAATCGGCCGATTCGAGCTCCAAGTGGACGTGGACCGCCGGTATCTTTTGGCAGCTGGCGAAAGAGGGCAGCATCGAGGAACTGAGGTCCACCAACATCAACCAGGTGTTCAACTATCTGTTCGGCTTCTCGCCCGCGAGCTTCTACGGCGGCAATCTCTACTCCTGCCCCACCAATGCCGCGTATCCCTCCATTCCAGCCTGCGACATCTACTACAACACGAACACCACATTCGACCGCCAGGTCGCCGGTTTCGGTGAGTTGAGCTATGCGTTCACCGACTGGATGAAGCTGACGGTGGGCGGTCGGATCGCACGCACCTCGTTCTCGCTGAATCACTACTCGGACGGCTTCGAGGAATACACTCCGACCCCGGCCGCGGCCAGTGAGAAAGAAACCCCGAAGACGCCCAAGGCGACCTTGTCCTTCCAGGTCGATCCCCAGGATCTGTTCTACCTGAGCTACGCCAAGGGCTTCCGCGTCGGCGGCGGCAATGCGCCGCTGCCGTCCTTCTGCGACACCGACTTGGCCGCCGCCGGATACCCGAACGGTGCGCCGCTCACCTACAAGTCCGACTCCACTCAAAATTACGAGATCGGCTCCAAGAACGGCTTTGGCGACTGGCTGAAGATCGCGACCAGCGTGTATTACATCAAGTGGAGCCAGATCCAGCAGAGCATCTATGTCGCCGGCGCATGCGGCCTGCAGTTCACCGACAATCTGGGCACCGCCGTGGCGTGGGGCGGCGATATCCAGGCAGAAGCGAAGTTGGGACCCGTCAATATCGACCTCGCCAGCGGCTATACGAGCGCACGCTACTCGAAGAGCGACCCCGCCGGTTGTCAGCAGACCGCCACGTCGGCTCCTTGCCTCGCCAGCAGCGGCGATGCGATCTCGGGCCAGGCGGCCATCAACTATGCCCCAGGCGTCAATGCGCCGTTCACGACCGCGCTCGGAGTCCAATACAACTTCCGGCTGGAGAAATACGACAGTTTCGTGCGCGCCGATTGGGAGTACGAGGCCCGCAACCACTGGTTGGCGGCCGTCCAGGATCCGAACAACACGGCGCAGTACAACTACGGCTTTTCGTACACGCTGCCGTCGACCAGTTTCACTTCGCTGCGCGCGGGCATGGACTTCGGCGGCTGGCAGCTCGCCGCGTTCTGCAACAACCTGTTCGATTCACATACGGTCACCAACTACGCGTTGGGGCAGACCGACGGCACCGTCACGCCGCAGCAGAACGCCTATACGTTCCGGCCGCGAACCGTGGGCCTGACCTTCACCCTGCACACCCATTGATCCGACCCTCGCCGCGCGCCTGTTCGCGCGCGGCGCGGAAGGATGGCGGCGGCCCTCAGGCTACGGCGCGCGCCGACTCCACACCGCAGGCATCCTTGACCGAGGCGCTGAGAATGCCCAGGCCCTCTTCCAGCACCGCGTCTGGAATCGTGAGCGGCGCCAGCAAGCGCACGACATTGGCGTCCGTGCCGCAAGACAGCAGAATCAAGCCGCGCTTTTCCGCGGCCGCCACGATCGCCGCGGTGACCGCGGCATCCGGCTCCTTGCTCTTCGGATCCTTCACCATCTCGAACGCCACCATGGCGCCCAGGCCGCGCACGTCGCCGATCGCTGGAATCTCCTTCGCCAGCGACTCCAGATGCGAGCGCATCCTCTGACCGACTCGCGCGGCGCGCGCGCACAAGCCCTCGGATTCGATCACGTCGAGCACGGCGTGAGCCGCGGCGATGCTCAGCGGATTGCCGCCGTAGGTCCCGCCGAGACCGCCCGCGTGAGCGCTGTCCATGATGGACGCACGCCCCGTCACTCCGGACAACGGCAGGCCTCCCCCCAATCCCTTGGCGACGGTGATGAGGTCCGGCGTCACGCCGGAATGCTCGATGGAGAACATCTTGCCGGTGCGCGCGATACCGCCCTGCACCTCGTCCGCGACCAGGACGATGCCGTGCTCGTCGCAGATCTTGCGCAGCGCGCGCAGGAACTCGTAGGGCGCCACGTTGAAACCGCCCTCGCCCTGCACCGGCTCGATGACGATGGCCGCGACGGATTTCGGATCCACGTCGCCGTGGAACAAGCGGTCCAGATCGGCAAGCGCTCGCTCAACCGAGACGCCGCGATAAGGCAGCGGGAACTCGGCGTGGTAAATCTCTGCGGGGAACGGCCCGAAGCCCTTCTTGTACGGCATGACCTTGCCCGTGAGCGCCAGCGTCATGAGCGTGCGGCCGTGAAAGCCGCCGGAAAAAGCGATCACGGCCGAGCGCTTGGTATGGTACCGCGCGATCTTCACCGCATTCTCGAGCGCCTCCGCGCCGGACGTCAGGAAAATCGATTTCTTCGGAAAATCGCCGGGGGCGAGCGCATTCAAACGCTCCGCCAATCGCACATACGACTCGTAGGACACCACGTGGAAACAAGTGTGTGCAAACGCCTCAGCCTGTTGCGCAACGGCCGCCATGACCCTGGGATGGCGATGCCCGGTATTCAGCACCGCGATTCCGGCGGCAAAGTCGATGAACCGCCGGCCATCCACGTCCCATAGTTCCGAATTCTCGGCTTTGACCGCGTAGATCCCCTTGGTTCCCACGCCGTTCGCCACCGCCGCTGCCTTGCGGTCCCTGAGCTCCGAAGATTTCGACATGTGCGTCCCCCAATATGCGCTGCTAAGCCTCGGGACGGTATCATTGGCCGTCATTTTGAGCAAAACTTGAACCATGGGCACCGCGGATCCGTCCTTCCCCTCGACGCTCGATCGTGCTCTGTCGGCGCAAGCGGGCGTCACCGCCGGGACCATGAAGGTGCGGGTGATACGAGCCGATCTGCACCAACGGCGGGAGGAGGACGACCGCCTGGCGGTCGAGGCGCCGCTCGAGTTTCAGCTGCACCATCCCTCCATGGGTTTGGAGCCCGTCTCATTCGGAACGACCATGAGGACCCCAGGCGACGACGAATCGCTCGCCGTGGGACTCCTCTATGGCGAGGGCGTGGTCAATCAAGCCTCGGACATCGAAGCGGTCGAATCGAGCACGCGCAAACCCAACGTGGTGAATGTGCGCTTGCATCCGAGCGTGCCGCTGGAATTGCAGGCCGCATCACGACGGTTCTCGGCGGGCTCGAGCTGCGGCGTGTGCGGCACGACCGGCCTCGATGCGGCGATCGCGCGGGCCGCTGCCACCCGCATCACCGTGCGGGAAGGCATCGATCTGTCCGTTCTGTTCGATCTGCCGCAGCGAATGCGCCGGGAGCAGACCCGATTCGGCGACACCGGCGGCATCCATGCCTCCGCGCTATTCGACCTGCAGGGGAATCTGATCACCGTCGCCGAGGATGTGGGGCGCCACAATGCCTTCGACAAGCTGGTGGGCGAAAATTTGATGGCCGGCCGGGTGCCCCTGGCGGGCCATGCCGCGCTGCTGAGCGGTCGGGCGAGCTACGAGCTCGTTCAGAAAGCGCTGCGTGCGGGTGTCGCGGTGCTCGCCGCGATCGGCGCCCCGTCGAGCCTCGCCGTGAACCTCGCGGTAGCCTCGGGACTTACTCTGGTGGGGTTTCTGCGGGACGGGACATGCAACGTCTACTCAAATCCCCAGCGACTCACCGGGATCGGCGACTAGAGCTCCCTCGACCACCAGCCAACCCGAGCCTCCGGCAGCGCCGGCGCCGAATGCACCTGCACTCAGCCAGGCTTGACCCGCCCGCACGGCCCGCACCACCCGGGGATAGGAGGCTGCGGATGCGGCGCCCAGAAACGTGCGCCATTCGCGGCTGTTCAAGAATTTATCGGTCTTCTCCAGGGCACCTGGCATGCCGCGCTCCTAGTCATCTACCCAAGTCTCGCTCAGATGGCGTTGCGAACCGCGGCGCGACAGCAGATATCCGAGCGTCACGCCGACCATCGCCATCACGCCGAGAGCCTGCCACGGATTGTTACGCACGTAATCGTCGGCGCTGCCGACGAAATCGCGCGCCTTTTGCACCCAATTTTCCGACGCATCCATGAGGGGGTCGATCACGGAGGCGAGAGTAGCGGCGGGCGCTGCACCCAGTCCTCCGACATGCAGATCCCTCTTGCCGTTCGTGTCGTTTGCGCTCGCCAACATGTCATCCTCCATTTCTGGGTCTCGGTGACTTCGCCGCAGTATCGCCCTGCGCGTCCCGCACACGCAACGGCCGGCATCGCGGACTCACGTAGGAATTTGCCCACGGAACCCGCAAGCGAAGCGCCCCGATCAATTGACCTGGTAGCCCCGCCCCGTCAGGCACGCCGCCATGGCGCGATCGTAATTGCCGTGGGCGCGGTCGGCATCGGCCTGCGGCATGCCCCCGGCGGGCTGGGTCGGATCGAAGCCGGTCTGACCCTTGGCCCAGTTGTGGCACTCATATTGGTCGGCGGCTTGCTGATCTTTCGACTGCCCGTTGGCGGGGTAGACGATCAGATCGCTTTGCGCCGGGGGAGGCGGAGCCGCGGACTGCGGCGCTGCCTGGTCGGGGTCGCCGCTGTCAGGCGACGGAGCGCCTTCCGGTGGGGGTACAACCACGTAACCGTTCTGATCCGGTTGCCAGGTGTAGTAGACATTGTCCGCATAGTAGTAAGGCACCCCACCGACCCAAACGGTGGAGTAGTAGCCCGGCAGTCCCGCGATAACCAGACCGATTGGCGGCGTCACCACGACGAAACCGCCCGCCCTGGGTGCATACCATACGCCGCCGCTGAAGTAGTACGGCGATCCGCCATGGTAATAGGGCCTATAGTCCGGCGGCAGCGTTCGAGCGACCGTGCCCATGGGCGCATAAAAGCGCCCGTGGTTGTAGCGCGAATCCATCACCTGACCCCGCCCGTCCACGACCGGGCGTCCCGGTACGCCCGGCCGAACCGCCACCGGCCGCGCCGCGGAAGGGCGCCCCGCCGCTTCGGCGCGAGGCCTGGGCTCGTCCCCGGCGGAAACGCTCCGCATGCCTAAAAGCGTCATCGTGAACGCGGCCAGTAATGCCAGGGTTCGGGTGGTATTCATAGCCAGCTTCCAGTGCCTCTCGATTGTCCCGACCAGAGCGTGGCTCTAGTTGACGGTGTAGCCCCGACCCTGCAGGCAAGCGGCCAACGCACGACGGTAGGAGTCCGCGCGCCCTTGCTCGGCTGCAATTTGCTCTGCAGTTTCCTGATTGATCTGCGCCTGAGCCTGGCGCGCCTGAGCCTGAGCGTTCGCATCCGACGCCGATCCGACGATGGCGCCGGTGGCGGCACCGAGCACGAGCCCGGCGCCCGCATTTCTCGGGCCGGCGAGGATCGAGCCGAGAATGGCGCCGCCAATGGCGCCGACCGCGGTGCCCGAACCGGGCGGATTCGCCGGCTGCACGACCACCCGCTCGTACGGCGGGGCGTCAGGACGGCTCGGATCCACGCCGGTTTCATGAACTGCCCAATTGTGGCATTCATACCGGTCTCGGTCGGTCTGCTCGGCCGATTGCCCGTTGTTGGGATAGACGAATATTTTCTGCGGTTGAGGCGGCGGCGGTGCCGGCACCCTCACGGTGCGTGGCGGCGGCGTCACGCAGGCGCTGAGCGCCAAGCCCGCGGCGAACATGGCGCCGACGCGTAGAGCCCCTTTCGTGCGTCGAGAAGGGTTAAGAATTGTCATGAGCTTGCCACCTCTGGATCCTTGTTCATCAACCGCTTACAACGCGGATCATGCAGGCTAGTTGACAGCCTGGGGCCCGCGGAGTTCGCCGGCACGCGTGTCATTCGCGCCGCGCGATCCATAGGTCAAGGTTTGGCGGGTTTGCGGAATTTCAAGATGAACTGATCGGTTCGGCCGCGAATCGCCGGATCGAACACCTTCGCGGTGCGCGGATCCGAGGGCTGGCTCAATAGGTTGCTGCTGCCGACGAATTGGAAGCCGGCGGCAAGCACCTCCCGCTTCACTGCTTCGGGGTCGATCCGGTGCAGGGTCGAGGTGACGCTGATCCCTGCCCCGGGCACCGAGGAATGATCCAGGATCAGATAGATGCCTCCCGGCTTGAGCGCCTCGAACACCAGCTGATTGAACACGGTCAAATCCAGGCCCGGGAGATTGTGCAGGTCGTGGTAGTTCTGTGAGGTCCAGACGAGGTCCACGGGCTCGGGCGATTTGAGCTCGGCGAACGGCTCGACCACCACGCTGACATTGGCATAGGCGGGATCGGCGGCGATCGCCTTCACGCGCGCCGCAAAGTCGGGTGTTCCGGCCGGCGCGTCCGTGCGCGGCGCCGGCACGAGCGCGTACACGTGACCGGTGCTTCCGACCGCCTTGCTGATGATGCGCGTGAAGTATCCGCCGCCCGGCAGGAGCTCCGCGACTTTGAATCCGGGCTGGAGACCGGCGAACTCGAGGGTTTCAGCCGGCTTGCGGTTCGCGTCGCGCTCGACGTCGGCCGCGGGACGAGCGGGGTCGGCGACGGCGGCGGCGAGAAAACTGGGAATCTTGGGCGGTTGCCCCTGCGCGCCCCACGCCTGGGACGTGGCGAGCACGATGCCGGCAAGTATCATCGCCGGCCGGCCGATGGTTGGGTAAATCATGATTCTCTCCCCTGGGGCCTGATAGCTTTGTTTTTAATTCTATCATCAACGCCCGGCACGGCAGCCGCGTAGAATCCGATCTTCAAACCTTGCCAAGGGTCCCATGAGTCTCAGCGTCTTCGATATCTTCAAGATCGGCATCGGTCCCTCGAGCAGCCACACCATGGGGCCGATGAATGCCGCCAGAAGTTTCGCTGAACTGCTTGCGGCCCGCGGCTTGCTCGAACGCACCACGCAGGTCTCGGCGCAGCTTTACGGCTCGCTCGCGCTCACCGGTCGCGGCCACTGCACCGATCGGGCCATTCTTTTGGGCCTATCGGGCCTGAGTCCGGACACGATCGATCCCGCCGCAGTCGAACCGACTCTGCATCGGATCCGCTCGTCGGGCCGGATACCTCTCCTGGGCCGCCACGAGATCGCCTTCGACGAGCCGTTGAATCTGCTGTTCCACCTCGATCAGGTGCTTCCCGGGCACTCCAACGGCATGCGCTTCACCGCCCACGACGCCGCGTTGGAAGTGCTGGCGCGGGAGGAGTACTACAGCATCGGCGGCGGCTTCGTGGTGCAGGCCGGCGCGTCGCTGCAGGGCGGCGAGCAGCGCGCTCCTCCACCCTATGAGTTCGAGTCCGGAGCGCGGCTTCTCGAGCTCTGCAGACGGGAGGGGCTCGAGATCCACGAGCTCATGTTGGCGCGTGAACGGGCCTGGCATGGCGAGGCGGACATCCGCGCGCGACTCATGCGCATCTGGCAGGTCATGCAGGGTTGCGTGCAGCGCGGCTTCGAGGCGCAGGGCCTGTTGCCCGGTGTACTCGGTGTGCGCCGGCGCGCGCCGAAGCTCTACCGCCAATTGATGGCCGGCGATCCTTCGAGCCCGATGCATGCCCTCGATTGGGTCAATGTTTACGCATTGGCCGTCAACGAGGAGAACGCTGCGGGCGGCCAGGTGGTGACCGCACCGACGAACGGCGCGGCTGGCATCGTTCCCGCGGTGCTGCACTACTACCGGCGCTTCGAGCCGGGGGCGGACGATGCGGGGGTGATCCGTTTTTTGCTCAGCGCCGCTGCGATGGGCATGCTCTACAAACAAAACGCCTCCATCTCCGGGGCCGAGATGGGCTGCCAGGGCGAGGTGGGGGTTGCCTGCTCCATGGCCGCCGCCGGCCTCGTGTCGGCGATGAACGGCACCAACGAGCAGATCGAGAACGCCGCCGAGATCGGCATGGAGCACAACCTGGGCCTGACCTGCGATCCGGTTGCGGGCCTGGTGCAGATCCCCTGCATCGAGCGCAACGCCATGGGGTCGGTCAAGGCCATCAACGCTGCGCGCCTCGCGCTGCGCGGCGACGGGTCGCACAAGGTGACGCTCGACCAGGTGATCGCCACCATGCGCCAGACCGGCATCGACATGTCGGCGATCTACAAGGAAACCTCCCAAGGGGGGCTCGCCGTCAACGTACCGGAGTGCTAGGCCCACGTGGGCCGCGCCGATCAGCCCGTCGCCTGCAAGCCCTGCGCGATGCCTGAGATGGTCGCGCGCAGCGCACCGAACAGCGCCGTGTCCTTGCGGTCGCTCGCCCGCCAGCGCTTCAGCAGATCGACCTGCATGAGATGCATGGGATCGACGTAGGGGTTGCGCAGTGTGATCGCGCGCTGCAACGTGGGATCCGAGTCGAGCAGCCGCGTCGAACCGCGGAGCGTGAGCACGTGCCCTGCCGTCAGATCGTATTCCCGGCGGATGGGAACGGCATGAACCTCGAGGCCCTCCCCGGCAAGCACCTCGTAATGCGCGGCGATGTCGAGATCGGTGCGCGCCAGCATGGATTCGACGTCATCGAGCAGGTGCGCGAAAAACGGCCACTGCGCCAGCATGTCCCGGATCACGCCCTCGCCGTGCTCCGCGATCGCGGCCTGCAGACCTGAGCCGAACCCGAACCAACCCGGCAGCATGTGCCGGCTCTGAGTCCAGGCGAACACCCAGGGTACGGCGCGCAACGCCGCGATCCCCTCGCCCGTCGCGCGCACAGCGGGCCGTGATCCGATGTGCATCCGTTCGATCACATCCAGGGGCGTGACCGCGCGGAAGAATTCGGCGAATCGCGGGCTGTCGAAAACCAATCCCCGATACGCATCGAAACTCTTCGCTGCGATGGTGCGCATCGCCGCGAGCGACGCGGCCGATGCCGGAGTTCGCGAGGCTGCGTGCGCGGTCGCCAGCGCCACCGCCGCGAAGGTCCGTTCGAGCGTGCGCATCGCGATGGGGCGAAGACCGTAGCTCTGATTAACCACCTCGCCCTGCTCGGTGAGGCGCAGCACCCCGCGGATGGCGCCAATCGGCGCCGCCTCGACCAGACTCTCGGTTCTGCCGCCGCCTCGCGCCGGGGTTCCCCCGCGGGCATGGAAGATGGTGAGGGCGACGGCCGTGTCCCGGGCGGCTTCCAGCAGCCGATGTTGCGCCACCTGCAGTGCCCAGCGGGACGCCGAAAAGCCGGCCTGCTTGTTGGTGTCGGAGTATCCGATGGCCACGGTCTGGCGGTTGCCGCGCACCGCGAGGTGCCGGCGATAGGCGGGCTCCTTGTGCAACGCGCGCAGCAGTTCGCCGGCGCCCTCGAGCGCCTCGACCGATTCCAACAGAGGAGCGACATCGAGCCGGCACTCCCCGGTACGCTTGTCGGCGGTGTCCGCCCAGCGGGCGAGCAACAGCACCGCGAGCACATCGTCGGGTCCTTCGGCGCCCGAGATGATATAGCTGCCGATGGCACGCTCGCCGAACTTGTGCCGGGCGTGCGCGATGGTCTCGAACACCCACAACAGGCGCCGGCCGGCCGCATCGAGCGGCGTGGTGGGCGAAAGATCGCGCGCCAGCAGCTCGCGCAAGCGCGTCAGACGCTCGCTCCGCGGCAGTGTCGTCCATTCCGGACTTCCCAGGCCCTGGGCGATGACCTGGTGATGCACATGCGCCGCCTGCGTCACGTCCATGGTGGCGATGTGAAAACCGAAGGTGCGTACCCGGCGGATGAAGCGCCGCACCAGAAAATATCCCGCGTGCCGTCCCCGATTGGCAGTCAGGCTGTCGGCGGCAAGTGTCACGTCGGCCAGGAGCTCGTCGCTATTTTGATAGGAATTTGGCCGGCCCTCGTAAGTCGCCTGGAGACGCTCGCCGATCTGGCCGAAAAAGATCCGGTAGGGCATGCGGTCGTGCCGCGCAGGCGCAAGCGCCTGGACGCCCGGCAAAAGGGAGGTGTAGGTATCGATGCGCTCCGCGAGCGCGCTCGAGATTTCGACCCGCCGCGCGCTCTGGCTGAGCGCTTCCGCGATCTCACCGCACTCGTTGAAATAAGTGGACACGATCAGCTGTTGGTGGCGCTGCAACGTCTCGCGGATGGTCTTCGCGTGACCCTCGGCGTTGTTGTCCATGTCGCCGCCCACCCAGGTGCCGAACTTGAGCACGCCGCGCACGTTCAGCGACTCGACGGTCACCTGGTAGGCACGCGCCAGTGCTCCCTCGATTTCTTCGTAGAAGAGGGGCACCACGCGATAGAGGATTTCTATCAGATAGAACAGCACGTGCTCGCGCTCGTCCGCGACCGTGAGCCCCTCGCGCGGATGCTCTTCGGTCTGCCAGATGCTCGCGATTTCCAGGCGAACGCGCGACCAGAGCGTGTCGAGCTCGACCCGCATCAATCCGGGATTCAGCCGATCCAGCAGCCCCTGCGCGATGTGCTGCTGCTTGCGCAGCACGGTGCGCCGGGTCGACTCCGTCGGATGGGCGGTGAACACGGGCTCGATGCTGATCGAGCCGATCAGCGCCAACGTCTGGTCCAACGTGTAGCCGTCGCTCTGCAGGCGGTCGATGCACTCGGCGATGCCGCCGGGTTGCTTCAAGCTGGTGTCGCTGAGATATTGGCGCCTGCGCCGCACGCGGTGCACTTTCTCGGCGGTGTTGACCGCCTGAAACCAGGTGGAGAAGGCGCGGGTCAGATCGGTCGCGAGCGCGGGCTCGCGCCCGGCAGTGCGCCGCTTGAGCTCATCGCCTGCGGGCGCCCCCTCGCGCCGCGCGATGGCGGCCCGGCGGTCCCCTTCGACCAGGTCGAAAAATGCCTCGCCCCCCTGATCGCGCAGGATCTCCCCGATGAGCTCGCCGAGCGCGTGCACATCCTCACGGAGCCCGGCGTCTTTGGGCGGGAACTGAATACCTTCGCGATACATCATGGAGGTCCGTCAATCGGCGGGTCGACACGCCCACCGAGAGGCCCCTATTCTAGTGGGAATTGAGCAGAACCGTGGTATCGAAGCTTTCGAAGCTGGTCAGCACCCGGCGGTACGCATTCTGCATGATGCGCTCCGCGTTCTTGTCGGCGCGATGCCCCAGCAGCATCCGGATCACCACGTCGTCCGGGGGCCGCGCCGTATCCTCGCCGAGCAGCTGGAAACTGAAGCGCGCAAGCCGTTGCATGATTTCGTTGGCAAACTTCAGCCGGGTGAGATCCTGGCCGTCGCCCGCCCCCACCTTGGCCTCCTCCGCCACCTCGCCGATCAGACGGGTGATGAACCGCGCCTTGTCGATCAGGCCAAGATCGCTGAAGAACTCGATTTCGGATTGAATGTTCATCCGGCCGGGAAGAAGTCGATGGGTTTGGTCGCGGTCAGCGTAGCCACGTCCTTGGCGTCGAATTTGAACAGCCGGATGCGGGCCAGCAGTTTCGCTTCGAACTCAGGGTCGTTGAGGTCGCTCGACAGCACTTTGGCGGCCGTGATGTCGCCCGAGGGCGCGATGGTCAATTCGATCACCACTTTGCCTTGCAGCGCCGGGTTATCGCGCAGGGCGCGCGCATACATGGCGTCGATCGCGCCCTTGTTGCGGGTGAATACCAGCGCAATCTCGTCGGCGCTGCGCGATGCCTTGCCGCTGCCACCGGCGCGCGTCGCGCCCTGATTCCCGGTGGCGAGCGTCGGCCCGGTAACCTGCGCTGTCCGGATCCCGTTCAGCGAGCCTCCGCCTGATGCCAATCCGGAGCTGGTGGGAGCGCTGATGCCGCCGCTCGTACCGCCCGCCTTGGAGGTGATCAGCGACCGGGTCACCTCGGTGACGTCGCCGGGATCGGTGGTCTTCGGCTGGTTCTTGGCCAGCTTGTCCAGATTGATGTCGCGCAGCGCCGCGAGGTCATCCATGCTGGCCAGCAGTCCGCTCTTGGCCGCCTTGACGCGGGGGTCCACCGGGGGCGGCACGGGTTTCGGGCTGACCGGTGCCTTCTCGAGCGGCTTTTCCGGCTTCGGCGGTGGCGGCGGCGGTGGTGGCGGCGGCGGCTCCATCACGAGCTGCACCACGCGCTCCGGCAGCGATTCGGTATTGACCACCTGCTCGCGTCTCGGCAGGAACGGAATGATGACCGCAATGATCGCGAATGCGATGACGAGATTGCGCAGGATGACGCGATAGCGCCGTTCCATCTCCTCGGACGGAGACCAGGGCAGCTCATAGCGGCGGAAATACGGGGCGAGCCCCGCCGCCGTGGAGCTTCTGGCGGGATTTGCCGCGGCAGCCATCAGCCGGCCGCCTTCTCACGCTCGACCACCGCGAACGACACCTTGCCGTATTCGGCGTCGCTGCAGGTGAGCATGATCCGCTTGAGGAGGCTGTACGGCAGGTCCTTGTCGCCCATGATGGTGACTTCGCGCTTGGAGATGTCGGCCTGGCGCTCGCCGCTCAAGATCTTGTCGTTCTGCGCCATCAGCGCGGCCTTCAAAGGGGCGAACACCGGCGCCGGGCTCGCGGCGACATCCGCCACGGATCCCACGAGCTTGCCGTCGACGAACACCGAGTCCTTGGTGACCATCACCACGACGGCGGCGCTCGGCTTGCGGTCGGAAAGGGATTGGGGAATGTGGATGTTCTTGGTGTTCGGCAGGATGTCCACGTCCGCCGTATGGGCGAGCAGGAACACCACCAGGATGGTCATCATGTCGATGAACGGAACCAGCGCGAAATGGCTCGCGCCGTGCCGGCGCTGCCGGTGCCTGCGAATTCTATACGGCGTCATGTCGGCGCGTCCGCAATCGAAATGTCCGGGAACAACTCCGCCTTGGAGAACGGCGGTTCGGGAATCTGATAGACCCTTACGGCATCCATGACCTGGACCAAGGTATCGTAGGAAACGTTCGGGCTCGGCAGGATGGTGGCGTCGGTCATCTGCGGAAACTGCGACTTCACCTTGCGCATGAACTCCGAAAGGCCGTCGAGATCGTAGCCGCCCGGCGTATTCTCGATCATCTTGAGCGGCCCGGAATTGCGGTCGTTCACCACCAGATCGTTCGGACGGATGATGATCTCGAGCTTCAATCCCTTGGGCAAATCGACAGGCGCGCTCGAATTGGCGGGCAGATTGAGCTGCAGGATGTTGGTCTTCGAAAAAACCGCGGTAAAAATCAAGAAGAACACGAGGATCACCATCATGTCGATCATGGGCACGATGTTCAAATCATCGCGGCCGCGATGATAGCGGGCATGATTGCGCCGGACCATGCTGGCGGATTTTGACTTCATGGGCTTGGTACCGCTCGATCGATCACCGGATTCAGGTCTTAGATGCTGCCGCGCGCGGCGGCCGGTGCGCGCGTCTGCGGCGGCGGCGCCGCCGGAGCCTGCGGGACTCCGGGGGCATCGTGCTGGCGCTCGGTGATCGAATTCAGGAACTTCACGGACGCGATCTCCAGGCTGTCGATCAGCGCGGTCGTCTTCGATTCCAGGAACATGTGCGCGAGCAGGAGCGTGATGGCGACGCCCAGACCCGAGGCCGTGTTGTTCATCGCGACCGAGATCGCGGCGGCCAGCAAGCTCGCTTTCTCGGCGGGATTCGCCGTGGCAACGGCGCTGAAGGCGCCGATCAGGCCGGTGATGGTGCCGAGCAACCCGATCAACAGACCGACGTTGGCGAGCGAGGAGAGGAAGTGGGTGCGCTTCTCGATACGTGGAATGACTTCCAGGAGACTCTCGTCCATCGCCTTCTCGATGTCGTCGCGGCGGCGCGCGCTCGCCACCCGGGCCACGCCGTAGTTCAGAATCGTGGCGATCGATGCCTTCGAATTCTGCGTGAGCGACACCACTTGCTTGAAGTTACCGGCGCTCAACGCGGGAACGAGATTGTCCCACAGCGTTCGATTGCGGATGGTCTCGCGGGTCAGGTAAACGAATCGCTCGATGGCGATCGACACGCCGACGACGAATATCAAGGCGAGGGGGTAGAGGAACAACCCGCCGTCCTTGAAGAAGTTGACGACCGAACTCATGAAATTCATTCTGCGCTCCTAGAAAATCCGACCCGCTGCAACCCTCAGATTCAACCAGATTCCGTAAAATCGGCTATGACTTACTTCTCACCCTGGATCACCGTGGGCGCGCCGGCGCTCCGGGCGCCGCCGGGCTGCCCGCCGCCGCACCATTTTGAGACGCGTCCGCCCTTACGGCCTGGTAATACATCACTTCACGCTTGAATTCGTCGCGGTCGACCGGCGCCAGAGCCTCATCCAGCAGGCTGTTCATGGGCTTGCCCGACAAGTCGCCGATGTCCGACTTCTTCCAGGGAACGATGTACATCACCTTCGGCTGCTCCCGGTCTCCCGTGACCGTCGCCGTTTGCAGCTCCAGTTTGTCGACCGACGTGTTCTTGCCGCCCGCCTCCGCCTTACCGCCCGCTTCCGCCTTACCGCCGGCCTTGAGCCTGGCGCCCTGCGCCTTGACCTCGGCCTTCGCGGACTGGGAAACCTCCGCGGACGGGGGAGCCTCGGGCGAGGTCGTCGCACGAGGCTCCCCTGCCTCCGATTGTGCACTCGAATGTGACCCCGGTGTGTCAGCCGCAGCGGTCGACGCAGTCTGGCCTTCGCACCAACGCGGGCCGGCAAGCCCGACCATGCCGATACAGGCCCAGGCCCATACCGTGAACGGGATCAACCTTCTGGATGCGGTGTTCATGCGGGCTCCTTCTTGGCGGCAGGCGCCGGGGCGCCGACGCGCTTGCGCAGTTCGATCACCCAGCCTGCGACCTGTTTGTTGTCGCCCGTCAGCGTGAGGTAGTGCTCGAATTGCTCGAGCGCCTTTTTCGGCTCGTCGAGATACAGGTCGTAGAGCACGCCCAAGTTGAAATAGGCCGGGGCGTAGTTTGGTTGCACGGCAATGGTACGCTGGTATGCGGCCTCGGCCTCCGAAAATTTGCCGAGATTGCGCAACACGATGCCGAGCTCGTCATTGGCGACGGCGTCGTCGGGATTGCGTTGCAGCGCCGCCTTGAAGGCCGCCTCGGCATCGCCGAAGCGTGCCGTGCGTACATAGAGGAGACCCAGATTCACCTCGGGCCCAGCGTACTCCGGATACGCGAGTGCGAGCTGCTTGAACTCGAGTTCCGCATCGCTGTTGCGGCCCGCCTTCATCATATTGAGCGCTTGCGCATATTGCTGCGCAGCACGCTCGGGCACCGGGGCCGCCGGGGGCGCAGGCACCGGCGCGGCAGCGTGGGCGGCCGCGGCGGCGGGTGCTGCCGCAGCACCGGACGGTGCAGCGCCCGACGGTGCAGCGACCGGCGCGGGAGCCGGGCTCGACACGGGCGCGGGCCGTCGCGGCGGCGAGCTGTGGCAGCCGGCGATCAGCGCCAGCGCCGCCGCCGCGCTAACGAATCGAATCGACTTGCTGCTCACCGATTTCCACCTTGGCGTAACGCCCCGGGTTGAGTTGTGCCAATGCCGCGAAGCTCTTGCGGACCCACTCGTCGTAAGTGCCGTCCTTGGTACGCGCGGTATTCACCTGGTGCAGTTGAATCGCCTTCTCCTCGAACGGAAAAGCCTGCTCCTCGAGCAACACGTCGTATTGCTCCAATTCGTCCTTCGACAGCCCCTTCGGGCGCTCGGAACTCATCAGATCCTTGCCTAGTTGGCGATACAGTTCGGCACTCTCGAAAGTGGCCGCCGTGGTCACTTCCGCGACCTGGTAGTCGGCGGCCTGGGAATAGGCTTTGAGCGCCGCCTCCATCGCTTTGCGCTTCTCAGCGAGGGACTTCTTGAGCGGCGTGACCAGCTTGACCCGCATGAATTCATCCCGCGCCGGCTCCGCCAGCGTCAAGGTCGCCTTCGCCGCAAGCGCCTTGCTGCGATCCGTTCGCGCCGCCCCCGCTGTGCGGTCGGCGTTGATGATCTCCTTGAGCCAGTAGTCGCGGGCCGCGTAGTCACCCGATTTCTGGGCGATCACGGAGAGCTTGTTGCGAGCCTCCATGGCGGGGTTCAAGGGCTGCGGGAAATGCTTCACGAACGCCTCGAGCATGGCGCGCGATTTCGCGCTGTTGCCGGCCTTGTCGTACAGCCCGGCCGCCTGCAGGGTCGCTTCCCGTTGAACTTCCGCGGACTCGGTGGGCGATTGGGCAATCATCTCGAACTCGACCGCGGCCTGCGCCGGGTGGTTCGATTCCGAATACGCCACGGCGAGCTTGCGCGTCACATCCTCCTGCAGCGGGCTCTGCGGGAAATTGCGGCGAAAATCCTCGAGCACGACAATGGCGCGGTCCCATTGTTTCTGGGTGATGAGCAGCGCTCCCGCATCGAAATCCGCGTTGGCGCGCACCTTCGAGGTGGGCGCCATCTTCGAGACCCTGAGGAAATCGTCGACCGCACCGGCACTGTCGCCCGCCTGGTTCTTCTGCTCGCCTTGTTTGTAGATGGAGGCGGCGAGCCGCTCGACGATGGCCGGCCGCTCCGGATCGTTGGCCGCCATCAGCCCCTGCGCGCTCGCATAGCTCGCTTCGGCCTTGTCGAAATGGCCCTGCTCGAAGTTCGAATTGGCGATCACCGTGTAGGCGACGCGCTGCTTGCCGGCGTCGACCGGCGGCTGGCGCGCCAGCAACGTTTGCGCCGCAGCGGTGGCGCGGACATAGTCCTTGGCAGCGTAGAGATCGGTTGCCGCACGGGTCAGCACCTGCGGCACTTCCGGATGTGTCGGAAAAGCCTGCGCAAATTTCAAGGAACTGTCGACTTCCTTGGCGTGAATCTTCGCCCTCGCATCGCCCGAGGAACCCTCCTCCTCCTTGCCGTACGCGACCAGCGCCGCGTAGCCCGCTTCAGCGGCCTTTTCGTGGGTCCCGTAGGAGTACGCCGTATTCTCGTATTGCTGAGCGGCATCCAGATATTGCTTGCTCTCGTACAGGGTGTCGGCGAGCAGAAAATTGGTGACTGCGGAGTCGGGATCGTCGGGGAACGAGGTCAGGTAGCTGCGATACCACTTGGCCGCCTCCTGATAATCAGCCACGCTCTTGGTGCGTTGCGCCTGCGCATGATAGAACTGCGCCACGTCCTTCAGATTGGTCTTGAGCTCGGCCACCACCTTCGGCTCGTCCTTTGGGGTTCGGCCGGTCCAGAAGGGCGTCCCATAACTGTAGTTCTCGACGAACTCCTTTTTGCCCTGCAGTACGAGATCGGGAAATCCGCCCTTGGAGTAGGCCTCGATGGCCTGCATCTCGAGGAGCGGCGCCTTCTCGTTGTTGCGGTCCTGGGACACGAAGGCCCGGTAGCTGTCGGCCGCATCCGTGTAGCGCTCCTTCTCGATGTACAGGTCGCCCAAGCGCGCGTACAGCAGGTAGTAATACGGCCGGGGCGTCTTGTGCTTCACGAATTCGTCGATGGATTTCGGGCCGTCGAGATACGAGAAGGTGATGGACATGACACGGAAGGTATCCTCCACCAGCTCCCGGTTCGGCTTGCTCAAGGTGTCGATTTCGACCAGCGCCTTCGGGTCCTTCTTCGAGACCAGCACCGAATCGAGCACGTGGGAGAACGACTCGAGGCTGCGCTCGCTCTCGCCCTGTTTGAACAGCGACCAGCCGTGCTTGTAGAGACTCTGATTGTAGAATCCCGACGCGGATCCGAACTTGATGACCGCTTCGTAGGCGCTTTGGGCCGCGGGGTACGCCTTGTTCGAGAACAGCAGCTCGCCGCGGCGGAACTGCGCTTCATCGATATAGTGGCTCTTGGGGTAGCTCGCGACCAGCTTGTCCAGCGTCGCGAGCGCCTTGTCGGGCTGCGCGTTGAGCTCGTAGGCCCGCGCGAGCTGATACAGCACGGAGTCGTTGCGCTCGTAATTGGGATAGGTCTTGAGCAGGGCGGCATAGAGGTGAATGGCCTCGGTCGCCCGCAGCCCTTCATTGGTCGCCAGCTCGTGCTCGATACGCTCCGACTCCGAGCTTTCCAGGTTCAGGTCGCCCAATCGGCGCATCGCCTCCTCGCGCAGCTTCGCATCGCCGGCGTTTAAGTCGAGAAAGCGCTTGTAGCTGTCCATGGTCTTGGTGTTGTCCACCCCCTTGGGCGGATCGGGACTGATGTCGACCTGCTGACTGTCGAGATCCTTGATGGTCTGCGGCTTCTTTTTCGAGTCCGCATGCCCCGCGGGCGCGAACGCGACGCACCCGAGAACGCCGATGACGAGCGCGGCTGCGGCCCGGTTCATGGATGGACCTTCGACGGATCGTTCGGCGGCTTGCCGCCGCCCGGCTTCTCGCCCGGCTTCTCGCTCGGGTTCGCGGTCTTATCGTAGATCGCCGCCAGCTCGAAGCGCGCCTGAACCTGATAGGTCTCGATGCGCTGTTTCTGCCGGCCCAGCTCCACGATGGCGATATCCTGCAGATAACGGCTTTGTTTGTCGGTCAACGCGTTCAACCGACCCTGCAGGTCGTCCATGCGCACGCGCATGGCCCCGACCCGGTTCGCGAAGGCGCCCGTATTCGCCGGCATGCCGCTGCGCGCCTGTTTGACCAGCGAGGCGCGCTTTTGCGTCTCGATCAGCGAGGCCTCCAGCTCCTTCACGGAACGGCGCTCGTTCCAGAGCCGGGCCTTGAAGCTCTCGGAGAGCCGCCAGTACATGACCCCTTTCATGAGACGGAGCTTCTCGCGCATCTCGGATAGGTCGGCATCGTCGGGATGCATGGCGAGATAGTCCTCGATGCGCCTGAGGCGGCCCCAGGTGCGCTGCTCGTCCGGCGTACCGAGCGCAGCCACGTCGTTGGACTTCTCGATGGCGTTCAACCGGGATTCGAAGTCGACGCGCTTTTGGGTCAGTGCATCGAGGTCCGTCGCCGACATCACCGCATCCGCCTTGGGCACCTCTTTGTCATAGGCCCGCTGACGCGTGTCCAGCATGCTGTCGTAGGCGCCCAAAACCTCGCGCCAGTCATCGAGGTTCTTGCTCATGAACTTGAGCTCGCGATAATTCTTGAGACCCTCCTGGAACTCGTTGGTCGCGAGCAGATGGTACAGATAGCGCGACTCCGGAGCATCGGGCAGGGTTTTCAACTGCCAGTACCAGGTCAGGGTGTCTTTCTTGTCGTCGTTCAGCAACCGATCGAGCAGATCGCCGCTCCTGATGAGCTCGATGGACTCGTCGATGCGCTTCTGTTCCGCATCGAAGGAATCGATGGCGGAGCTGTAGTACTCCGCTGCCTGGCCGCGCGCGCCGAGTTGATTGTAGGCATACGGCACCGTGAGGTAGGCCTCCTGCACGGCGGAGTCGAGCAGATTGCGCTTGCGCAGCGCCGTCCAGGGAATCAGCGCCTTCTTGAATTCGCCGAGCGAGGAATCCGCCCAACCGTCGCCGAGCAGCGCCATGCTGGAGAACGGCCCCTCCAGACGCACGCGCTCGAGGACCGGCCGTGCGTCGGCAGGCCGCTGCGCCTGCAGGTAGGCGAATCCCAGGGCGAGATTCGCCTTGTCCTTGAGCGACAGCAGTTCCTCGTCCCTGGTCTCCATCCTTCCCACCCGATCCAGGTACCTGATCGCGTCCGGGAGCCGCTCCTTGCGAACCAGCGCCACACCCAGGTTGAATTGCGCATACGCGGTCCAATCCGGCGCTCCGTGCCAGGATTGCAGTGCCGCGATCGCGTCGTCGTAGCGGCCCTCGCGCAGCATCAATTGCGCGAGCAGCATGTAGCGCTCGGCGCTGATGCGGGGCTGAATCTTGTCCGACACCTGTTTCAGTGCGCGTTCGGACTCCTTCAGATAGCCGCGCTGATACCAAACCTTGCCCAGGTAGAACCACGCCTTGTTGCGCACGGCTTCGGAAGCCTTGCCGGCGAGGAGCGCCTCGAAAATCTTGCCGGCCTCGACATGCTCGCCGAGCGACAGGTACAGCCCGCCGAGCAAAAGCTCCGCTTCACCCTCGGTGTGCGGGAGCCGCTCGAGCTGCTGCGCCGCGAGCAGGCGCGTGATCGAGTCGAAGTAGTCGTCCTGGTAGAAGTAGAAAAGCACGTCGCCGTAATGAAGATCGCGCACGTCGTGCGGCGGCAAGCCGTCGGGGTCCGGCTTCTGGTTCTTCGCGGCGGCCGGGATCAGCGGGAGCGCCGAGAGGAGCCCCGCAAGAACGATCGGGCGCAGCTTGACTCTTAGACCCCGCACGTCTATTCCCAGTCTTTGATCAAAAACTCTGGTTGGTGCTTGACGACCTTGTCGGTGATCTTGAGCTCGAGATACTTGGCGCCGACGCCCTTGTCGAAATTGAGGGTGGCGCCGCGCCGGTAGCCGCGCTCCACCGGGCCTTTGCCCGAGAAGAACGCGACGAGCTCGTGCTTACCGACCTTGAGGTTGCCCAGATAAAGCTGCTGCACGCCGCCCTTGAGCAGGGCATCCGCCTCGCGCGCGGTGTACAGGTAGTTTTTGACCTCCTTG
>Ga0182016_10001104_pt1 | contig 33008 bp, 31 predicted proteins | sample 712S2MmetaG_FD_120491 | JGI IMG/M metagenome (GOLD analysis project Ga0182016, IMG submission 120491) | Permafrost microbial communities from Stordalen Mire, Sweden - 712S2M metaG | ecosystem: Environmental > Terrestrial > Soil > Wetlands > Permafrost | place: Sweden: Stordalen | collected...
CCCGGTCCCGGCGTTCGCCTTGCGGTTGCTCTTCGGCGAAATGGGCGGCATTCTCCTTGCCAGCCAGCGAGTCGCGCCGAAAGCCGCACAATCGGCAGGGTTTACGTTCCGATTCCCGGAACTTGCGCCGGCTCTGGCGGAAGCGTTGAAGGGCTAAATCCCTCCAACTTCGAACGCCAGCTGCGCCCGTGCTGCATTCACCACTTGCTGGACCTGGGGCGTGGCATGGAAGGGCACGAGTTCGATCTGCGGATGACTCCTCGCAAAAACCCGGAATATTTCGTCGGCGAACGCCTGCCCGATGGTATCCACGCCTTCGAAATCGAACCACACAGACCGGAACAGTTCGACCCGCGCCAGCAGCCGCTTCGCCTGCGAGCGGGAAATGAGTTTGTCCTCCCCGTATTGCGCCAGGCGCACGGGTACAACTGTCTTCGTAAACCCGTAGTCCTCACCGGACGTGTACTGCTCGAAGATCTCCCGGTCCACGCGAGGCGAATGGTTGTTGAGCTTCATGAAGATGGCGGTGCCTTGATTGGTCTTGGGAGCTTCGACCATCCAATCGTCTTCTTTACCGAACTCATGCCGGAAGATCACGCCGCCTGAGACAATGTCGAACGAATCGACCAGCCGGGAAGTGAAGAAAATGCCCTGGCCGGTGTGGCGCGCCGGGTCCGTGGTCAATTTGCCTTTAGCCAGTTCCAGCACCGCATGGCGCTCATCCAGCAGATTCAATGCGCGTTGGATTTTCCGGAAAATGCCCACGCCGTCGTCGTAGATCACGATCTCGGCGTCAACTGCCGTCTTCGCCAGTTGGACGACGATCTCGGTCCCGCCCGAATGATCGATGGCGTTATTGAACATCTCCGTGAAGCAAAAATGCCAGATGTCGGTGACATTTCGCGGAAGCTTGCCAAGCCCCGGGGCGACGTCTCTAATCCATGCCAGATCCTCCGCCGCCTCCGGTGTGAGCTCGTATTTGTGGCTCCGTTTGGACAACACGGCGAGGTGGTACGTCTTGTCTCTGGTGTTGCCGGCGGAGAGCAGAACGCCTTCGCGAACCAGCTTTTGCAGATGTTTGTGCACCGCTTGCCGGCTGATTCCGAAGTGCTGCGCGGAGATCGAACTGATCTCTCGCGGGTAGGCCCGGACTTTCTCCAGGATAAACTCGCGGACATCGCCGCCGGAACGATTGTCAACCTCCATTGTTAATATTGTCAACCATGGGGGAGGCTATTGTCAACCTGCCGGACTTTTTGGTGAGTGGCGTATAATGGTTTGAGTAACCGGGGAGTCATAAGTGTCACCACGCACGTTCATTCGTCTTTTTACCCAGATTCAATTACTGCCCGTGATGGAAAATGGCGAGGAGACCCTCGTCGGCGGGCAGGCCGTCATGGAGGGCGTGATGATGCGGGCGCCGCACAGTTATTGCGTAGCGGTGCGCAAGCCGAGCGGCGAGGTGGTAACCGAGGAAATGCCCCTGGCGCGAATTTCCGATACCCACAAGATCTTCAAACTGCCCGTATTTCGCGGAGTGGGGACCCTGTTCCAGGCCATGAGCCTGGGAATCAAGGCGCTAAAATTCTCCACCAACGCCGCCCTCGATAACCCCGATGTCCCTGAAGATAAAAGGATTAAAGAGATTCCTACCTGGGCGTTAATAGGGCCCCTGCTATTTTCATTGGCTTCGTTCCTTTTCCTTTACAAGTTCATGCCTCTCCTGCTGGTCACCCGGTTGGCGAAGATCTACCCGGTGCTTTCCGGGCGTCTGATGTTCAATCTGGTGGACGGGGCCATCCGCATCGCCATTTTCCTTACGTTCCTCTATGTCCTTTCCCGCATGAAGGATATCCGCCGCATGTTTCAGTACCACGGCGCAGAACATAAGGTAGTCTTCAATTTCGAATCGGGCCAGGACGTGAACGTCCAGAACGCCCAGAGATTTTCCACTTTCCATCCGCGCTGCGGCACCAGCTTCCTGTTCGTGATGATGCTCCTCGCGATACCGGTCTACGCCCTGATTCCGTTCGACGATTTCGTAGCCAAATTCCTCTGCCGCATCGTGCTGCTCCCATTCATTGTGGGGGTCAGCTATGAACTCATCAAGTTCGCGGCCAAGCGCCGGGGTTCCTTCCTGGCCACCATTACCGCACCGGGCCTCTGGCTGCAGCGCATTACCACCCAACCGCCGACCGACGAGATGGCGGCAATCGCCATCCGCGCCCTGGAAGGCGCCATGACGCTCGAAAAGTCGCAAGGCGGCGAGCTGGTCATCGCCTAAGAAAGATCCATGCAATTCGCTCAGAAGCTCGCGCAGCTCGAAAAGCGCTTCGACGAGCTGACCCAACAGATGGCAGACCCGGCCCTGATCGCTGACGGCGACAAGTATCGCAAAGTCACCAAGGAGCAGGCCGAACTCTCCGAGATCGTGGGCAAGTACCGCGAGTGGAAGAGCGCAGAAGACTCTCTCTCGCAGGCACGCCCCATGCTCCAGGAGAAGGATCCCGAACTGCGCGTCATGGCGGAAGAGGAAGTGACGCGCCTCGAACCGGAACTGGCCAGGATCGAGGAAGAAATCAAGGTCCTGCTTCTCCCCAAGGATCCCAAAGACGAAAAGAACGTGGTGCTCGAAATCCGCGCCGGCACTGGCGGCGACGAAGCCACGCTCTTCGCGGCGGAAGTTTTCCGTATGTATTCCCGCTACGCCGAATCGCAGAAGTGGAAGATCGAAGTGATGTCCAGCAGCGAATCGGCCGTGGGCGGATTGAAAGAAGTCATCGCGCTGGTGAACGGCAACCGGGTCTACAGCAAGCTACGCTATGAGAGCGGCGGCCATCGCGTGCAGCGCGTGCCGGTGACCGAGCAACAGGGGCGCGTACACACCTCGGCGATCACCGTGGCGGTGCTGCCGGAAGCCGATGAAGTGGAAGTCAAGCTCGAGCCCAAAGACATCCGCATCGACACGTTCTGCTCCTCCGGCCCCGGCGGGCAGTCGGTGAACACCACCTATTCGGCGGTGCGCATCACGCACTTGCCGACGGGCCTGGTGGTCTCCTGCCAGGATGAGAAATCGCAGATCAAGAACCGCGCCAAGGCCGAAAAGGTCCTGCGCTCGCGCCTCTACGAGATGGAACTCGAGAAGCAGCAGGCGGAAGTCGGCGCGGAACGCCGAACCATGGTGGGCACGGGCGACCGCAGCGAGAAAATCCGCACCTACAATTTCCCGCAGAATCGCGTCACCGATCACCGCATCAACTTCACCCTCCATCAGCTCGACTTCGTGATGGACGGCAAGCTCGACCCCGTCATCGACGCGCTCACCACCTATTACCGCAATCAGCAAGCGTCATGACCCTGCAGACGGCGCTGATTCAGGGCACGCAACTGCTCGAAGAGGCCTCCGCCGCGGTTCCCCGGCTAACCGCCGAAGTGCTTCTCTCGCATGCGTTGAAGTGCGAGCGCGTGTATCTGTATGCCCATCCGGAGCAGGAACTGCGCGAAGTGGAATGGATCCACTACGGCCGCTATCTGCATGAGCGCATGCAGGGCAAGCCGACCCAATACATCACCAAACGCCAGGAATTCTACAGCCGTGAATTCCGCGTCACTCCCGACGTGTTGATTCCCCGCCCGGAGACCGAGCACGTGGTCGAAGTCGCATTGGCGGTGGCTCGCGATGCCGGCCGGATCCTCGACGTGGGGACCGGCTCAGGTGCCCTGGCAGTGACGCTGCAATTGGAGACCGGAGCGGCCGCGATCGCCACCGATATCTCGGCCGCCGCGATCACGGTGTCCGCCGGAAACGCCGTCCGCCTCGGCGCGCGCGTGGACTTCGTAGTGTGCGATCTGCTCTCCGCCATCGGCGATCGATCGATGGACCTGATCGTCTCGAACCCGCCCTACGTCCCACTCGGCGCCAGGGAGGGTCTGCAGCGCGAAGTCCGCGACTGGGAGCCGCACGTCGCGTTGTTCGCCGGCGAGACCGGTACCGAGCTCTATGAGCGGATCGCCGCCGATGCCGTTCGCGTCCTGCGTCCTGGCGGCTGGCTCATCGTGGAACTGGGCTTCGGCAGCGTAAATCGCGTCTCGGGGCTGCTCGCAAGTTGGAAAGAAGTCCGCGTGGAGCCGGACCTTGCGGGCATACCGCGCGTGATCGCCGCACGAATATGACCAAGGATCCGTTCTTACAAGCCGCCATCGAACAGGCTCGCAAGAGTCTCGCGGAAGGCGGCATTCCTATCGGTTCGGTGCTGGTGTACCAGGGCCGCATCATCGGACGTGGCCACAATTGCCGCGTGCAGACCGGCAGTCCCATCGATCACGGAGAGATGAACTGCCTGCGCCACGCCGGCCGTCTTCCCGCCGGCGTCTATCGCGAATGCACTATCTCTTCCACGCTCTCGCCCTGCCCCATGTGCAGCGGCGCGATCGTTCTCTATAAGATCCCGCGCGTGGTAGTAGGCGAGAACCGTACTTTCCTCGGCGCCGAGGAATATATGCGCGCCAACGGTATCGACGTGGACGTCGTGCAGGACGAAGAGTGCATCCAGCTCATGGTCGAATTCATCCGTGCCAATCCACAACTCTGGAGCGAAGATATAGGAGAGTAACCATGGCAAATAAGCGCGCGCTCATCACCGGAATTACCGGCCAGGACGGCTCCTACCTGACGGAGCTTCTCCTGGAGAAGGGGTATGACGTCTACGGCATGGTCCGGCGCGTCGCCCTGGAGGACCCCGAACATCGCCTCTCCCGCCTTCTGCCCGTCCTGCACCGCATTCAACTGAAGGCCGGCTCCGTCGACAGCTACGCCAGTGTTCACGAAGCCATCGCGACCATTCAGCCCGACGAATGCTACCATCTCGCCGCGCAGAGCTTCGTCAGCTACTCTTTCGACGACGAGTTCTCTACCCTGAACGCCAACATCAACGGCACCCATTTCGTGCTTGCCGCGCTCCGGCACCTGGCGCCCGAGTGCCGATTCTATTTCGCCGGCACCAGCGAAATGTTCGGCCACGTCGACCAGGTCCCGCAGAACGAACTCACCCGCTTTCAGCCCCGCTCCTCCTACGGGATCAGTAAAGTAGCCGGCTTTCACCTCACGCGCAATTACCGCGAGGCGTACGGAATGCACGCCTCGAGCGGCATCCTCTTCAACCACGAATCGCCCCGCCGCGGATTCGAGTTCGTGACGCGCAAAATCACCTCCGGCGTGGCCCGCATTCTCTCTGGCCGCGCCAAGGAACTGCCGCTCGGCAACCTCGAGGCCAAGCGCGATTGGGGCCACGCTCGCGAATACGTCCGCGCCATGTGGCTCATGCTCCAGCAACCCACCCCCGACGATTACGTCATCGCCACCGGCGAAACCCACACCGTGGGCGAATTCGCGCAAGCCGCCTTCGCCGAAGTCGGTCTCGATTACCGCGCCTACGTCACCGACGATCAGCGTCTGTACCGGCCGGCCGAGGTCAACATCCTGCAAGGCGATTACTCCAAGGCGCACGAGAAACTCGGCTGGTCGCCGACCATCAAGTTCCACGCCCTGGTCAAGGAAATGGTGGCCGCCGACTGCGAAGCGATCCGTAGTCCGCAGCGGTAAGGTGGCGCCCATGTCCCACGTGGGGTAAGCTTCAGCTTGCCCAGGCGAGCGGAGCTCGCCTTCTCCAAACAAGATAAAAAGAGTATTTTCACCCAATTTTTGATATTATGTTGCTTCGGGGGTGTGGTGTTTCTCATCACTCGTAGAAAACAATTTGGTCCGACGACCTTCCTCTGGGACGTAAAGGCGCCCGACGTGGCGCGAGCGGCGCGTCCCGGTCACTTCATCATGGCCCGCATCGATGAGCACGGCGAACGCATCCCGCTCACCGTCGCGGACTTTAACGCGGATCACGGCACGGTCACCGTGGTGATCCAGGCCGTGGGCAAGACCACCTTTGAAATGATGACGTTGCGCGAGGGCGACACCCTCCTCGATTTCATCGGACCCCTGGGACTGCCGAGCCAAATTCGCAAACTCGAAGGCACCGTCGTCCTGGTCGGCGGCGGATTGGGGGTCGCGCCCATTTATCCCCAATTGCGCGAATATAAGCTGCAGGGCAATCGCACCGTCTCCATCGTCGGCTTCCGCAATCGCGACCTGATGTTCTGGGAAGACGAATTCCGCGCCTACAGCGACCAACTCATTGTCACCACCGACGACGGCAGCTACGGCCGAAAAGGGTTCGTTTCGCAAGCGCTGGCCGACGTACTGGCCACCGAGAACGTGCGCGAGGTGGTGGCCATCGGTCCGCTGCCCATGATGAAGGCCTGCTGTGAGACCACGCGGCCGTTCGGCGTTCCTACCGTCGTCAGCCTCAATTCCATCATGGTGGATGGCACCGGAATGTGCGGATCGTGCCGGGTCACCGTGGGCGGGAAAATGAAGTTCGCCTGCGTGGATGGCGCCGATTTCGACGGCCACCTGGTGAATTTCGACGAGCTCTCGCTCCGCCAGAAACGCTTCCAACGCGAAGAAAAAGCTGCGCTCGACCGCTACCGCGACGAATCCACCAATCTCGCCAATCTCAAAGCCGCGGAGACGGATGGCGCGCAGCCGCGCTCCACCTGCGAGCTGCCGGCGCCATTGACCACCGCGCCCGGTCCGCGGTACCCCAAGAACCTCAAGAGCATTCCGCGGGAGCGCGTCCCCATGCCGCATCAGCCGGCCGAAGAGCGCCGCCACAATTTCAAGGAAGTCGCGCTCGGGCTCGATCTGGAAGGCGCGCTGCATGAAGCCGACCGCTGCCTGCGCTGCAAGAAGCCGCGCTGCGTGCCGGGCTGTCCGGTAGGCATCGATATCCCCGGCTTCATCGCCGCCATTCAGGACCGCGACTTCAAGCGCTCCTACCAGATTCTGAAGTCGACTAACGCCCTGCCGGCAGTATGCGGCCGCGTCTGCCCGCAGGAAACGCAGTGCGAATGCACCTGCGTGGTGGGCACCAAGCTCAAACCGGTATCGATCGGGCGTCTGGAACGTTTCATCGCCGATACCGCCATGGGCCGCGGCTGGGACGAGATCCCCGAGCCGCCCTCCACGGTGCAAAAGACGGCCGCGATTATCGGTTCCGGCCCGTCGGGACTCGCCTGCGCCGGCGAACTGGCCCGCAACGGCGTGAAAGTGACCATTTTCGAAGCACTCCACGTGGCTGGCGGAGTGTTAAAGTACGGCATCCCGGAATTCCGCCTGCCCGACATCATCATCGACGCGGAAATCGAAAATCTGAAGAAGATGGGCGTGGAAATCCGCCTCGACAGCATCGTCGGCAAGCTTTTCACCATCCCGCAATTGCTCACCGATAAGGGATTCGACACCGCTTTCGTCGGCACCGGCGCGGGATCGCCCAAATTCGCCGAAATCCCGGGCGAGGCGTTCAACGGAGTCTTCAGCGCCAACGAATTCCTGACGCGCGTGAACCTGATGCGCGGCTATCGCCAGCCGATTTACGACACTCCCGTCGGCATGGGCAAGCGGGTCGCCGTGGTGGGCGCGGGCAATACCGCAATGGACGCCTGCCGCGTGGCGCTCCGTATGGGCGCGGAATCGGTAACGTGTGTGTACCGCCGTTCCCGCCGCGAATCGCCGGCGCGCGCCGAAGAACTCGAGCACGCCATCGAAGAGGGTGTCAATTTCATGTGGCTCACCGCCCCGGTCGAGATTCTGGGAGACTCCTCAGGCTGGGTCACCGGCATGCGCTGCCAGAAAATGGAGCTGGGCGAGCCCGACGCGTCGGGACGCCGCCGTCCCGTGCCCACGCCGGGGTCGGACTTCCAGCTCGATGTCGACACGGTAATCTACGCGCTCGGCACCACCGCCAACCCGATCATCGCGCAGACCACCCCCGGGCTGAAGGTGAACCGCTGGGGATACATCGAAATCGATGAAAAGACAGGGATGACATCATTTCCCGGGGTGTTTGCCGGCGGCGATATCGTCACCGGAGCGGCCACCGTGATTCTGGCCATGGGCGCCGGCAAACGCGCCGCCAAAGGGATGCTGGAGTACATGGGAATCCTGCAGCCCGACCCCTCACCGCAACTCGCAAAGGTAGGGAGCTAACCGTATGCCATCCTCTTGTCCCAAGTGCCGCCGCGTTCTGGAAGAAGACGAGATCTGTTGCGCTCAGGTGCGCTACACCTGGCGCTGCAAAAGCTGCTTCAAGCTGACCAGCGGGTTCGCCATTCCGTACGGCAAATGCTTTATGTGCGGCGGCGACCTGGAAGTGATTGAAAATCGCGAGATGGGCGATACCATGCGCTTCCAGGCCATCCGCGACGCCGTTCAGTTCGAACTGAACTCCTTCCATTTCTATAAATTGGCGCGCGACAAGGCGAACACTCCCGACCAGCTCGCGGTGCTTGAACGCCTGTACGAGGCTGAACTGGATCACCTCCACGAGCTCGAAGAGAAATACCATGCGCACCTGGATCGCGAGGTAGTGGATCTTTCGCAGAACGAGCAACTGCTGCTTTCCAACTGGCTATTCCGCGACATCCACCTGGGCGGCGATAGCGGCGTTCGCGAGTTGTACCAGGCGGCTCTCGAGATGGAGCGCCGTACGCGCGATCACTTCCGCAAGCTGGCCTCCGGTCTTCCCCCGGGGCTCGAAAAGGATCTTTGCGGCGAACTGGCCGCCGAAGAGGACGAACACGTGGCGCTGCTCGAAGGCGAGTTGGAGCAGATCGGTTAGCGTGCAGGGTCCAGCCGGGCTGTCGCCCGGCGGGACAAGCTAAAGCACAATGCCACTTAGTTTTCCCACTTCCGGGCGACGGCAAGCACCTGATTCTTCGACGGGGAGGCGGGACGATGGCGTCCCGCGCGGACCCGGGGGTCCGCCCCACCTCTTGCCCAAGGCTTAGACTAGCCTGATCGAGGGCAGCCGCAAATCGGCGGCCCATTCGTCGACCGCCTGGCCGTTCACCCACACGCGATAATGCGCGGCCCCGCCGGCCTGATCGAAGTATTCCACCTGAAGCGTGTACCAGCCCGGCTATCCCGAAAACTTCGTGGAAGCAGTGCACGATTTCGCACCGGCACATGTCACCACCTTGCCGCCGGAAGCATCCTCCACCGGAGTGACCATCGGCGGCCCGTCCCCCCGTCCCGGCGTAGGCTCCGAAATGTTCCGCACCGTATAGCCGGCGCGTACGGAGTCTCGCGCTGACCGAGATTCGCCAGGCTCTCGCCCAACGTGATTTTGCGCGGCAGCGCGAACGCGCCGTAAAGCAGTCCGCGATCGTCGGAAGCGGCGATGACGATGAAATGCTGCGCCCCTTGTGTCGCGGACTTGAGCCAGAAGGCATCGGGAGCGAGCGCCACCGTTCCCATCACGATGGCATTCTTCTTCGGCACGCTCGACTCCTCCCGCAGGGTGGGCCCGACCGAGCATGCCCTTCACACCGCGCACAATCTCCGCCCGCGCGCTCATCGCCAGCGGCGATGGATCGGGCACCGCGACCACCGCGGGCACGGCCAGGCGATACTGCTCCAGCGCCGCGCCTTCCAGCGGAGCGTATCGCAGCCAGGCATCGTAGCCCGTCTCCGCGCGCACCAACGCGGCGCACGCCAATAGAGAAAGCAGACCGAGTTTCAACACGGAAACCTCCTAGGAATTGACGCCCGAAGCCAGATAACCGCCGTCCACCGCGATGCATTGTCCCGTGAGAAAACTAACCGCATCGGAAGAAAGCAGAACCGCCAGCCCCACCAGCTCCTCGGGCGACCCGAAACGCCGCATAGGCGTGCGCATCAGGATCTCCTGCCCGCGCGCGGTGTCCATGATCAGGTTGCGATTGAGCTCCGTCGGAAAAACGCCGGGCGCGATGGCGTTGACCACGATCCCATATTCGGCCCACTCGCAGGCCAAACTCCGCGTGAGCGAAAGAATCGCGGTCTTCGCCGCGCAATACGCCGCCACCTGGTGGAACGCCAGGAACGACCCCAGCGAAGCGATATTGATGATGCGCCCGTGCCCGCTCGCAATCAGCAAATCGAAGAACGACTGGCACGCCCGCAGCACGCTCATCAAATGGGTGTCCATCAGTGCCGAGAACCGCAACTCGTCCACCGATACCGTGGGTTCCTTAAACGTATAGCCCGCCGCATTGATGAGGATATCGACGCGGCCCAACTTCGCCACCACAGCCTCGCGAAAAGCGTCGATGGTGTCCCGCTTGCGCGCGTCCGCCGTGCACCGAATCGTCTGCCGTCCAAACGCCTCGATCTCCGAAGCCGTCTCATCGACTTCCTTCTCCCGCCGCCCGGTAGCCACCACATGCGCCCCATGCCGCGCCAGTCCCACGGCCAAAGCCCGGCCGATACCCGACGTCCCGCCAATCACAACGGCGACCCGGTCCACAATAGTAAGTTCGTCAGGCACCATAATTAGATCTCCCGCAAAGGCGCAAAGCCGCAAAGAAAAAATTCTGTCTTCTTTGCGGCTTTGCGCCTTTGCGGGAAAATCGGTTTTCTTCCTAGCTCATCCTCAACTCTGACGGGACAGGGAGCCTTCCGCCACCCGCGCGTCCTGCCGCACGCTGACCATCAGCTTCATGAAAAGGTCCACCGCCGCGGAAGCATTCTGCCCATATCCATCGGCTCCGATTTCCTCCGCGAACATCTGGCTGATCGGCGCGCCGCCCACCGCCATCTTGATGTGCGGCTGCCCCGCCGCCTGGAATCCATCGATGACCGTCTTCATATAAGTCATCGTGGTCGTCAGCAGGGCGCTCATGCCGATAATGTCCGGGTGGCATTTCTCCGCCGCGGCCATGAATTTATCGAAGCTTTGGTCTACCCCGATGTCGTGCACTTCGAACCCCGCGCCTTCCGCCATCATGCAGACCAGATTCTTACCGATATCGTGCAGATCGCCGCGCACTGTACCCATCAGCAGCGTCCCCACACGGTCGGCGCCTTTCTGGCGGGCGCTCAGTAGCGGTTTGAGGACTGACATCCCGGCCTTCATCGCGCGCGCCGCGATCAGCACCTCGGGCACATAAAGTACGTTGTGTTTGAAATCCTCGCCCACCACGCTCATCCCGGCGATCAGGCCATCGTTCAGAATCTCCTGCACAGCGCGCCCCTCGGCCAGCGCGTCGATGGTCATCTGTTCGACTTCCTTGGCCTTGCCCTCATAGAGGTTTTGATTCATCAACGCGTAGTCGACCATGATGTCTCTCAGTAAGGAATCGCCGGAGTGCGGCCGTCGTTGGGATCGGCCCAACGATCGTTCGGAATAATCGGAGTCCAGCCCGGGCGCCCGGGATCCTGATCGTAAGGATATCCGCCCAGCCGCTGGTACAGCTCATGATACTCCCGCAGTTTCTCGCGATTCAGACGCACGCCCAAGCCCGGACCGTCCGGCACGCGAATCGCGCCATTTTCGTAGGGCATCAGGCCGCCTTCAATAATATCGTCGGTGAGGTGGTGATAATGGGCGTCGGCGGCGAAAGAGAGATTGGGGATCACCGCACCCAGGTGCAGCATGGTGGCGAGTTGAATTCCGAGCTCGCCCGAAGAGTGCACCGCAACGCCCGTCTGGAACGTCTCGCAAACCGCCGCCGCTTTCACGCAAGCGCGAATGCCGCCCCAAAATGTGGTGTCGAGCAGGATCACGTCGACCGCCGGATCGAGCGCGTTCGCGGCCAACTGCTCGAAATTGACGACCACAGTATTCGTCGCAAGCGGCACGCGCACCATCTGCCGCGTGCGCCGCATGCCGTTCAACCCGTAAACCGGATCTTCCAGATAATCGTTCCGCAAGCCTTCAATGCCTTGTCCGAAACGGATGGCCTGCTCGGTGGACCAGACACCATTGGGATCGAAGCGGACGTTATCGCCGGGAAATTTCGCCGCCAGCGCGCGATACGCTTCCAGTTCGTAGTCCGGGTGAAAAACTCCCGCCTTCATCTTGTGCGAAGTAAATCCGAAGCGGCGCTTCAGGCACTCGGCGTTCGCCAGCACCTGCTCGACGGTGCGGACTTCGCCCTCGCCAGTCTTCGGATTGGCATACCGGAAGAAGCAGTACGCGGCGAACGGCACACGATCGCGCAACCGGCCGCCGAGGATGTCGCAAACCGGCACGCCCCACGCCTGACCTAAAATATCGAGGCACGCGAATTCCAGTGCGGCCAGCACCTGCGTGCGATTGTTGTAAAGCGACGCCGTGGGGTTGGCGATGAGGAAGCGCATTTCCTCCAACCGCGCCGGATCGTGCCCCACCAGATATTGCTTCATCGCACGAAAAACCGCTTCCGCCGATTCTCCGCCGCCGCCCATCTCGCCGAGCCCGATCAGCCCGGTGTCCGTCTCGATTTCGACAATAGTCCGGACGAAGCGGCCCCAGTGGCACCCATTGGCGTGGCGCAGGGGAGCTTCCAGGGGGACCGTAACCGTGGTCGCCCGAATGTCCGCGATCCGCATTTCGTTTCATGATACAACAAATTCCGGAATTAACACCTGTCACGAAGCGCCGCAAACTGCATCTTCCCCAATGAAAGCATGAGGAAGTTAATTCTATTTATCGTGGCGTTGCCGTTATTGGCGCAGGATTCGCTCTCGTTGCGCGACGCCGTGCAGTTGGCGCTACGCCAAAACAAGGCCGTGACGGCCGCTACCGCCGGTCTGCGTGCGTCCGCGGCTCGCGTCGACGAAGCCCGTTCGGGCCGTCTGCCCAAGGTCAACTATTCCGAGTCCTTCGTGCGCAGCGACAACCCCGTCTTTGTCTTCAGCTCCTTACTGACGCAGCACCAGTTCGGCCCCGAGAACTTCAATATCGGACCGCTGAACCGCCCGGACTCCATCGACAACTTCCAGTCCGTCCTTTCGGTCGATCAGCCTCTTTACGATGCCGGGCAGACCCGCAACGCCATGAGATCGGCGGATCTCTCGCGGCAGGTGACTCTCGAAGATCAGCGGCAGATCCGCATGCAAACGATCTCCGGCGTGGTCAAGGCGTACTATGGCGCGGTGCTCGCCGCCGACAGCCTGCGGACCGCCGCGCAGGCGCTGCAATCGGCCCAAGCGGATCTCGAACGCGCCGAATCGGTTCGCACCGCCGGCATGTCCACCGATGTCGACGTGCTCTCCATTCGCGTCCACCTGGCCGCCGTCACCGAACAGCGCATTCAGAGGACGGCGGACCTGGAGGTGGCGAAATCGGCCCTGAACGACGCGCTCGGTCTTCCCTTGGACGAGCGCCACACCCTCACCACCCCGTTGAACGCCTTGGACCTGCCCGATCTTGAACTGGCATCCCTGGAACATGACGCCTCAGCAACGCGGCCCGAAGTGCGCGAGTCGCATCTTGCCGCCGATCTCGCCAAGGCCCAGGCCGATTCGGCCCGCAGCGCGCTGCTTCCCCAGGTCGGATTTCATGCCGCTTTCGAGGCCGACCGCCAGCAATTCGTGAATAAGGGCGGCGCTAACTGGCTGGCCTCCATCGGCCTCCACTGGAATCTTTTTAATGGCAACGGCGACAAAGCCCGCATCGACGAATCGAAGCACTGGCTGGAGCGCGCGCATGCCGAGGAGCAGCGCATCGACTCCGCTGTGCGGCTGGAAGTCCGCCGCGCCTGGGCCGATTTGCGGGCTGCCGGGCAGCGCATCGAAGTGGCCAAGGCCGCCGTGGCGGAGGCCGAAGAGAGTCTGAGAATTACCCAGAACCGTTACGAGGCTGGCATGAGCAACGTCACCGATCTGCTGCGAAACGAAACCGTCGTGCTCGAAAGCCGCACCCGCTATCTCGCCGCGGTCCACGATCAACGTATCGCCGCTACCATGCTCGAACTGGCCGCCGGCCGCCTTTCCCCCGATTCGGAGGTCCTAAACTAATGAGCAAAGAATCGAAATCGTGTCCTCGGCTTGCATCCGCTTGCTCACGCGCGCGGCTCGGAACGCGCGTGCTGTTTCCGAGCCGCGACCGTGAGGGAGCGGTCCCGGTAGCGAACGTGGTTTCCGCGCTGCTAGCCGTCCTCGCTTCCGCCGTTTTCTCCTTCTCCTGCGGCCCCGCCGAAACCCACACCAAGTCCGCATCCACCACCCCCACAATACAAGTCCAAGCCGCGACCGTAAGCACCCAATCATGGCCGGACACTTATGAGGCCACCGGCACCGTTCGCGCCCGCACTGCCGCCGCGCTTTCGAGCAAAGTCATGGCTTACGTTCGCCAGGTATCGGTGCAAGTAGGCGATTCCGTGAAGGAGGGCCAGGAGCTCGTCACTCTAGACGCCCAGGATCTCGACGTCAACGTTCGCCGCGCCGAAGCCGCCGAAGCTGAAGTCCGCGATGCCTTCATCGAGGCCGACAACGGCATCGCCGGAGCCAAGGCCAACCTGGATCTCGCCCAGAGCACCTTCAAACGCATGCAGGAACTCGCGTCCAAGAAGTCCATCTCCAGCCAGGAGTTCGATGAGTCCTCAGCCCGCCTGAAGTCCGCCCAGGCCGCCTACGACATGGCCTGCTCGAAGCGCCGTCAGCTCGATTCCAAGCTGGCGGAAGTGGAGCAGGAAATTCGCGGCGCCAGAATCATGCGCCAATATTCCCGCATCTCCGCGCCATTCTCCGGAGTGGTTACCGCCAAATCCGTCGAGCCGGGCAATCTCGCCGCGCCGGGCGCACCGCTCCTCACCGTCGAACGCCAGGGTGATTACCGTCTGGAGGCCTCGGTCGACGAGTCCAGGCTGCCGTTCGTGAAGACGGGCGAGGCGGTGGAAGTCGCCCTGGAGGCGCTCGATCGCCATCTCCCCGCTCGCGTTTCCGAAATCGTGCCGGCGGTGGACAGCGCGTCTCGCGCCTACACGGTGAAGATCGATCTGCCTGCGCTCCCCAATCTGCGATCCGGCATGTTCGGCCGCGCGATATTCCCCATGACTGCCAGCAAGGTGCTCGCACTTCCCGCCGCCGCCGTAGCCGAGCGCGGACAACTGCAATCGGTCTTCACGATCGAAGACGGCTTCGCGCGCGATCGCCTGATCACCACCGGCAAACATCACGCCGATCTGGTCGAAGTGCTCTCCGGCTTGAGCGAGGGCGAGAAGGTCGTGAGCCCGACCGTTTCCGGAGTTGTCGACGGCGCTCGCGTCGAGGTCCGGCAATGAACGCGCCACGCCGCCTGGGTCCGGCTGGCCGTTTCGCCCACGCGTGGATCCAGTCCAAACTGACGCCTCTGATCATCGGCGGCGCCTTGCTGCTGGGCGCGTTCGCCGTTTGGAAACTCCCGCGCGAAGAAGAGCCGCAGATCGTCGTCCCCATGATCGACGTGTTCGTGCAGATGCCCGGCGCCTCGGCCCACGAGGTGGAAGAGCGCGTCACCAAGCCCATGGAGAAACTGCTGTGGGAGATCCCCGGCGTAGAATACATCTACTCCACTTCCAGCCCGGGGTTGTCCTTGGCCATCGTGCGCTTCTATGTGGGCCAGGACGAAGAAAAAAGCATTGTGCGGCTGAATCAGAAGCTCTCCGCCAACATGAATTTGATCCCGCCAGGCGCCTCACCGCCGTTGGTGAAGCCGCGATCCATCGACGATGTGCCCATTCTGGCGCTGACACTTTCCAGCCAACGCTACGGAGACTTCGAACTGCGGCAGATCGCGGCTCAGGTGCACGATGCCATCAAGCAAGTGCCCGACGTCTCCGCGGTCACCCTCATCGGAGGCCAGCGGCGCGAGGTTCGCATCGTGCTTAACGAAGGCAAACTCGCCGCCTACAATCTTTCGCCCCTTCAGGTGGCCGGCGCCCTCGGGCTTTCCAACCGGCGCCTGCCTTCCGGCCAATTCGATAGCGCCAACCGTGAATATCTGCTGGAAACCGGCGAGTTCCTAAGAACCAGTGAAGACGTGCGCAACGTAGTGGCCGGCGTCGCCAACGATGAGGCGGTGTTCGTGCGCGATGTCGCTACGGTAAGCGACGGCGGCGAAGAGCCGTCGCAATACGTCCGCATGGCGAGCGCCAATTCGCGCGAGTTCCTGCCCGCCGTCACCATCGCGGTGGCGAAACGGAAAGGGACCAACGCGGTGGTCGTCGCGGCCAACGTCCTCCGGCGAATCGAACCGCTCAAGGGCGCCGTAATTCCGTCCGACGTCCATGTCGACATCACCCGCGATTATGGCGAGACGGCGGCCGAAAAATCGAATGAGCTGCTGTTCCATATGCTGATCGCCGTGGTGTCGGTGAGCGTCCTCATCGCCATCACATTGGGATTCCGCGAATCGCTGATCGTCTTTATCGCCATTCCGGTCACGCTCGCCCTCACGCTAACGGTCTTCTATCTGTACGGCTACACCCTCAATCGCATCACGCTTTTCGCGCTCATCTTTTCCATCGGCATCCTGGTGGACGACGCCATCGTGGTGGTGGAGAATATCGCGCGCCACTGGCGCATGCCGGGAAATCGCCATCGGCCGCCGTTCGACGTCGCGGTGGAAGCGGTGGATGAAGTGGGCAACCCCACCATTCTCGCCACCCTCACCGTGGTGGCGGCCATTCTGCCGATGGCCTTCGTCGGTGGACTGATGGGTCCGTACATGCGGCCCATCCCCATCGGGGCGAGCGCCGCCATGGTCTTTTCACTGCTGGTAGCGTTCATCGTGACCCCGTGGGCGGCCGTGCGCCTTCTGAAACCGGGCCACATTGCGGCGCACGGCGAGAAGGAAGATCTTCTGACGCGCGTCTATCGCCGCGTGATGGGAAAGCTGCTGCACGTTCCGCTGATACGCTGGGGCTTCTTGGTCGGCGTGGTTGCGCTGCTGCTCGGTTCCACATCTCTGTTCTACGTCCAGTTCGTCAAGGTGAAGATGCTGCCCTTCGACAACAAGAGCGAGTTCCAGGTGATCGTGGACATGCCGAACGGAACCACTCTCGAAGAGACGGCCCGCGCCGCCAACGCCCTGGCGCGCGCTACCCTCGACCAGCCCGAAGTAGTCAACGTCCAAACCTACGCCGGCGCCGCCTCGCCATTCAACTTCAACGGCCTGGTGCGGCACTACTATCTCCGCCAAGGATCGAACGTGGCCGACATCCAGGTGAACTTGCGGCCGAAGAGCGATCGCAAGCTGCAAAGCCACGAGATCGCCAAGCAGGTCCGCGACCGGATTCTACCCGTCGCCGCGCGATACGGAGCGCGCGTCAAAGTGGCCGAAGTGCCGCCCGGACCTCCCGTCCTGGAAACGCTCGTCGCCGAAGTCTACGGACCGGAACTGAACGAGCGCGTCAATATCGCGCGCCGCATTCGCGATCTGTGGAAGGGCACCAACGGCGTGGTGGACGTCGACTGGTATGTGGAAGACGATCAGCCGGAATACCGGTTGATGGTCGACAAGGAGAAGGCCGCGCTGAACGGGATCTCCGAGGACGACATCGCCAACACCATGGCGCTGGCGTCCTCCGGCTATCAGGCGGGATTGCTGCACTCCGATTCCTCTAAGGAAGACATCCCGCTCATGCTGCGGCTCGATCGCGCCAGCCGCTCCGACCTGGAAAAAATACAGAGTCTCAAAGTCGCCGGCCGGACCGGCCGCCTGGTCGCGTTAAGCGAGCTCGTTCGTCCCGTGGAAGTCACCGCGGACAAGAGCATCTACCACAAGAATCTGCTCCCCGTTACCTACGTCACTGGTGACGTGGCGGGCGCAATGGAAAGCCCGGTCTACGCCATCCTCAAGCTCGGTCCCGAGATGGATAAATTCCGCGCCCCCGGAGGCTACGCCATCGAACAGCATATGGCCGCGCTGCCAACGGAGTCCGAGCACTACGCCGTAAAGTGGGATGGCGAGTGGCACATCACCTATGAAGTCTTCCGCGATCTGGGAATCGCCTTCGCGGCGGTCCTGATTCTCATCTACGGCCTGGTGGTGGGCTGGTTCCAGTCCTTTATCACGCCCCTCATCATCATGGCGGCGATTCCGTTTTCCTTGGTCGGCATTCTTCCGGCGCACGGATTGCTGCACGCCTTTTTCACCGCGACTTCCATGATCGGGTTCATCGCCGGCGCCGGAATCGTGGTGCGCAATTCCATCATCCTGGTGGATTTCATCGAGCTCCGTTTACAGGAGGGCATGCCGCTCGATGCCGCCGTGATCGACGCCGGCGCGGTTCGTTTCCGGCCCATGTTGCTGACCGCCGCGGCTGTGGTGGTCGGCGCCGGCGTAATACTGTTCGACCCCATCTTTCAAGGGCTCGCCATCGCGCTCATGGCCGGGGAAATCGCGTCCCTGGCGCTCTCGCGCATGACGGTCCCGATTGTTTATTTCGTTGTGAATCGCAGGAGGAAAGTGGCATGTCCATCGAACGTTACTTACGACTCATCGCCGGTTTCTTTGTGATGCTGAGCGTCGCACTCGGTTATTGGGTCAATCCGGCATGGTTTCTGTTCACGGCTTTCGTCGGCTTGAACCTGTTCCAATCGGCGTTTACCAACTGGTGTCCAATGATGACATTCCTGAAGAAGCTGGGAGTGGCGAATTGACGTGGCGCAGACTTCAGACTGCTGGGTCGAGACTCTTCTCGACCCGCCGGGCGAGGGGGCGGTGCTCCTAGCTCGACAGAGACCTCGCAAATCGCTTAGCATTTGAGCGTGCCCGGTGAGACTAAATCCGACCTCGAGCTCGCAGCCGATCTCCTGGCCGGCGATGAGCGCGCCTTTACGGAATTTGTCAACGCCTTCCACGCACGCCTCGCGCAGTACAGCTTTCTGATGTGCGGACACCGTGAAGATGCCGAAGAGGTCGCCCAGGAGACCCTTCTGAAAGTGTTCGAGAGCATCGATCAACTGCGGGATCCCGCGCGATTGAAGACGTGGGTCTTCCGCATCGCCCGGAATGAGTGCTTCATGAAGAGAAGGAAGAGTGTCTTCGCACCCAAAACGGAATTATCGCTCGATGACCTGCGCCCCGCGAAGTCCGGCGACGGCGAGTCGCACCGCATTGAGATCGCCGACTGGAGCTCGCTCCCGGACGACCTTCTCCTCGATGCCGAGTTGCGGAGTGCGGTAGCCAACGCCATTCAGGAATTGCCCGATACCTACCGCAGCGTAGTCTTATTGCGCGATGTGGAGGAACTTACCACCGACGAGGCGGCGGAGGTTTTGGAAATCAGCCCGGAGTCGGTTCGAACCCGCCTGCATCGCGGCCGGCTGGCGCTGCGCCAACAGCTGGACGAATATCTGAGGACTAGAACCCACGAAGGAGTCCGCCATGAACGATAAAGATTGCACACGGATCTTCGCGCTCCTTTCGGAATATCTCGACGGCGAACTCCCGCCGATGACCTGCGCGGAGTTCGAAGCTCATTTCCGCGGCTGCCCGGAGTGCATCCAGTTTCTCGACAGCCTCAAGCGCAGTCGCGATCTGTGCCATCAGTTTGGGAAATCGATAGCGACTCCGCCCGCGGATGAGGCCGCCATGGCGAACCTTCGGCAGGCTTACCAGAAGATGCTGGCTAGAAGGCGCGCCTTGTAAGCTATAGGGCATGGACAAACGCGTCGCCATCGTCACTGGAGCCGGCCAGGGAATCGGCCGCCGAACCGCCGAAGTGCTGGCGGCCAGAGGGTACTCGCTCGCGCTCAACGATATCCGGCCGATCCAAGGCACGCTCGGCGCCGAGACCATCGAAGTTCTCGGCGACGTCTCCAGCGAAAGTGACGTCGCGCGCATAGCCCTCGCCGTCGAGCAGCATTACGGCCAGGTCGATCTGCTGGTGAACAACGCCGGCATCAGCTTCATTCGACCAGCCGAAGAGACCGGCGCGGAAGAGTGGCGGCGCGTGCTGGAGGTCAATCTCACCGGGCCGTTTCTGATGTGCCGCGCGTTCGGCAAAATGATGCTCGCCCGCGGCTCGGGCGCCATCGTCAACGTCGCCTCGGTCGCCGGACTCGCTGGCATCGGAGATCGCGCGGCCTACAACGCCAGCAAGCACGGCCTGATCGGACTCACGCGAACCTTGGCCTCGGAGTGGGGCGGGCGCGGCGTCCGCACCAACGCGGTTTGCCCCGGTTGGGTGAAGACCGAGATGGACGAGGCCGATCAGGCCGGCGGCTTCTACAGCGATGCCGATATCGAAAATCGCGTGCCGATGGGCCGCTTCGCCCGCCCGAATGAGATTGCCGAGGCCATCGCATTTCTGGCCGACCCGGCGCTGAGCGGATTCGTAAACGGCATGGAACTGAGGGTGGATGGCGGCTGGCTGGCCGACGGAAGTTGGGACCGCCTCCGCATCGATCATCGCCGGGCATCGAAGTAGGCCCATCCTACCGTAACCGGTCGAAGAACATCGCAGGATGAGCTTCATCGTCGTTGGCGGCCCACAGGGGCTGGCCGGGCATTTGGTGGGACATGCTTCAGCTTGTCCAAGCGAACAAAGCTCGCCCTGGCCCGCAGGGCCATGAGCACTCCTTTGAAAAACCACTTGGCCGGGCGGGTCCCGCCGGACAAGCTGAAGCATGTCCCACAAAGCACAAGAGCCCGCTCGTGAGCAAGCAGTAGACATCGCCGCGGCAACCAACAGTTATAATCAGGCATCCCTTATGTCCCTGCGCGACTATCTGGCGCAATCCGCCGAAGTGATGGAGCGCGCTGTCGCCGCCATCAGCCAATCCGCGATGGAAGCGGCCATCGATTGCATCGTCGCGGCGCTCTCCGCCGATCGCCCCCTACTCGTCTGCGGTAATGGCGGGTCGGCGGCCGATGCCATGCACATCGCCGGCGAACTGGTCGCGCGTTTCCTCCGCGACCGGCGCGCGTTTCGCGTCATCTGTCTCTCCGAAAGTCCCGTCGTCCTCACCGCCTGGAGTAACGACGTCACTTTCGAAACGGTTTTCGCCCGCCAGGTGGAAGCGTACGGCGGTGAAGGCGCCGTGTTGCTCGGACTCAGCACGTCCGGCACGTCGCGCAATGTGGTAGCGGCATTCGAACAGGCTCGCCGCATGCGTATGCAGACCATCGCGCTTACCGGCGAAGGTGGTGGCACTCTCGCTCCGCTAACCGATTTTCTCCTGCCTGTGCCTTCGCGCCGAACTCCGCTCATCCAACAGGTCCATCTCTGCCTTTACCACTACATCTGCGAGCACGTGGAGCGGCGACTGGCGGAGATATGAAGGCCAACGGCAAGCGCCGTTTCTGGTCGTGGATTCTGGCCGTGCCTTTGGCCGGCTTTCTACTCTATTGGTCGCTGCGCGGCGTCGATTGGAAAACCGTTTGGAGCACCATCGCGGGAGCGCACTGGAAGTTTCTCGTGGCCAGCGCGCTCTTCACTTGCCTTTCGCTCTTCATGCGCTCCCTCCGCTGGCGAATTTTGCTGAATGCCGAAGAGAAGCTCTCGATCGGAACGGTGTTTTGCGCCACTATGGCCGGCTACATGGGCAATGCCTTCCTGCCGGCGCGCGCCGGTGAACTGGTGCGGACGATGGTTGTGAGCGGCCGTTCTTCCCTGACGAAGACCTACGTGCTCACCACCGCGTTGAGCGAACGGCTCATGGACGCGGTCGCGCTGGTTCTATGGGCGTCGCTGATCCTGCTCGGAGTCAATCCGAAACCCGGCTGGATGTCGGGCGTGGCGCGAACCATGGCCGTCGCCGCGGCGGTGGGCGCGGTCGCCATCGCCGTTCTGCCGCACACCGGCGGATTGTGCCAGAATGTGCTGCGACGGCTTCCGCTGCCGATCGCGCTGCGCGATCGCCTAATCGGGTTAGCCGACCAGGTGCTGCTCGGCATGCGCGCCTTCCATAACACCGGCCGTTTCCTCGGATTCGCCGCCATGACCATTCTGATCTGGGTGAGCGACGCTCTCGGGACGATGATTGCCGGCCGCGCGTTAGATCTGAGCTTGTCATTCTCTATGGCTATGCTGCTCATCACCGGTCTGGGTTTGAGCAGCGCTTTGCCTTCCACGCCCGGGTATGTGGGAATCTATCAGTTCGTGGCGGTTACGATATTGGTGCCTATGGGAGTGGCAAAGTCCGCCGCCCTGGCGTTCATTTTGGTTGTGCAGGCGTACGGCTACGTCGTCACCCTGCTGTTGGGTCTGCCGTGCCTGTGGATTCTGCGGTCGAAGAAGGTGCTGTGAAGGTGGAATCGCCCGCACTCCATTTCGTCCCCGAAGGGCAGTTGAAGCTGGCCGTGTGGGAGTGGCCCGGCGATTCACCGACTCTTCTCTTCGCCCACGCCACGGGATTCCACGGACGATGCTGGGACCAGATCGTGCAGCACTTTCCCGGCCGGCGCGCGTTGGCGCTGGAGTTCCGCGGGCATGGGCGCAGCAGCATTCCCGCACCGCCGATTCCCTGGCCCGAGTTCGCACAGGACGTGCTGGCTGTGGCCCGCCACTTCGACCTCCGCGGCGCCATCGGCATCGGACATTCCATGGGCGGCCACTCGCTGGTTTCCGCCGCCATCGCGGACTCCGCCATCTTCTCCGGGCTCGTGCTGGTGGATCCCGTCATCATGCCGCGCGACTATTACGGCGCTCCGCCGGCCGATGCTTCCTATATTGTGCGGCGGCGCAATCGCTTCGCGTCGGTCGAGGAAATGTACGAGCGCTTTCATTCGCGGCGACCGTTCTCGACGTGGCTTCCGGAAGCACTGCGGAATTATTGCCAGTACGCCTTGATTCCGGATGGCGATTCATTTGTGCTGGCTTGTCCGCCGGCAGTGGAAGCGGCAATTTACGGGCGCTGCAACGCTCCCGAGAATGATTTGTACGCGCGGATGCCGGAGGTGACGATACCGGTGACGGTTCTGCGCGCTGGCACTACGCTGACCAGAGGGCCGCTCGATCTGAACGCGTCGCCCACCGGCCCGGAGGTCGCCGTGTATTTTCCACGCGGGCGCGACGTGTACCTGCCGGATCGCAATCATTACATTCCGATGGAAGCGCCGGAGTTGGTGGTGGCGGAGATCGCGCGATTCGCAACCGCTCCCTGACGGTCGCGTGAGCAAGCGGTCACTTTTGATCGAATAAATCGGGGCGTTGCAGGCGCTCGCCTTTGAACACCACGAGCGAAATACGTTCCGTCGCGCCGATATCCTGGAGCGGATTGCCGTCGACCAGCAGCAGGTCGGCGTCCATGCCCTTGCGGATGCCGCCAATGCGATTGCCGGCGCGCAGCAGGGCCGCGCCGTTGCCGGTGGCGGCTTGCAAGGCGACGGCCGCGGGAATGCCGGCCTGCACCCAGAGTTGCAGTTCGCGATGCATCGAGGGGCCCGGGAAGACCAGCGGATTGCCGGAATCGGTGCCCATCGCTAACGGGACGCCGGCCTTCCAGGCGCGCAGCAGATTCTCGCGGCTTTGCTCCAACGCCTTGGCGAAAATGGCGGCCTTCGCGGGGTCGACGGCTTTGCCTGCCAGCACGAAATCGCGCGTGCCCTTTAAGACATTTGCGGAGACGGCCTGTTGCACCAGAGAATTATCGAGCGCGTCCGACTTGCCGGCGAAGTATTGGGCATATGCCTCGGCGACGCCGAGCGTGGGATCGAGATAGATACCGTCGTGCGCCATTTTGGCGAGCACCGCATCGGGGATCTTGTCGCGCCAGGAGCCGTGCTCGATGGAACTCGCGCCGGCGTCCACGGCGTCGGTGACGTCGCGCGAATCGCCGGTGTGGACCGCCAACGGGAGATTCTGCGCGTGCGCTTCCGCGGCCACCGCCTGGAAGATCGCTACATCCATGCGGTTGAACAGCATCCCTTGTCCCCATCCCGCTTCCAGGATCGCCTTGATGCCATCCACGCCGCGCTTCTTCAGTTCGTCGACCTGCTGGCGCGCCTCGCCGGCGGTCTTCGGCACGCGCACCAGCTGAGCCTTGATCTGGTCCTGCATCGCCTTGGGCACGTATTGCGTGTATTCGGTGCCATGGCCGCCTTCGACGGTGAACATCGGACCGCAAATGAAGAGCTGCGCTCCCAGCTTGCTGCCGGTGGCGATCTGGCCGCGCAGTTTGATGGAGGAGTCCAGGCCGTCGCCGGTACTGCGCGCCGCGGTCACGCCGCTATAGAGTAACGCCGCGTCGTCGCGCGCCATGGACTTTTCGGCGTCGTAATCGTCGCTCGACGTCGACATGCCTCCGGGAGACGAGAGATGCACGTGCACATCGATCAGCCCCGGCAGCAGCGTCTTGCCCGAGCCTTCGATCACGTCGGCGCGCAGCTTGCCGGCGTCGGGACCGGGGCCATCGAAGATGTCGGCGATCTTGCCGTCGTGCACCAGCACGCTGGCGTTCTCCTTCACCGTGCCATCGCCGAGGAAGAGGCGGGTGTTGCGAATCAGAAAGTTGCCGGAGCGCGAGAGGTCGCGCATGATGGCCTCGTTCTCGCCGATGTGCTCCTTGGTATGCGCGCGCCAGCAGCCCATGACGATGAAGGGCGCGAGCACGCCGGCCACCCACAGGCGATTGCTCCGGGCGATCTTCTCCTCCTTCTCCCAGCGGAAGAGCTTCACGGCGAGAAACAGGCCCATGGCGGTGGTGAGGAGCAGAGCGCCCACCGCGGCGGCGTTGTCAAAGATGCTCTGATTGCGGAAGAAAATGCCCTGGAAGCCGCTCACCAGGTAAGTTGCCGGCAGGAATTCCGCCAGCGTCTGCGCCCAGGTGGGCAGAATCGACGAAGGAATCGTGGTGCCGCTCAAGAAGAGCATTGGCATGTACAGTATCTGGATCAGGATATTGGCTTCCGCCATGGTATTGGTGACGGCCGCGAGGATCAGACCGATCGCGCGGAACGCGCAGACCCCCAGGGAAGCCATCAACACCAGCGAGATCCAATGCTGCGGCAGCGGCATGGCGTAAATGATGTGCGCCAGCCCGGCGATCAGCGCGATCACCGGCAGATACAGCAACAGTCCGCTCGCCATCGACGCTACCAGAATCGGAAGCGGCGATATCGGCGTCACTTTGAAGCGGCGCAGAATGTTGGCCTCGCGATCCTGCACGGCGCGCATGCCCGCGCCCCAGAGTCCGTTGCCCAGGATGCCCATGGTGAGACCGTGCCCACGAAATAGGCGATGCCTTGACCGGTGCCGGCGTGGAACAGTTCGGCGAAAGCGAAGAAGAAAATCAGCGGGAAAATGTAGTTGAAGAATAAAACGCCGCGGTCGCGCGCGGTGAGCCGCATGTTGCTTCGGAATAACGCCCAGTAGGCTTTCATTCGCGCAGACTCTTTCCGGTGAGCTCGATGAAAGCATCTTCGAGCGAGGGACGCTTGATGTGGATATCGGCCAGCTCGATGCCGCCCTCATCGAGCCACTTCACCATTTCGACGATGGTGCGCGCGGGACGCGTGGAGACCACCGCGATTTTGGTGCGGCGATCGTCGAGCGAGATTTTGTCGGAATGCGCCCACGCCGGCAGGTCGCCTGCGGGAATGGGTCGCTCGCATTCAATCTCGATGGTGGAATGCGCCAGCGTGCGCTCCTGAATTTCGCGCGGGGTGCCGATGGCGACGATGCGGCCTTCGTCGACGATGGCCACGCGGTCGCACAACTTTTCGGCTTCTTCGATGTAGTGGGTGGTGAGCAGGATGGTCCGCTTTTCGCGGCGGAGGTCCTGCATCAGCTGATGGATTTCGAGGCGCGCCTGCGGGTCGAGGCCCGAGGAAGGCTCGTCGAGAAAGAGCACCTGCGGGTCGTTGAGCATGGCGAGGGCGAGCGCCAGACGCTGTTTCTGGCCGCCGGAGAGCGTGGAATATTGCGCCTCGCGCTTCTCCCAGAGCTGCAGGCGCTTGAGGAGTTGCGTGGTGTCGACGTTGCGGGTGTAGAGGGCGGAGAACAGCTCGATGGCCTCTTTCACTTTGAGTTTGTCCTGCAAGCGCGTGGATTGCAGGCAGACTCCGACCTGGTCTTTGAGTTCGCGGGTTTGGATTTCGGGGTCGCACCCGAGCACGGAGACGCGTCCGCCGGAGCGGGGGCGCAGGCCTTCGAGGATTTCGACCGTGGTGGTTTTGCCGGCGCCGTTGGGGCCGAGGAGTCCGAAGACTTCACCCGCGCAGACTTCGAAATCGATGCCTTTGACGGCTTGGAGCGGTCCGTAATTCTTCTTCAGGCCTTCGACTTCGATGGGATTAGACATGGTTAGACGGCTATTTCACCGGAGAGGCGCGGAGGCGCTGAGAAAAACAAGTTCACCACAGAGACACAGCGCGGCATAGCCGCAACCAAAAGAATATTCACCACAGAGCCACGGAGACACTGAGAAAAGCAACTCAAAGGCAAAACCGGAGGACACGGAGGCGGCGGAGGCCACGGAGAGAATCCTCGCGGCGTGCAAAGATTCAGCGCGTTAGTTGTACAGAGACACGGAGGAGAAATGGAAAGGCAAATTACTTGGAGACGACGGAGGAGGCAGAGATGACCGGGTTCGTGGGTAGAGGGTCGTTGCCCGGGACGTCTCGGCCTGTTCGGGCGATGGTCTGGACAGCTGAAACGCATTTTGCGCCACAGATGAACACAGATGAACGCCGATAAACGCGGATAAGGTTTGGTTTTCATCTGCGTTTATCTGCGTTCATCTGTGGCTGATTTGAATTCGGCCTTAGTATCTCCACAGAGAGCGCGCCTTCTTCACTACTTTGTCGCAGTTCGGGAGGAACGCTTCTTCGAGCGGCGGACTGTAAGGGACGGGGGTGTCCGGCGCGGTGACACGCACGATGGGGCCGTCAAGATATTCCCAGATGCTCTCCGTAATGCTGGCGGCGAGTTCGCCGGCCATGCCGCCGGTTCGCGTGTCCTCGTGGAGAAGCAGCACCTTGCTGGTCTTCTTTACGCTTTCGCACACCGTGTCGCGATCGAGCGGCACCAGCGTCCGCAGATCCACCACTTCCACCGACGCGCCTTCTTCCGCCAGCTTTTCGGCGGCGTCGAGCGCCACCCACACCATCGACCCGTAGGTAACGACGGTCAGATCGCGGCCTTCGCGCACGACTTTCGCCTTGCCGATGGGCACGGTATACTCTTCCGCCGGCAACTCTTCCTTGATCTTGCGATACAGGCCCTTGTGCTCGAAGAATATTACGGGATCGTTATCGCGGATGGCCGATTTGATGAGGCCCTTGGCGTCGTACGCGGTGGCCGGCGCGACCACCTTCAAACCCGGCGTGCGCACGAACCACATTTCGGGATTCTGCGAGTGAAACGGACCGCCGTGAATGCCGCCGCCCGAAGGCGCGCGCACCACGATGGGAACGGCCGCGCCCCAACGATAGCGGCATTTGGCGGCGAAATTCACGATCTGGTCGAAGCCGCAGGTGATGAAGTCGGCGAACTGCATTTCCGCCACCGGCCGGAGGCCCATGAGGCCGGCGCCGATGGCCGCGCCGGCGATGGCCGCTTCGGAGATCGGCGTATCGACCACGCGTTTCTCGCCGAAATGCTCGATGAAGCCGGCGGTCACCTTGAAGGCGCCGCCGTATACGCCGATGTCCTCGCCCAGCAGGAAAACGTTGGGGTCGCGCTCCATTTCCTCCCACAGGCCTTCGCGGATGGCTTCCAGGTAAGTGGTCGGCATGTTTACTGGCTTTCGTACACGTCGTCGAGGACAGTGGATGGGTCGGGAAGGGGGCTCGCGTCGGCCCATTCCACCGCCTCGTCTACTTCTTTACGCACCGAAACGCGGTTTTGTTCAATCTCCGCGGTGTCGGCCCATCCTTCTTCGAGCATGCGCGCTTCCAGGCGAACGATCGGGTCGAGCTTGCCCCACTCGTTGAACAGGCCCTGGGGCACGTAGTGGGCGGCATCGTGCGCGGAATGGCCGGTCATGCGGAAGGTTTTGCATTCGAGAAGGTACGGGCCTTTGCCGGAGCGGGCATGATCGACCGCGCGGCGGGTGGCGGAGTGGACGGCGAGCACATCATTGCCGTCGACGATCTCGGCGGGCATGTTGTAGGCCGCGCCGCGATCGGCCACGTTGGCGCAGGCCATCTGCAGACCGAGCGGAGTGGAGTAGGCGTACTGATTGTTGTTACAGATGAAGACCACGGGCAACTTCTGGACGGTGGCGAAGTTCACGCCCTCGTGCCAATCGCCGCGGCTGGTGGCGCCGTCGCCGAAATAGCTGAAGGCCACGCCGTTAGAGCCCCGATAGCGAAGCGCCATGGCAACCCCGGCGGCAACGGGCACCGTGGCTGCGAGCGCGCTGATGATGGCGACCAGACCGTGCTTCATATCGCCCATGTGCATGTTGCCGTCGCGGCCGCGGGTGAGTCCGCCGACGCGGCCCATGTACTGCGCCAGGATCCGGCCGGGCGAAACGCCGCGCACGAGGAAGACTGCCAGATCGCGATGCGAGGGGAGCATGACGTCTTCGGGCCCGGAGAGCAGCGCGGTGCCGACGGGGATGGCCTCCTGCCCGCGGCCGACGTAAACGCCGCCGACGATTTTTCCCTGCCGGTAGAGCTTGCGTTCGATGCGGTCTTCGAGCTCACGCATCATCGACATGTAATAGAGACACTGGTGCGCCAGGGTGGCTTCGGCGGTTCGCTGGTCGGGTCGGTCCCCTCTAACGGCCTGGATGGCGCTCATTGGGGGTATTGTATCGAACTTCGTGAAAGCGCCGTCCGGGTGGGCTCGGTGGGTTCGTTTGGTGGGTTGTAAGCTACTCATTTGAAGGGGGATTGGGCGGTTCGATGGGTTCGTTTCGCAATTCTTGTTTGGACGGTGTTTGGAGGGGGCCGGCATAAATCGCTTGGCGATTCAGGGGTAGCACGAGGGCAAGCGGGGGCTTGGGGTTGCCGGGGCTAAGTGGCTGGGAACAAGTGGAATATTGGCGGGAAATTCTGGCGACCGTTACGGCCAATCCTGCGCGGCATGGCGGATGCAAGGGACCTGTACCTGGTTGCCCGCGATTTCGTAAATTGCGATATAAGGTAGCGGTGAAAAGACTAGTTCGCGAGTGTCCTCTGCGAGGCCAACGCGTTCCGTGCCCGGAAATTTCCTCAGACGGGCGATGCCCTGATAAATGGTTTGCGCTACACGACGGGCCGCGGGGGGATTATCTTTGCGAATGTAGTCGACGATGTGCGCCAAGTCGCTGGCCGCCGTAGTCGTCCATCGGACCCGCATTAGGATTGGAACATGCCCTCAATTCGGGAGACTACCTCGCCATGTTCAAGCAGCTCGCCTCGACGGGCTGCGGCGCGGCCTTCCTCGACCGCCTCGACGAACCTGGCGTCGTATTCCAGCATCCGGTCCACCGCTTCGATTACGAGCTGTGCGGCGTCGCGGCCGGTGCGGCTGGCGAAGTCTTGGAGACGGGCCTCTTTGTCCGGCGATAGTTGAACGTCCATAGCGTCCCCTTCAGTTTACCGCTGTCAGTTTCCGCAAAATTCGAAATTCCACGAATTCAAGCATCGCGAATGTGCAACGTTAGGTCGAGAATTCTTCCGACTGGGCTTGGACCAGGTGAAATACGTGGGGCAGTGCTTGCTACACTTGAATTGAGCAATGGACCGGGTTATCAGCCTGACCACATTCGACGAGGAGCGTCACCGGAATTCGGCGCTTGATTATTGGCTAAGCCGGCCGCCGGAGGAGCGCATCGCGGAAGTGGAGCGTTTGCGCAGAGAATACTTGCACGCTCTGCGAGGGGCAGACCACGATGGACGTCCAGAAGGACTTTGCCGATCTCTGCTCGTTATTGACCGAACAGGGCGTTGAGTTCCTGATTGTCGGGGGATACGCCGTCGGATATCATGGCGCGCCGCGCTTCACTGGCGATTTGGATATCCTGGTTCACCCCGACGCTCAACAGATCGGGAAGATGCTCGAAGCGCTGGCGCAATTTGGATTCCCCGCAAGAAATGTCGCTGCCGATTACCTCTTGGAGCAGCATAAGATCCTCCAACTCGGCCGAGAACCGGTCCAAGTACATTTGATGACTGGTATCACTGGCGTCTCCTGGGAGGAGGCGTGGGCTTCGCGCCGGCAGGGACTCTACGGAAGTGTTCCTGTTTTCTTCATCGGCAGGCAAGCGTTGATTGCTAACAAACGCTCCACCGGCCGAACGAAGGATCTGGCAGACGTGGAAGCACTCGAACGGCGCGATTGACAGTTACGGGCGAGCTGCGCTCGCCTGGACAAGCTGAAGCTTATTCTACCGCCGAAGGATGGAGCGCAGACTTTCTTCGCCTTCGAATCCTATCTGGTAGGCAGCGACTTTGCCGGTGAGATCGATGAGGACGAACGTTGGGTAGGCGACAACGTGGTAGTCCTGCAAGTATGCCGTCCATACCAAGGGTAGCTCGCAGCCGCCGGCAAACGGAATCGGGAGTGCCCTCGAAGACAGCGTGCCAGTCGCCGAAGACGGGGCGCACGCGCAGACAGCCGGGCAGGCTTTCGATAACGGCGCTGTCAGCGGCAGCGTTACGCGGAACGATGGCCACGCAGTGCTCCTCGTGGATCTGATCGAGTTGGCAGTCGAGGCGGACCTTGCCGTCGTCGAGCAGGACGACGCGGCCGCCGAGGCGTTCGACGCCGGTCATGTGGTGCGAGGAGAAAAGGATCGCCGTGCCCTCGCGATTGAGGAGTTGGATGGAGGTCTTGAGCAGTGCGGGCGTATATACTTGGGGGCGGAGCCACTCATAATGAGACGCAACCTGCTGTTGGTGGGGGCGCTTGGTGTCACACTCCTCCAGGGCCAGACGCTGACTTCCGGGCAAAAGCAGAAAGTGGACGACGCCATTCCAGGCAAAGCGCCGGCGAAACCGAGGAGACCTCGCCGCATGCTGGTGAGTAACCTGATGATGCGCGACGGCCATCCGTGGCACGGCAGTTCCTACGACACGATTCCGGCAGCCAACTACGCGATCGCGCAAATGGGCAAACGTACCGGCGCCTACGAAGCGGTATTCAGCGACGATGTCGAGATGTTCCGCCCGGACCGGATCGAACAGTTCGACGCCATCTGCTTTCTGAATACCGTAGGCGTCTTATTCGAAGACCCGGAGTTAAGGAAATCGCTGCTGGCCTACATCGCGGGTGGCAAGGGGTTCGTGGGAATTCACGATGCCATCGCGACCTTCGTGCAATATCCCAAGTACGACCAGTGGCCGGCGTTCGGCCAGATGCTGGGAGCGACCGAGAACGGCGGACATCCCTGGGACGGGGAAACTATGACTGTGAAGGTGGAGGACCCGAACAGCCCGCTAAATGCTGTGTTTCACGGCGATGAATTTCAGATTGCGGACCAGGCGTTTCAGTTCCAGGAGCCGACCCTGCGCGACCATCTCCACGTGCTCCTCGCCATCGATGTGGAGAAGACCGGTTTTTCGCCGAACCGCCGGATCCTGCCGGTTCGCATGGCAGACAAGGATTTCCCGGTGACTTGGATCCGCGCCTATGAGAAGGGCCGCGTGTTCTATAGTTCACTGGGGCATGGCGCACCGGTTTTCTGGAATGCGCCTCTGCTCGAACACTTCCTGGCCGGCATCCAATACGCCCTTGGCGATTTGGAGGCGGATAGCACTCCCAGCGCAAAACTGCCCGCAGCGAAGAAGTGATCTCTTTCGCCGCCCGCGGGCGCTGATTTCCCCTGGCCGATCCCTTCATGCCCACCAGACCGAGGCGTAGTGGTGCGGGAGTTTCAAGGATGCGCGCCGCCATACGACGATCGGATGATGCGTCGATTGCGCCGCCACATCGTCGCCGATAATCGCTCTGAATGAGCCGCGCCGGCGATGCATGACCGTTGGCTCGTGGCGCGAAGCCTTCGCGTCCGGCTCACGCCCGATGATCGACATGCCGCCCACCGTGAGCGCCTGGCGCGTCGCACTGGAAGCCCGCGGACTGGGCTCGGCCAGCCAGTAGAGCAGAGACGCTGAGGCCCTGCCGCCGGATAGCTACACACGGTGGAACGCTATACTGATACCGGCCCCAATGAAGAAATGGACCACGGTTGACACGGCCCTTATGCCCGATGGCAAAACTATCTCCCTGTACGAGCACGATGGTTCCTATTCGGTTCGTGTCGGTGGCGCCGAACTCATGTCAACCCGCAGGCATGCTTCCGAGGAAAAGATCGCCGAACTAGCGTGCGCACAAGCGAAGGCAATTTCCGGTCCCCGCGTATTGATTGGCGGTTTGGGATTCGGGTTTACTCTGAAAGCGGCTCTTTCCGTGCTTCCCAGCGATGCTACGGTGATCATGGCCGAGATTCTGGCTGCTGTGGTTGCGTGGAATCGGAACCCGTCCTTCCATCTTGCGGCGGATGCTATGGCCGATCGGCGAGTGATTGTTTTGCAAAAAGATGTCGCCGAGGCAATTAGCGAGTCTCGGGGCGCCTTCGACTGCATCATCCTTGACGTCGATAATGGTCCCGCCGCGCTGAGCACCGAAGGTAACCGCCGGCTCTATACTGCCAAAGGGTTGCACTCGATCCACACTGCCTTACGTCCCGGAGGCTGCGTGGCCATTTGGTCTGCGGCTCCCGATCCGGCTTTTGAGAGACTCCTGGCCCGTGCCGGATTCGTGGTTGACGTACAGCGGTGCCGGCCGCACCGGAATTCCGGCGGTTGGCACACCATTTTTGTTGGCCGCGTCAAGCACTGTTCGTCGCAACGAAACTAGACGGTTCCGGGCGGTGCTGGCCGTCGACGCGCCCTGTCCACGGGGCGGACCTCCTAAGAGAGCCTCAGAGCGAATTCGGCGCGGTTGTCAAGAAACCTCCTCAAGGCAATTGGGACACCCGAGCCCACCTGGAAGTTCGAGATCGGCTTGCAGGGCTATTTTCGGCTGCGACTAATTGCAGGCTTCACCATCGATCGGTCAGCCAATGACAGGACGTGCGCCGATTATTTCTTCGTCGGATCCCCGTAGAAGATACCACGGCCGTGCGCTCCCACATATACCCGGCCGTACTGTTTGGGGTCGCCCGTAATCTGCAAAACCAGGCCCCACTGATGCCGATCGTCGTTGATGCGAACCCAGCTTGCGCCGTCGTCGTCGGAACGCAGAACTCCACGCTGGCCGTCGACCGTGCCCAGCATATACAGCGCCGG
>Ga0182016_10001106_pt1 | contig 33005 bp, 17 predicted proteins | sample 712S2MmetaG_FD_120491 | JGI IMG/M metagenome (GOLD analysis project Ga0182016, IMG submission 120491) | Permafrost microbial communities from Stordalen Mire, Sweden - 712S2M metaG | ecosystem: Environmental > Terrestrial > Soil > Wetlands > Permafrost | place: Sweden: Stordalen | collected...
CGGCCGACCGGGAACCTGGCCAACCTCGCATGGGGAGGACTGAGGCGGTGGCTCCAGCCAGGACCTTGCAGAAGACTCGACGGCGCATTGTGTGAATTACCTTTCCGAGGATCGAGTTTTGGCAACGTTCCGCGAAACATCGCGGTCGGCTGCGGTTCATTATCGATTCAGGGGGAGATGGTTGTTGACTCTTGCTCGTCGAATTCCTTGTGACTTTAAAGAGATAGAAGCGAGATCACGAGCATGATTTTTCATCCGGATACTTGTAGTTCAATCGTTGCATGTGTTGTAGGTACTTAACGGCTTATTACAGTAAGACGCACCGTCGAGAATCTTTCTAAACTATTGATAAATAAAATGATCGTGACGGTTGCGCCCTGCGGTTCCCGCGAGCAGTCGATCACCAGGCTTTCAGTGCGACGGCATGGGGAGGCGAAGGAGATCCATCGACTATATCGGTTTCAAGAACGACTTCGAGGTTCTTCCGTTCCCAGCCGGCGGTAGCTGAGCGCAGTGCAGCCTCTAAATCCTCATCGTGAGTAATGAACCGCCCGGCGGCCTTTGTCCCCACCATGCCAACCCCGCTGATAATAACCAGGAATTGGCCGGTTTTTGAATTCAACAATCGCGCCACGAGAGCGAAGTCTTTACTTCCTCGACGCCCATCTGAGCTGGCTTTCCAAGCCTGGCCCGGCTTGGTTCGATCCTCGATCCACAAGACCTCTCCGCTTTCTCGAAAGGCGATCGGAAGGTCGGCCATGACGCGATCCATCCACGGATTGTTATAGGCTCCAACGAGAATTGCGGGCGAGTTCTGTAGGTCGCCATAAGTGTAATCGTTGCCGAGCCGGGTTTGCGTTAAACGGTGTTCTCTCGCGAAGAATCCCGAAAGTTCCTCTGCGGCGTAGGCGTCATCCTTGTTTACATAGAAATCGGAAAGGGGTGTAATCTCTTTCCACTTGATCGAAGTGTCCGGGTCCAACTGGAGCGGCGTCGTGTTCCGCTTGGCCACGGAATCGTAAATGCCCGAGCGTGCCGCCGGCGATTGCAGAAAGAGATCCGAATTCACCGCGTAGCCCACAGGGGATGGTACGCAGATCAGCACGGGCTGCTTGGTGGCGGATAACGGCTCCCAGAAGCGATCCAGTGCTGACGGAGCGTGATAGTTGGCGCGAATGAGGATGGTCGCAGCAATTCCGGCCATGGCAAGGACCGCCGCCGAACCCAATATCTTCCGGTTCTTCCAGATCCTTCGCTTCCTGCCCGGAATCGCCGACACCATCGGCTTTTCGACCACTTCAGGTTCCAACGGGAGTGGAGGGGGAACCGGCACGGTTTTCGAATGAAATCTGGGAATGTATGAGCCGACCGGAATCTCGATCTGAATTTCGAGCGCGTGGTCTCCTTCGGCGTAGTACTGTGCTAACCTCCGCCTGACTTCGCCGGCCTTCACTCGGACGATCGGATCGTCGCTGGTGATATACGTGGGCGACCGGTGAAACAAATTCAACCCGATGGAGCGCTCTTTGAGCAGTTCTACATCGCCTTTGAGTCCATGCTCCACCACATAGGATAGGAATTCCTTCGATCGGGGGCTATTGCTGAAGGCGTGGCTGTCCAGTATCCGTTTCAACTGATCCAGAATGGCGGCGTTCGGGTTTTCCGCGGAAGGAGGGCGCGTTGTGGTAGCGGGCTCCGAGTCGTGAGCTTGCATTCTCCAAACACCTCTCTAAGGCGCGATGGCCCATCCTTCAAGGCTGGTAACGAGCATTCACCAAATGGCATCAAGAACGCAAGAACGCTCTAGATGCTATCTGAATATTGGCGCAATTCTCATGGTTTTCCCCGCATAGTTCGCCATGAGAACGTTTTCATTTGGCCCAGCCACAGGGAACGATTTTGCTGCTGGGATGCACACCTGGCCATTCTAATCCAAATAAATCTTCCCGCAAAACCCATCATAATCGAGCCGTAACGTGGGTCCGATACCTTCCGTTTTCAGTTTTTATTATCAGTCACTTAGCGACGTAACATCCCCTTTACCACGGTAACGCTCCGTTAAGTACCTATACTGCCTCGATTGTTTTGACTAGTAGTCGGGGCGGACAAATAGGCGCCTTCTTCTCGCGCTGAAAACCCGTTAAGGGAGCTTTCAGAAGGGTGGATGGGCACTTTCCGCTGAGCATTTGTGCGTCCTATTGCCCGAAGAAAGTTTTTTCACCGGGTAAATGTGGTCGCTCTCGGTGGGTCCCGAAGGTCATCGCAGGTCACCGCGAAAATGGAAACGGTTACAGTGCAGGGCACTTTTTGGAGGTAGAAGGATGAGGTTTGACATGATGAAAAACGCAAAACCGACAACGGCGAAGGTGCTTTTAACCTTCGTGTTGTCTCTGTTGTGTGCGTTCTCAGCGGTTGTCTGCTGGTCGCAGGCGACGCAGCAATTCACGGGACATGTTCTTGATGCCACTGGAGCGGTAATTCCGGCGGCTCAAGTGGTGGTCCACAATCAGGCAACGGGGGTTGACGTTAAAACTGTCTCGACAGGAACCGGCGACTATACGGTCACATATCTGGTCCCCGGAACCTACGACATCACAGTATCAAAGGACGGATTCGCGGCGGAAAAGAAGACCAACATCCTTCTCAACGTGGACCAGACTTCAACGATCGATTTCAAGCTCCAGGTTGGATCGACAAGCCAGGTCGTCACGGTGAACGCGAGTGCGGCCCAGATCGAATCTTCCAAGGCTGATATCGGCGAGATCATCGACAACTCGCGCATTGAGGAATTGCCTTTGGATGCGCGCAACCCGTACGACCTGTTTTCACTGAGCCCGGGGACACACGATTTCTCGAACTCGCAATACCCGCGCCAGTTTGACAATGTGACTGGCAACCAGATCGTGAATGGCTCGCTTCAGCCGAGCCAGAACAATATCGACGGCATTGGCAACGATGCATATGACACAGGTAGAACGGCATATACGCCGGCCGAAGATGTGGTCCAGGAATACAAGGTCGTGCTGAACGCATACGATGCCTCCTACGGTCACTCGGGAGGGTCGGCTATCGACGTGTCCTTGAAATCGGGCACCAACAGCGTACACGGCTCCGCGGACTATTTCATGCGCCGCAGGTGGCTCGACACGGTAGACTGGCAATCCAATTACAACAACGACCCGAAGGTGCAGCACAAGCGCGATCAGATGGCCTTCGTGGTGGATGGGCCGGTTGTGATTCCGCATGTGGTCAACGGAATGAACAAATTGTTCTTCCTTGCCAGCTATGAAAGGATGCGGGATATCCTGCCCAATCCTTCCTACAACACATACTCGGTTCCGAACCCCTCCTGGGTTACCGGCGATTTCAGCACGGCCACCTATTGGAATAGCACGACGCAAAGCCTGCAACCGCTGACGATCTACGATCCGCTCTCGCCGCTGCATACGATCGTTGACCCGAACGATGGATTAACGAAGCAAGCGCATGACCCGTTCCCTGGGAACATGATTCCCTCGGGCCGCATGGATTCAGTGGCAACGAATGTGTTGTCGTATTTGAGCTACGTGAAGCCGAATGCCAATCCTGGAGCCGGCTATGCGCCCTGGACCAACAACTACGTAGTGGATCAGGTGGAGAACGATCTCTGGACGAGCACCATGATCAAGGTCGACTACAACGCGGACGAAAAGAATACGTTTTCGTTTCGCTGGGCACATCAGGGCCGGACGGCCAATGACTTGTGGAATACGGTCGTACCGGAAGCCGATCCAGCCAATTCAAACGGCGTTGGCACCCAGCCAAAGACTGAAACCGGCAGCGCTCAATGGACGCACATCTTTAGTCCGAACCTCCTGCTAAACGTGGGCACGTCCGTGATGGTCTACACTAACGAAGCACTTGAAGGCGATATTTTCCCTGGTAACGAGGTGGCCAAGCTGGGATTTGCGGCTCCCTTCTACAATCAAATCCAGAGCAAGAACCGCTTCCTGAACATCTCCTCCAACGGCCTTCCCAACTCTTCGAACTTTGTTGACTTCGGCCCCGGCTGGCTCGGATTTTCCGGCGACCGGCACGCTCTCGATGTCCTTCCCACGCTGACGTATGTCAAAGGCGCTCACACCATCCGCACGGGAATCAACGTCAACTTCAGCCAGTGGATGAATCCGATCGGCGGCAATGCCGATAACTTCAACTTCAGCTCGAATTTCACCAACGAATTCGGCGGTGGAACTGCAAACAATTCGGATGCGCCCGGTTACTCCAGCGGCATGTCTATTGCATCGTTGCTGCTCGGATACCCGAATAACGGCAGCGTAAACTGGACAGCTTATCAGTTCTGGTCGCAACACTACTTCGCACCGTGGGTCCAGGACGACTGGAAAGTATCGAGAAAGCTTACGATGAATCTCGGCTTGCGGTGGGACTTTACCACGCCGGGAGTCGAACGCCATAACAAGATGAACGGCGCATTCGATCAAACTGTTTTGAACCCGGTGTCGACGTTGGTGCCTACGGGAACAGCCGCTCTGGGGACGAACACGAACCTGCAAGGCGGCCTGACTTTTGCCGGTGTCAATGGGCAGAGCAGGGGCGCATACGCGATGAACAAGCTGGATATTCAGCCGCGTCTCGGCTTTGCATACGCAATCTCGGATAGGATGTCGCTCCGTGGTGGAATCGGCGAGAACTTTTTGGCCGATCAGTCAACCAACGGCTCGGACGGCTTCAGCAGTTCGACCAGTTACACCAACTCGCTCAACAACGGACTTACGCCCTACACGGCTACAACGGGGCAGGGTCTCAGCAACCCAATCCCGGTGGTCCCGCAGCCCAGCGGATCGTCGCTCGGCTACGCGCAAGATCTCGGCAAGTCATTTTCATTCTTCAATCCCCACTACCACATTCCTTCGCTGTGGTCCTGGAGTTTGGCGTTTCAAGCAGCCTTGACCAAGCACGATGTGGTGTCGGTGAGCTATGTCGGGAACCGCACTCCAAACCTTCCGGAGAACAATAACATCAACCTGATCTCGCCGCAGTGGAATGCGCAATGCGACGTTGAGCGGGGAGGCAATCGCCAGAACTGCGACGGCGCCGCGGGCCAGGTCGCCAACCCATTTGTCGGTATCACTGCTTTCGGCGGTTCGAGCTACTACAACTCCACTACCCTTTCCGGGTCCAACTTTACCCGTCCGTATCCCGAGTTCGGAGACATTACCGAGAATGGCGCCACCAACGACGGAAAGAACTGGTATAACTCGTTCCAGGCGGTCGGTTCGCATCAGTTTTCCGATAGCTTTTCGCTTCATGCAACCTACACCCATGCAAGGGCGGAATCTCTAGGCGGATGGGTTCCTGGAAGCGGATGGACCCCCAACAACAACCCCAACACCGGCTGGGTAGATCAACTCAACCACGTCTTTTCGCGTTCGGTGAGCACCTTCGCCGACGTGAACCACTCGGTAACCATTTCCGGGGTAGCCATCCTTCCGTTTGGGAGGGGCCACCAGTTGCTTTCCAATGCAAACCGTTTCGTCGACGAGGTCGTCAACGGTTGGGAAGTCAGCCCGCTTTACACCTACTACAGTGGATTTGCGTGGCGTCCATCGGATTCCGGTGGGTCGAACGGAACTCCCCTGTACGACCATGCGGGCAACTGGGAGATGGCCTCCACTGGCGGTGCGATCAATAAGTCGATGGGGATGAAACACACCATCCTGCCTCCAGACGGCAATCACAAGGACAGCAGAATCCGTGGCGTGACGCCTTGCGTTGGTTACAAGGACACGAATACGGGCGATATTATTCCCAGCCCCGCGGCGACCGCAGCCGGCTGCACCGACATAGAGTTTGTGCGGGCACCGAATGCTTACGCGGTGGGAAGGAACAATATCGACTTCGGCGTCCGTCAACCAGGCGCAACCAAATTCGACCTGGCGCTGTCGAAAAACTTCGGAATTGCCGAGGGTTCGAGGCTCCATCTCGGGGACGCGATGAAGCTGCAGATTCGCGCCGATTTTCTCAACGCATTCAATCACGCGGATTGGGACGATAGCTACAATAACGATCCGACCAGCATAGACTTCGGAACCATCGGGAAAGGACCCAGCGGGCCGACCAACACGCCGAGGTATCTCCAACTGTCAGCGAAGTTGAGCTGGTAGTAGAACGGCCGAGCCTCATGAAAGGGGCTCGGCCTTCTTTCTCCAGCCGGGTTCAAGAGCTTTTTCTGTCGTGTTGCCGAGACGCGAGACTCCTGCATATTTGCGACACGGCGTAAGCGGCCATGAAGGTTGCCAAGATCGAATCAGTGTGTCTTATCTTAGGATATGCAACCCAAAATTCGACTCGGTACTGCGGCGGTTCTTGATCTTGACTCTTCGTTTTGGGGCGATCCCTTTTGTGGCATCGCTTTTCGCCCAATTGCAGGATCATTTTTTGGGGGACGAGCGCGAACTCGATGCGCAAGTCTGAATTCCCCGGTCGTGGGGCTCCCTTCGTGACCTTCCGAGCCCCACGAGTTCATCTCGCACCGATTTGTCCGGGATCAAAAAAGCTCTGGACCGCATTGCCGATTTCTCATAACGCGTCCAACTCGCTACAAAAAAGGCCGGTGGTATGTCTCTCTGCAAGTTTGCACTAACTCTTATCCTCGTCAGCGCGTTGAGCGCCTTCTCTGTGGCCCAGGATGCCGACGTGCATCCAAACTGGCCTGGGCCCGGCCAGCTCTTTGTGGGCACTTGCTATCAGCCTATCGATCGTTCTCCTGAACAAATCGATCGTGACATTGCCATCATGCATCAGGCGGGCTTCAATGTTGTCCGCATGGGCGATTTATCGTGGGATTCCTTTGAGCCTTCACAGGGGCGATTCGAGTTCGAATGGTTCGACCGGATTATGGACAAGATGCAGGCCAACGGCATCAAGGTGATCGTCGATATACCGGGTACTTCCGCGCCAATATGGTTGCATCGCAAATACCCGGGAGTCGATATCGTCAATCAGTATGGAGAGCGTCGCCCGCCGGCGGAGCGCTACATGGAAGACATTGGCGACCCTGATTATGCGCGGGAGGCGTCGAATCTAGCGGAGGCAATTACGAAGCGCTATGCTCATCATCCGGCGGTGATCGCAGTCGGCTATGACAATGAGATCGGAAACGGATATCTGTCTTACTCGGAGGCCGACCGTCAGCGATTCATTGGCTGGTTGAAGCATAAGTACGGAACAATCGAGTCGCTCAATAAAGCGTGGGCTACACAACGATGGTCTCGGCGGCTGAGCAGTTTCGAGGATGTGGATTTGCCGCTTGGCGACGGGCCCGGCCCTCCGGAGCGATTCCTGGACCTCCATCGCTATTGGTCAGACGTCATCGTTGAACGACTTAAGGAACTGGATTCGGTACGCCGTCGCAACATGCCGGGCATCCCCGCAATATCGAACTTGTGGGATACAGCATCGCGAAAAGGTTTCGACTATCTCAGCACGTATAAGTCGTATGTTTCATTTGGCGCCGAAGGGTTCTATCCGAGCGACCCCATCGATGGCGCTTTTGGCGCACTCATGACCAAAGGAGATTTGCCCACTCCCATGTGGTTCAATGAGTTTGTTGCGGGCGGCGGAGGTTACTACGGCACCCCGGGCAAGAGCCGAATGTACGCTCACCTGGGACTAGCAATGGGAGCGCAAGCTATTCTCGCCTGGACGTTCAACAGCCATCTTGGCGGTGAGGAGCAGGCGCTCTTCGGTTTGCTGGATCATGATGGTACTCCCTCGTGGAAGGTGGATGAATTTGCACGCATTGCGACGGAGTTTCGAGAGCTCTCACAACTGGGATTCCCGCGCTATACACATCCCGAAGTCGCCATTGCATATTCCTTCGATTCTTTCGTCGATTCACATCCGATTAGTCCATCGAACACGACGCTCCAGTATTTCAAGCCTTCCTATACAGAGCAGGTTCGAGGAGCCTTCGAGCCGTTTTTCAAAGAGAACATCGACACTGCGATTATCAACATAGGGCACGATAATCTTTCTTCCTACAAGCTGGTCGTGGTGCCGGCCGACTATGTTATGGATGCCGCGTCTGCCAAGGCAATTCGGGATTACGTGAACGGTGGGGGAACGGTGTTGATGACGGCATACTCGGCGAAAGTGGACGATCACGGTCAGTGGTTCGATACTCCGTTGCCAGGCGGGCTAAGCGATGTGTTCGGACTGCGGACCGCGCAATTCTATACGACCGCCAATCTGCCGGAGTTCGAACTGGGTGGAATTGCCGCGAAAGCAACCATTCCTTTTTACGAACTGCTGGAACCCCGGTCCGCGCAAACGGTGGCGATGTTCTCGAATATTTCCGGTCAACCGCCGGCCCTCACTGTGAACAAGTTCGGCAAAGGGCACGCCATGTACCTGGCTGCACCTGCGCAGCCGTCGCTGATGGGGCCAATCGCTCGCAGTCTCATCGCGTCGCTTGGAATTCAACCTGGCCCAAAGACTCCGGAAGGAGTTTACGCACGGGCAGTCAATGGCCGCACGCTGTATGTAAATACGACGGACAGTGAGAAGGATGTGGAAGTCGGCATGAAAGCGTATGGAGTTCTTTCGCACAAGACCTATGATGGCCAGATGAAACTTGGCCCGTATGAGGTCGATCTTGTGAAATAGATCCAACGGGTGTTTGCTGGTACGAGGAGTGAACGAGTATGTCTCGCCATTTGCGTTGCGCTGGTTGCTGGTCAGGAATCATGGCATCCGCATGCACGTTGGCTTTGGGCTTTCCGCGTGCTATTTGGGCGGGACCGTGCGTGGGGCCAGCAGCGCTGGAAGCAAGTGTTCGCGCGCACCCGAATGGCGAGACCTATTCCGCATTGGGTATTTGGTTTGGTGACCGCCATCAATCCGAGTGCGCCGTGCAGGTCTTGGAAGCTGGACTCAAGCTGGAACCGAATTCGTCTCACCTTTCCTATCTCCTCGGATTGAGTTTCTACACCGCAGGAAAGCTGCAAGAGGCCGTTGCTCCTCTTCAGCATTCGATTGAGCTGGATTCGAAAAATGAGAAGGCGCATCTTCTGCTGGCCTCTGCATATGGCGAACTCGACCGCGGCAACGAAGCATTCGTCGAATGGCAAGCGGCGCTGAGAATCAACCCCAACTCCGCGATGGCATTGGATGGGATCGCCAAGATCCTTCTCGCGGCGGGAGACAATGAGAGCGTCATCGCCCAGCTTTCAAGCATGCAGCTCGATGAAAAGCTGACCCTCGATCTGGCAGTCGCCTACTCAAGAGCGGGGCAACTCGATAACGCCGCCAGCACGCTGACCAAAGGGATGAAGAGTTACCCAAACTCGACGTCCATTACGTCATCGCTTGTCTCCGTTTATAGCAAGCAGTTGCGCCTTGAGGAGGCCGAGAAAGTTGCATCCGAGTTCGCTACCCGCAATCCTCACAATCTTGAGGCGCAGCGCGTTTATCTGCAGGTGCTGGTCTTCACCGGTAAGAACCTGGCTGCAGAACCTCTAGCTCGCACACTCCTGACGCAGGCGCCAAACGATGCGGATTTTCTGTATTTAAAAGGCGTGGTGGAACGCGCTATGGGCAAGCTTTCGGACGCGCGCATGCACCTGGAGAAGTCTGAGAAGCTTGATCCGAACCGGTACAGTACTTACTTCAATCTCGGATGTACGCTGGAGCAACTTCAAGAATACGGGGGGGCCAAGGCGCAGTTGGAAAAGGCAATCGAACTCGGTCCGTCTGAGTCTGAGAGTCGCGTTGAACTGGCCAAGGTATTGCGCCGGCTCGGCGAGACAGAAGCTGCGCAGCAACAATTGGCGGTCTACCAGAAGCAAATGAAAGACAAATCGGACCAAGCCGAGTCAGCCCAGAAGGCCAACCAGGCTGCGGAGGCTCTTCACGCGGGAGACAAGCAGAAGGCTGCCGCGTTCTATCGGGAGGCTGTCGCCGCTACGCCGGATAATGCTGCATTGCTGTATCAATTGGCACTGCTCCTGGGCGACCTCAACGACACGAAAGGGGAGCGAGCCGAGCTTGAGCAAGCCGTCACGGTCGATCCCTCCTACGCTTTGGCACAGTATCAGCTCGGTTATGTGGAATCTCGCGATGGGGACATGGCCGGCGCCGAGCAGAGGCTTCGTCTCGCCATCAAGGCTTCCCCCGGATACATAAAGGCATGGCTTGCTCTTTCCGTCACGTTGGCCATGGAGTCTCGCCTTCCCGACGCGCTGCAGGCCGTCGATAGCGCGCTGAAGATCGCTCCAGAAAATAACGAAGCACTCGAACTCCGCAAGAGCCTGCTTGCCAGCCAGCCACAACGTTAAACTGGGCGATACTCAATTCAGGGAGACTGGTCGCCGTAATGAGCCGCAATCCACTCGGGCACTGGACACGCCGGGAACTGCTGAGAACCGTCCCTGCCGCGGTCCTTAGCTCTTTGTTCTCCGGTAAGCTCAATGCCACGCCCGCAGTGACAAAACCTCTGCCGCCCTTCTCACGGTTCGTGGATGTTGCGCAAACCGCCGGGCTGACTGAGCCCACAGTTTGCGGCGAGCAGGATAGCTTCACTTACATCTTTGAGTCGATGGCGACCGGCTGTGCCTTCTTCGACTACGACAACGATGGATGGATGGACATCTTCATTCTCAGTAGCCGGAGACTGGAGAACACGCCGCCAAGCGCGACCAATCGTCTCTACAAGAACAACCGCGATGGGACATTCACGGATGTCACTTTGAAAGCAGGCTTGACCGACATCGGATGGGCCCAGGGCGTATGTGTCGGAGACTACAACAACGACGGCCTCGAGGATATCTTTCTAACTTATTTCGGCCAGAACCGTTTGTATCGAAATAATGGCGATGGCACCTTCACCAATGTGACCGAAAAAGCTGGGCTGCTTCACCCTGGAACACGGTTCAGCAGCGGCTGCACCTTTTTGGACTACAACCGCGACGGGTTTCTCGATCTTTTCATCTCCAATTATCTTGAGATCGACATGGCCACCGCTCCGAAGCCGTCGCTTTCTGTTGCCCATTGCAACGCTGAAAATGTGCCCGTCAACTGCGGTCCCAACGGTCTGCCCAAGGCTCGGAACTATCTCTACCGCAACAATGGCAACGGCACGTTCACAGACGTATCGAAGGAGTCTGGCGTCGGCGGCCTTCGCGACTCGTACTGCCTGACCGCAACCAGCTTCGACGTGGACGAAGACGGTTGGCCGGATATTGTGATTGCATGCGACACTTCGCCATCCATGCTGCTGATGAACAATCATAACGGGACGTTTCGCGAGGAGGCGTTGATCCGGGGTTTCGCGCTCAGCGCGGACGGACATCAGATGGGAGGAATGGGCCTGGGGATAGGCGACTACAATCTGGACGGGCACACGGACCTTATCAAGACCCACTTCCTGGATCAGGCAACGGGCATTTACAGCAATGACGGCAAAGGTAATTTCGACGACCGGACGATCCAGGCCGGCCTCAGCAACGTAACGCGCTATGTCAGCTTCGGCGCGGGCTTGGTGGATTTCGACAACGATGGCTTCCCGGATATCCTCATCTCCACGGGCTCAGTCTATCCTGAGCTGGATCACCTCTCGCCCAGGTATGCCTTACGCACGCCGCGCGTCCTATTTCGTAACAGAGGCGATGGCACCTTTGCGGAAATGGGCGCAGAGACCGGACCTGGTATAACTGCCCGACATTGCGGCCGAGGCATGGCGTTCGGCGACTTCGACAACGACGGCGATATGGACGTGCTGATCATGAACGTCAACGAGGCACCGTCTCTATTACGCAATGACGCACCTGCGGGCAACCATTGGATCAAGCTTCGACTTGAAGGGGTCAAGAGCAACCGGAGCGCCATCGGAACCCGCGTGCTGGCGCGCTACGGCGGGAAGGTGCAGGCGCAGGAGGTCTTAAGTCAATCCAGTTATCTTTCCGCGAACGATCCTCGCCTGCACTTCGGCCTTGGCGCTGCGACAACCGTCGACATTGAGATACATTGGCCGCTCGGCCTGGTTGAAAAGTATCCCGCGTTGGCAGCCGGTCAACTTGTCACCATTCGAGAGGGCTCAGGAATCGTGAAGGGCCGCGCCTTCAAAAAATCCTGAATCTAATCCAAATTCAGGTCACCGTGAGCGATCTTCGGAACAGTGATAGCTGGAGGCTTTGGCTGAATCACTGTGGCCATCCCGATGTGCAACCTGTGGGAACGGGCAGAGTAGGCGTTCGAATGAAGGCATTGCGGCTCCTTTGCGCGACGCAACGATGCTGTCTGGGACCGCGGCCCCTGTGGCCCATTGGTCGAGCGCTCCAACCGCGTCGAAGGTCGAGGCTCCGGGACCTCCGCCGCAGTGTCCCATGCCTGGAACCATGAAGAGTCGAACGGAATTCTCCGTAGCTGGGCCGAGAACTTTCTTCAGTTACTGGTAGTAAGCAAGCCCTGCGAGTGCAATGGATATAGATCGATTCATCCTTCTATATCTCCATTGAGAGCATAAGGGAGCTCAGGCTTTTGCCGTGTGCATCAAGGCGCAAAGAGCGCGTAACGCTGTCGGCCAGTGGGCGCTTCAGAACAAAGTTCAGAGCGAATACATTGGGTACGCAATAACGAGTGACGGGATGAGTGATATGTTCTCGAAATAGTTCGCTAACTCGGTCTTCCGTGACGAGCTCGATTAATGTCGGATAGTCTGTCTCGCGATACGCGATCACCGAGATGTTGACCAGGTTTCCTTTGTCTCCCGCGCGGGAGTGAGCGATTTCATGTAATTTCATCCTGCCTCCTCAATCGAAATGCTGGTCTTGATCAAGTCACGCGCAATGAGCGCCCGTACGATGGCTATGCTTTCCCTTATCGAATAGGTCACTCCGGAACCGCTAGCGGGTCCATTGAGATACAGACTTTCCACTTCCCGTGTCAGGCGCTTGGCGTCCGCCTCATTGCTGCCAAATCATCCACTCGTCAAACGGAATACCATCTCGTTGCGCGAGGCCACCACGTACGATCTGATCTTGCCAAATCGGGATAGCAGCGTCAGGCAAGCGGTGGAGGCCATTGCCCATCGAGAACGTCTTTTCCTTCAGACGAGGTGCGCGGCGTTGCCGAACGGACCTGCTTCGGCTGAATCCGTGGGCATCGAATTTGCGCACAGCGTGGGCGTCGACGGCACCGGCAAAGAGGCTTTGGAAACTCTGCGGCGCCTTCCTGCAGAGAAAGTGCTTGGCAATCTCAACATGGCTACAATGTCACAGCCCGGATACGCGGGGCCGACGATCGATGGCCGGGTGGTCGTGTCCGATCCGCAGTCTGCGTACCTGTCCGGCGCCGGGTGGCATGTTCCTATCATGATCGGAACCAACAGCCTAGACATAGGCTTCGGGTTCGCACCAAACAAGGAAGCGCTCTTCGCACCGTTCGGTGAAGATCGTGAGAAGGCGATTGCAGCGTACGATCCCACCGGTCATGGAGATTTAAAGGCCGTGCAGTACATGGTGGCAATGGACCGTTTCATGGTGGAGCCGGCGCGATTTGTCGCGGCCGTCTTTGCTTCGGAAGGTCTACCGGCCTACCTATACCGATTCTCCTACGTGGCGGAATCGATGCGGAGCAAGTGGCCCGGAGCGCCGCATGCGACGGAGATACCTTTTGTCTTCGATACGGTGAAGGCCAAGTACGGGGCGGATCTCACAGCCGACGATGAGAAAACGGCGCAAGCGATGCTCAGTTACTGGGTCGCATTTGCCAAGACCGGTGACCCAAGCACAGGGAATTCGCCGGCATGGCCCCGGTTCTCACCCGCAACCAACATGGTGATGGACTTCACAGACAAGGGCCCAGTGGCCAAGGCAGACCCATGGAAGGCGCGGCTGGACGTTACGGCAGCCTACGTGTCGAGCACTGCACCGCCAGCGGCGCCTAAGCCTCCCTCAAGGCGATAAGTTGCGCCTGGACACGCAGTGGATTGAAACTCGGCACATCGCAATCCTCTTAAAGCTCGCAATTCAGAATGCGCCGCGAGTGCCGTCAAAGAACCTCGCGGAAAGCCTGTCTAAGGTGCGATTTCCGAGTCGAGTAACGCACTGAGAGTTCCTGTTCGAATTTCTCGCCAAGTTCGGGCATTCGGTTCCAGTGATCTACAGCACGGCATGTTGGGAGCTTGTCAGAATATGCTATGTGTGAGGTTTAGGCTTACACTATGTGCATGGGGAGAAAAGGCGCGATCTTGATGCTGGCAATTGTCGCCCTCTGGGCCGTTGGCCCGGCACTCGCGTGCATGACGCCTGCTCCCTGCCACTCGTGCTGCCGCGCAACGATGATGGATTGCGATTCGGCGACGATGAGCGCGGCTCACCCTTGCTGCCAGTTACAGTCGTCCGGGGCGGCCGTACCCAGAGGCCGCATGGTAGCGCCCGAACCTCAGATTGGGGCCGTGCAGTTGTTTGTTTCCGCACTTCCGCCCGATCTCGACCGCCTTGTAGCTCAGAGCATGCTCGCCTCAAAATCTCCGCCCCCTCGATCTCAATCGGGCTCCGGAACCATCCTTCGAATCTGAATCCTCCCTCGATTCCTGACTAAGGATTCGTGTGCCCGGGTGCGCTTTATGCCCGCGGTGGACATGTGTCCATGCCATGAACCACCCATCGATTCGAGGGGGGAATGAAAACTCTTTTTATTGCACTTTGCAGTCTTGCCCTTCTTGCGCCTGCAGACAGTAGCATTGCGCAAACACCGGGCGCAAGCGGCCAGCTGGTCGCCTTCAACGCGTTCATCGACAACCCGAAACCACCCGATACTTTGAATCCGGCGCTGACTCTGGATGAGATTGAGCGGATTGCGCTCGTCGAAAACCCTGAGATTCACGTCGCTTCGCGAAAGGTTTCGATGGCCGAGGCGCACGTGCCGACGACAGGCAAGCTCGACGATCCGCAGTTCATGGTTCGCAACTGGCAGGTGCCGCTCAACAAGCCGTGGGACTATAACGCCGCGCAGAACATGCTGATGCTGAGCCAGTCGCTGCCTGGTCCGGGAAAGCGCGCTCTTCAAACCACCATTGCCAAATCCGATGTGACCGAGGAGAGGGATGAGTTGGAGGTGGTGCGGCTGCGGATTCGTGTTGAGGTTCGCAAGGCCTTCTTCGATTTATTGCTGGCGCAGGAAGAGTTGCGCATTCACGACCAGCATGTGGACATTGCGCGCCAGGCCATTGAGGCAGCGCGCATCAAGTACACGGTGGGCAAGGTTCCGCAGCAGGATGTGTTGAAGGCACAGCTTGCGATGACGCGCCTGGAAGAGCACATGATCCGCTTCGACCGCGATGCCGAGGTTGCACGCGTGCGCATGAACACGCTGCTCGGCCGCGATCCCACGACGCCGATTCGCGTCGACGGCGACTTTGGGATCGGCGCGGAATTGCCGGCCGGGAAGCAATTGGAGCAACTGTCGCTCCAGTCGCGCCCCGATTTGCTGGAAGCGCAGGCAGCAGCGGAGAAGAGCCGCCAGGAGCAATTGCTCGCCAACAAAGCCTTTGTGCCCGATTTCAACCTCGCCGGCGGGTACATGCTGATGCCGACGGGAAACAATCCCCGCAACAATTACATGATCGAAGGCTCAGTCACACTGCCGTGGCTGAATCGCCGCAAGCACGACGCGGAGATTAGCGAATCGACGGTCAAGGTGACGGAGCAGGAGGCAGAAGTCACGGCGATGCGCAACGCGGCGTTCGGCCAGATCGAAGAGGCTCTTGCTGAGGCGCATGCTGCGCAACGGCTGGCGCGTGTCTACCACGATTCGCTTGAGCCGCAGGCCGAGGCAACGCTTCACGCCGCGGTCATCGCATACGAGAACAACCAGACCGATCTTCTGGACCTGCTCGACAGCCAAATGGCGGTGATCGACGTGAATCTTGCGTGGTTCCAGGCGATGGGCGAGTTTGCAACGAGTATGTCCGACCTTGAACTCGCCGTTGGCGCGCCAATCGGCGCTACGGCACAACAGCCAACAGCAGCAACGCAGGAGGAGAATCAATGAGCGACCGCGTATATCGACAAGCATTCCTTATGGCTCTCGCCGCTTGCGTTGCACTCGCGGGGGGAATCGGCTATCTGCTCCTGCATCGCAGCCAATCTATGCTCGCCACACAGATTGGGCCCGCAGCACAGATCGGCGACCCAGTGGTGGCGCGTGGTCCGGCGGCTTCGGGCGCGCCTGGTACGCAAGGCGTAGCGCCTGGTAGCGGGGAACCGCAACTTAGCCCGATCCAGATTTCGCCGCAGCGCTTGCAGCAGATCGGCGTCACTACGGCCGTCGCACAGATGGAAACTGTCAACGACAAGCTCAACGTTCCTGGCAACGTGGACATCGATGAGCAGAGCATTTCCTATGTGCAGACGCGCTTTGCGGGATGGATTCAGTGTGTCTCCGCGAACGCAACTTACCAATACGTGAAAAAAGGCCAGCAGTTGTTTACTATCTACAGCCCTGACCTGGTTAGTACCGAGCAGGAGTACCTTCTCGCCAGGCAGAACCAGAAGAGTCTCGCTCCCGATGCGCATGGAATGGCGGCGCACGAAGGCGGCTGGCTGCTGGATGCGGCTGAAGAGCGCCTGCGCCAATTCGGTGTCCCGGCCACAGTCGTCACCTCACTTGAGCAGAGCGGCAAGGTTGAGCGTGAGATCGCGGTCGACTCGCCTGCATCGGGATTCATCATCGAGCGCAATGCGCTGCCCAATGCATATGTCCAACCCGACACCAAGCTCTACACCATCGCCGATCTCTCGACGGTGTGGGTCTACGCCAACGTCTTTCAGGACGCAGTGGGGCGCTTGAAGCCAGGGGATCCTGCGCAGGTCACAGTCGATGCGTATCCGGGCCGCGAATTCAACGGCCGTGTCGATCAGATTCTTCCCCAGGTCGATATGGCTACGCGTACGGTGCGTGTGCGTCTCATCTTCCGCAATCCAGGTGTGGTGCTCAAACCTGGGATGTATGTGAACGTCGACATCAAGCTCCCGCTTGGAAAACAGCTCGTCATTCCTGCTTCCGCTGTCCTCGAGTCCGGCTCGCGAGCCATAGCATTCATCGATCGCGGGGACGGCAATCTCGAACCGCGTGAGATCCAGACCGGCCCGCAGATCGAAGATTCCGTCATAGTTCTCAAGGGACTCCGGCCCGGAGATCGGGTCGTAAGTTCGGCGAACTTCCTGGTGGATTCCGAGACCCAGTTGCAAGCGGCGCTAGGATCGTTCACACCTCCGCAGCAAAATGCAAACCCGCAGAGCCCACAATCGAGTGGCTCCAATTCGCAGCACGAACAAGTCAAAATAGAGATGACCACCGAGCCATCGACGCCGCAAAAGGGCAAGAACATCGTACGCATCAAGGTCACCGGCGCAGACGGTAAGCCGGTCGATGGGGCCCAGGTATCGGCCACGTTCTCAATGCCAGCGATGCCGGCAATGGGTATGGCCGCTCAGCGCGCCGCAGTCACGCTCACCGCCAAAGGCCAGGGAATTTACGAAGGTTCGCTAGAACTCGACTCCGGTGGCACGTGGCACGTCGCTATCGCTGTTCAGCGTGCTGGAGTCACCATCGCGACCAAAGTGCTCACCATCGATGCAACGGGAGGCATGTAATGATCCAGCGAACGATTGCATGGTGCGCGCAAAACCCATTCCTTGTTTTCATGGCCGCTATATTGCTTGCGGTCGCAGGTGCGTGGTCGGTGGAGCGCGTGCCGCTCGACGCCTTGCCCGACATCAGCGACGTGCAGGTCGTGGTTCACACCAACTGGACTGGCGAGCCCCCCGATGTTGTCGAGGACCAGGTTACTTACCCCATTGTCACCGCTCTGCTGGCTGCGCCGCACGTCAAGAGCGTCCGCGCCCAGACCATGTTTGGTGACTCCTGTGTTTTCGTTATCTTCGACGACAGCACCGATCTCTACTGGGCGCGGTCGCGAGTCCTCGAATATATGCAGCAGCTTGCCGGGCGTTTGCCGGCAGACGTTCATCCTTCGATTGGCCCGGATGCTACCGGCGCCGGGTGGGTTTACGAGTACGCTATTGTCGATCGCTCGCACAAGCTTAACCTCGCCGATTTGCGCGCGCTTCAAGACTGGTTTCTGCGTTATAAGCTGGAGACCGTTCCGGGCGTGGCCGAAGTGGCAACCATTGGCGGATTCGTGCGCCAGTATCAGGTAAATCTCGATCCGCAAAAGCTCTTCTCCTACGGCATCCCGGCTTCGACGGTCATCGATCGCGTACGGCAAAGCACAAACGAAGTTGGGGGCGATGTGCTGGAAATGGGTGGCGCCGAGTACATGATTCGTGGCCTGGGCTATCTGCGTAATGTGGCCGATCTCGAGAATGTTCCTGTTGCGACCAAGAACGGTACGCCCGTGCTGGTGCGCAATCTGGGCACCGTGACGCTAGGCCCCGACGTGCGCCGTGGCGCGGTAGATTGGCAGGGCGAAGGGGAAACCGTCGGAGGCATCGTGGTGACGCGCTACGGTACGAACGCGCTCAAGGTGATCGACGGCGTGAAGGCGAAGCTCAAAGAGATTGGCCCATCCCTGCCGCCGGGAGTCGAGATAGTTACGGCTTACGACCGCTCGTGGCTGATCAACCAGTCCATTCATACTCTCAAGCGAGACCTGATCATCGAAGCCATTATTGTCAGCTTCGTCTGCATCCTTTTTCTCTTCCATTTTCGGTCAGCCCTGGTGCCCATCATCACGCTGCCCATCGCAGCTCTCGCTGCTTTCATCCCCATGTACTACCTGAAGGTGAGTTCGAACATCATGTCGCTGGGCGGACTGGCGCTGGCTGTCGGCGTGCTCATCGATGCGGCCATTGTCATCGTTGAAAACGGCTACCGCCATATCGCCGAACACAAGGATGCCAACGAACTCAACGAACAGGAGCGCCGCCGCATTCTTGTCGGTGCGGCACAGCAGGTCGGTCCTGCGCTCTTCTATTCGCTCATCATCATCGTGGTTTCTTTTCTGCCCGTTTTTATGCTGGAAGCGCAAGAGGGACGCATGTTTCGTCCGCTGGCTTGGACCAAGACCCTGGCGCTCATCTTCTCTTCGCTGCTTTCCATCACGCTGGTACCGGCGCTGATGCCGTTTTTCCTGCGTGGTAAATTGCGGCCCGAAGCGAAGAATCCTGCGGCGCGCGTGAGCCAGGCACTCTATCTCCCGGTGCTGCGTTGGTGCCTGCGCCACTGGAAGATTGTCATTGCACTCAATCTCATTTTCCTGGCCGCCACAATTCCGCTCTGCTTGCGACTTGGAAGCCAGTTTATGCCGGCCTTATACGAAGGTTCCGCGCTCTACATGCCTAGCTCTCTGCCGGGAATCTCGATCACGCAGGCTTCGTCGTTGATGCAACAGCAGGATCGAATCATCCGTTCGTTTCCTGAGGTCTCAACGGTGTTCGGAACCGTCGGCAGGTCTGACAGCGCGACCGACAACGCGCCGCTGGATATGTACGACACGACCATCATGTTGAAGCCGCGCGAGCAGTGGCGCCCCGGCATGACCTACGACAAACTCATTCGCGAGATGGACGAGAAGCTGCAGTTCCCAGGCCTCACCAACACGTGGACCATGCCGGTCCAGAACCGTCTCGATATGGAGCTGACCGGGATCAAGACCGCAATTGGCATCAAGATCCAGGGCCCCGATTTGAATCGCATCCAGGACCTCGGCGCACAGATGCAGCAAGTGCTTGCGGCCATGCCCGAGGCGACGACGATATATGCCGAACGCGTTTCACAGGGCTTCTATTTGAACGTGGATGTGAACCGTCCGGCGGCAGCGCGCTACGGCCTCTCCGTTGCGGATGTCCAACGCGTGGTTTCTTCAGAGATTGGTGGCATGGATATTGCGGAAAACGTCGAAGGCCGCGAGCGCTTCCCGATTGCGGTTCGCTACCTGCATGATTTCCGCGATTCATCGAAGACGTTGACGGAGGCGCTGATTCCGACGCCTTCCGGCGCGCAGATTCCTGTGAGCGAGGTTGCACGCGTCTATTACTCGCGTGGACCCGCAATGATCCGCGACGAAGACGGCTCCCTTACCGGGTACGTCTATCTAAACTTGAAGACGAGCGACTACGGCGGCTTCGTCAATCGCGCCAATGCACTGCTGAATCAGAAAATTGCGCTGCCTGCCGGTTACACGTGGCGCTGGGCTGGCGAATACGAGTTCGAGGTGCGGGCCAAGCAGCGGCTCATGATCATTTTGCCCATCGTCTTCTTCGTCATCTTTCTGCTTCTCTATCTGGTGTTCAAATCCGTCGAAGAAGCTGCTGTGCTCATCTTCCCGGCGTTCTACGCCATGTCAGGAGGGCTGCTGCTGCAATGGTTGCTCGGGTACAACTTCAGCGTAGCGGTGTGGGTCGGTTACATTGCACTCTTCGGCATCGCCGTTGAAACTGGAGTCGTCATGGTTGTCTACCTGCACGAAGCGCTGGAAGAGCGTATGAAGCAAGGCGCGCCGTTGACTGAATCCGATCTTGTGCAAGCCACCATCGCGGGAGCCGTTCAGCGCCTGCGCCCCAAGCTGATGACGGTCACCGCCGTGGTTTTGAGCCTCGCGCCGATCCTGTGGGAGTCAGGCATCGGTTCAGATGTAATGAAGCCAATCGCCGCACCGATCGTCGGCGGCATGATTACATCGACTATCCACGTACTCATCCTCGTTCCCGTCTTCTTCTTGCTGATGAAGCGGCGAGACCTCCGCGCGGGACGGCTTCATCCTCGCTCCCTCCAGAAAACGGAGGTGGAATCCGTGGCGACCTAACATGTCGTGAAATGGCCGTGCGGCCTTTCTCCGTGGCGCTCTTCATCAGTCGATCGCATTACCAGGCATTCATTTGAATGAGGAGCCCGTTAAAATGCAGGTACCGACATTCCGGCTTCATTCCAAGAGACACTTCGTGCTCGACGAACGTGCTTTGCGCTTCGGGAGCTGTCATTGCACCTGGTAAATGGAACCAAGCGTAAAGTGGACGCCTGCCGCTCTGGGCTTTTTAGAGGCCAATCGCTTCAAGAGCGCCTCAGCACGATCGGGCTGCTCAAGCGTGGCCCATACTCACTTGTCGATGACAGGTTTGAATGGACTCCCTGATTATTTGATTGAAGTGAGGCTTGGCTGTACCCAGGAAAACAGGAAGTCGGTAAGCTGCGGGAAGAAAGTTGTTAGCAACCCCAGCACGGGCCCTGCGCCGAACCCGAGGAGCTTCAACCAGAAATCAGCGCCCAGTTCACCCGGCTTGGTGTTTGTCACCAAGCTCAGAATAGGGTCGCGGTGCACCTGCGCGTAGACAAATGTGATGGCCGCGGTAAGCACAATGAGGAGCAACACCATGGCGGCACTGATGGTGGGCCGAGGATCGAATGGGTAACTGGCCATCGCGATCGTCGACGCGATGAACAGCAAGAGAATACACATAACGAGCGTGCGCATGCGGCCCAGTACGTTCTGGATGAAACCCAGGTAGATGTAGCTCACGAATTGCTCCGCGTGGCGAATTTGCGGGTCGAGTTGCGAAACCGGGGTCAGCTCATCTCGATCGTTTTCCTGGCTGGGCATCCCGACCGCGGCATCGCTGGTTGCCGATTGAGGTCCTCTTTCCCGCTGCCATTCGGGAATCAGTATTTTGGTAATCAGGAAGCCTGCAAAATCCGCGAGCTGCTTCTGGACCATTTCGATTGGTTGCTGATCGAATTTGTCCAACATGTCGTTGGACGACTTCGTGTTCAGTACGTTTGACTCGTTATACAGTTCTGCATACCATTGCGCGAATGCAACTTGATCGATCTGAATTTGCTGAATCGACAGATTCATCTCAACATCCGCGGGCCGAGGGGAATCAATCGTCGACGGGCTGCGCGCGGCGAGGCAGTTCTTCAGGTGGCTCACGCACCGCAACTCGTTCGTCAGGAGCTTGTAGCGCATGTCGAGCACATTGCCACTGATAGTCCAAACCGAATTCCACGACACGCCCGGGAAGGCAGCCATGCTGCGACGCAATGGAATGCGGTCCAGGTGTATCAGCAGCCTTCTCAACTCCCGCCACACGTTCACCAACTGCCAGGAATTTGCCAGCATGGTGCTGAAGAGCACGTCCATCAGGAAGCATATCAATATGGAATACGCGCGTGCTCCCAGGCTGCGCAGAGGAACGTCGATGGGATAAAGCGGGAGCCTGAATCCGATTAGGTAAACGAGAAGGAATTGCAAAATAAAAATGAGAACTGCTCTTTGCACAACCTTGATGGCGAAAGGGCCACAAAGCGTTTCAACCGGCACGGCCGCACCCTCATCGCTGAACATGGCGAGCAGATTCATGTCTTTCTTTTTCTTTGCGCCGGATGGATCGGCAATTTCGAGTGTGAGGAATTCTGAAAGAGGCAGGCGGGGACGGTCGCGCCCAAGCAGAGCCAATCCCTGCAAGGAATACCAGAACCATAGATACACGCCCACGAAGATCACCAGCAACGGCATGACTGGCGATACGCCGTCGGTAAAGTCCATTGAACGCCAATAAGTGGGGACGCGGCTGGCAACGGTGAGCACTCGCTCGGTAAAGGAATAAAACGTGAAATAGAAGGTGAGGGTGCCCAGGAGGAACGCAATCAGCGATCCCCAGAGAGCAAGCCGCTTCCGCTCGCCGATGCTTGTGGCTTCGACGTACTGTTTCCATCGCTCGACGCTCCACCACTTCAAAGCGCGGGCCTGGCTGGCGCGGTCGACTTTCGGGGCGGCCGGCGACGCGTAGGACTGCTTTGAAACATTGAATGCAAGCGCGAGGCATGCGACGGTCCAGAAAAACGGCTGCGACAGCAACCACAGGGTTGGGCTTGCGAGCGGCGCTCCATCGGGCGACATAGCGCCAAATCCCCATGCCAGCACGGTTGCCGTCGCCGAGATGGTAACACTTCCCAGCACCATCAACGACAGGTAGGGAAGGCGGCGGCTGTGGACGCAAACAAAGTAGGCGCGATGGCTTGGTTTCTGCGAGACCGAGGGGTAGAAACAGCACAGAAAATGAAAGCCGCACCCGATCAAAAGAGCTACGAGCACCACCCGTACGCTCACCGGCATGGGAAGCCAGCGCGGGGAGGGGATTGGCGGAGACCCTCCGTTCGTCCGGCCGACAGCGGCGGTGTTTTTGCCGGGATCTTCAGCGTTCCGCGATCCATATTGCCGTGGCCAGAACACGTTGAAGAGGCTCAAGAATGCGCTATGTCCGCCTATGGACTCGGTGGTTACGGTGTTGCCTGCGATGTCATCGTTGGTCAATGCTGCAAGCGGCCAGAAATCATTGCGCCCCAGCACGGAGAGCCACGCGACGGGCTTCTCCGGATCCTCTTGCCTTTGCCCTGGGGGATCGATCCAGAATGGAGCCCGGTAATCGGGAATATTCAGTCCCTGACTCACCGGGACAAAGCCTGTTAGCCGCTCAATGGGGTGGGGAACGTGAAGCAACGCGCGCGTGGCCACATAGACTCCCTCGCTGCGGTCCTGCGCGAAGACGCGGTGCGAGTGCGCGGCGGGATCATCAAGCCGTTGCGTCCAATGCGGCTCCCATGGCAACAGGGGATAGGTGGTCAGCGTCATGATTCCGCTCAGTCTTGCAGCGCCGCTCTCCCGGCGCAGCAATTGATCGGCGCCCAGAATCACGATGCGTCCTTGCGGATAACCCAGGCGGAGATAGTGACTGAGGAAGATCTGGTCGAGTACATTGCTGCTACGCACCAGGATGTACTCAGAATGATGAATGCGCAGTTGACTTACGATTTGCTGCAGCACCGCTTCCTGCGAGAGGGCCTTCTGATCTCCGCTGTAGGCACGAATCGAGTCGTGCTGGTTTGTCTGCGGGTCGGCAATATCCGGCGCTAATGTGCGCTGCCCGCTTTCTGTTGAAGGCGAGGTTTGGGTGCTGAAGATAGATTCGCTTTGATATGCCGCTCTCAGAGCCGAAATATCCCTCGGATAAAAAACGCGTAGTGGCCGGTGCATTGTGGCGTCGCGGTTGATTCCGCTTCTTTCAACCGGTGAAGGGCCGAAGTTACAACTCCCCAAATCGGCATCGGACGATTCGGTCGGGTGCTGCTCGGGGTCCGATGTCGTCGCGACGACGTTGAGGCCGCCGGCTCCGAGCCGCGAGACTTCGCTTCCATATGCCGTCTGATCTTCAGAGAGAATGGCCAAATGCGACAGGTCAAATTCCGATCGATCGAGGTAATCGCAGTAGCGGCTGATCAGGAAGCCGTCGCTGCGCTGAAAACTCGCAAAGTCCGCCTTGGCAGCAAGAACAGCGGTGATCCATGCCATGGCCTTGTTACCGGTTATGTTGCCGCTGTAAATGCGTAGCTTTTCTTCGCCTGATTTTGTGTCGGGCGCGAGGTTTTGGTCGATTTCCGGATCGAAAATGAGATCAGCAAGAGAATACACGGATCCCGAAAATGCAGGGCCAAGGATGATTGGCGGCAGCCGGCGTCTTTCCGCTTCGTTTGTCTCCAGGGCCGCGATCCAGGCAGTCGCATTTTTAAACTGATCGCGGTGAATTCCCTGGGTCGGCTCTTCGCCAACGATGAAGACGACGAGGCCTTCCCTGTACGGCAGGCTCACCGAAGCCGCGGTACTTTGCGCTGGAAGCGGATCGAGTTTCTTGCGAAACAGAAGTATGCCGGGCTGCCGTTCCTGCGCCTCTTTCCGGCTGTCCGCCGTGTCCTGGTCTTGAAGGCCGCCGAAGGTGCTGTTCTTGCTCACCCACGGAAGCCATGAGGAATCGTAAACGTAACCTTCGTCGGATGCGCCCTGCTGAATTGCCTCCGACATACGGTCAAATTGAAGGGGGAAATGTGTGTGAGTGGGATCGGGGACGGTTGCAATCATGAAACGCAGATTGACCGGCCGGTTTGGGGGACGATTGATTGCAGCGTCTCGTTGTTGGTTCGGTTTATCGGCTTTCGCAGAGCCCGCCGCTTTGCCCTTCGATGAACCGAAACAGCTGCTGGGAACGGTGGTGGAAAGTGGATCGTCCATACCCAGAAAACTCTTAAGATGACTCTCGATCTGAGCGCAAGGGCCAAGAGATACGTCAGCCCCAGCGGCAGGTTGGGTGCGATCCTGCTGGCTCACCGTCGGCGCGGGTGTACTTTCACTGCCGGGAGACTTCGCGCCATGTTGCGAGATCAATCCGACGGCCGCGGTAATAGCAACGGCGATGGCTGCAGTCCAACCAGTGTTCTGTCTCATTGAACGCCTCGAACAGCCGAGAGGTCGCCGAGAAATTGGCTGACCTCCTCACGCTGTATTTTCATTTCGAGCGGACGGGGAATGAGGGAATTGATAAGCCGCACGGGCGGAACGGCACCAAGGGATGAAGTATGTTGGAGAATCCAGTGAGATGTCAAGTCAACCTCTCGACACTCGGCTCGGCATTGTGTGGCGCAGTCACAAAGTGCTTCGACGCAAGAAGAATTTGCAACATACAGTGGTGACGGGTTTCTAAAGATCGTTACAAATGATTTGAAGAGATTTAAGGACTGTCGACTCCACTTCCTATATCCTGGCGACCAGTGTCAACCTTCACTTTATAAGTGGGGCCAAAAAGGAATTCTCAACCGTCCGTCGTTAAGCTAATACAATTGGGCACAATCTCCGGGCCGCTCCCCTCGGCTCCCTCGCGCAGCACGTTCATATAGGTGGGCAGGTCCGGAATTGACGCAAAAACGCTGTCGATTGGGGGCGTCTGCACTGCGAATCCCCGGTCGCCGCGGACGAAAGGTACAACTCCATGCCTCCAGGCCTCGATGCCTTGAAACATATTGTCGTGCTCATGATGGAAAACCGCTCCTTCGACCACATGCTCGGATCGTTGAAAGCGGTAAACCCTCAGATTGACGGAGTCGACGGCACGCAATGGAACCCTGACACCCAGGGCAACCAGGTCTTTGTGCAGCCGCTCGCGCAGTTTCAGGGCCAGCTTGATCCTGATCCAGACCACGCCTTCCCCGCGGTCGACCAGCAGATATTCAATGGCGACCAGAGCAGCCCGCGTGTCGCCAGCATGCAGGGCTTTGTTGCGAATTACTTCCAACAGCAGCAGGACGTGGCTCACTCCCAGAAGATCATGTACTACTTCACGCAGAACCAGTTGCCGGTGCTAACGTCTCTGGCTACGAACTTCGCAGTGTTCAACCGCTGGTTCGCGTCCATTCCCGGCCCCACCCTTTGCAACCGCGCTTTTGCCCATTACGGCACATCCTTCGGCCAGGTCGGCATGAGCGTCTTTTATCCTCACGGCAAGAGCATCTACGAGCGCCTTCAGGATGCCGGCCATACAGCCAAACTCTACTACTTCGATCAGCAAAGCTCCAGCCTTGAAGTCGTGAATCTGCTCCAGCACCAACCGCAGCTATTCGCAACCTACGACCAGTTTCTTGCCGACTGCAAATCCGGCAAGCTGTCCGACTACAGCTTCATCGAGCCGAATTATAGCGATCACGATAGCGATGACGGTGAATCACTTGCATCCGACCAGCACCCGGACCATAACGTGCAGGCCGGTGAACTCTACATCGCCTCCGTATACAACGCTATCCAGGCTAACCCAACCCTATGGGCCAGCACTGCGCTGCTGGTGGTCTACGACGAGCATGGAGGCATCTTCGATCACGTTCCGCCGCCGGCCTGCACGCCCGATGGCTACTCCGCCGGCCCCGCCGCAACTGGTCTCAACTACACGTTCAACTTTGACCGTCTCGGAGTTCGCGTACCGGCAATACTCATTTCTCCATGGATTCCCAAAGGCACCGTAGTCGGTACGGACAGAGTCTTTGAACACGCATCCATTCCGAACACGGTTACCAACCAATTCATCGGTCCCTATCCCGTAGCCACTCCGCGCGAACAGGCCGCGCAAACTTTCCTCGATCTGCTGTCGCTCCCCGCCATGCGTACCGACAGCGTGGTCTTCAACACATAACGCGCAGGAGGCAATCGCAATGACCGACGCCGCTCCTGAACCGGGGCAACCGAAACAGCACAAACGCGGAACTGCGAGCAAAGCGGCGCCCGTTGAACGTGGCGACGTAACCTTCATCCAGGTGCCTATCCCGCCTCGCTCCGCATTCAACAGGGACCGCCCTGCCGGCTTGCTTCTACAGGCCCAGGTGAAACACATTCATCACGCCGAGAGCGCCCGGCTCCCCAAAGAAAAGCGCGACGGCCGCAGCCCCGAAGACATTCATACCGAGGCCGAAGCAGCAGCCTATATCGCCAAAGTCACAAAGCTTCTACATCCGCAACGCCGTAAACGTTCCAAGCCAAAACCGGCCGGCAATACAGGAACATAAGCGGCAAGCAAGGAGAACCATGCGAAGACTTCCCCTATTCCTCGCGCTCCTCACGTTATTTTCGTGCACCGCCGTAGCACAGGAGAGTCAAGCACAAGCCGACTTCCGCGGCGAGGCCACGCGTTTCAAACTAAGCTGCGAGGACTTCACGCTGAAGAAGCTGACTGGCTGCGCGGAACTGCTGTTTACCGATCATCCTCTGCACATCGCGGTCGGCAGCATCGCTCCACAAAACGGATTCGGCGCGGGCGGCGCATACGTCGGCCACTACACACCCAACGAACTCTGGCGAACCAGTTGGGACGCTGACGCCATCGCTTCCGACAATGGATCATGGCGCGCAGGCTTCTATTTCAAAGCCATCCACACGCCTATCGAAAAAATCAAAGTCGTCACCACCAGCAGCGGCGCGTCGGCGCACTCAAACCTCGGCGTGCATCCTTACACGGTGTTTAATCTCACCGCACAATCCATTTCCCTGAACCAACTCTTCTTTTACGGCCTCGGCCCCAACTCGCTCCAGGCCAATGCCTCGGTCTTCGGAATGACAGAGACCATCAGCGGAGGCAGCGCAATCGTGCCTCTGGGCCACGGCCTCAACGCATCGCTGCTCGCAGAAGCCAACGGACGCTTTGTCAATCTGCGCGGAAACCACTCCGAATCCAGCCCGTCGATCGAACAGCTCTTTTCGGAGACCACCGCTCCCGGTCTGACGACTCAACCAGCCATTGCCCAATTCGGAGAAGGCCTCCGTCTCGAGCCTGCACTCTTCAACGACCACTGGCAGATCGACTACCTGGCGCAGCTTCAGCAGTACGTCGCCCCATCCGACAGCCACTACACTTTCCGGCGTCTGAATCTCGATCTCGACAACACCATTCCGCTCTACCGCAATTCAGTCTCGTACGGCCCCAGGGTGACCAATGGCCCCGACGACTGCGCCGCCGCCCTTGGCGCCACCAAGTGCTCCGCGATCCAGCGCAACCGCGAAGGCTCAGTCGAACTGCGCCTGTTTATCAGGGAATCAGAAGCTTCGGCCGGCAGCGTCGTTCCTTTCTATTACCAGCCAACCATCGGCGGCTCGGACATCAATGGCAACTCCTGGCTCTCAAGCTATAACGACTACCGCTTCCGCGCACCCAATGTACTGGTGCTACGGGAAGCCTTTGAACACTCCATCTGGGGTCCCATCGGTTTCTCTTTTTCTGCGGACCAAGGCAAAGCAGCTTTGGTGCGCAACGACGTCGATTTCAACCACCTGGCCCACAGCTTTTCTGTCGGCCTTACCCTGCGCGCCGGAGGTCTGCCCGCGCTCACTCTCGCCTTCGCCTGGGGTGGCCCTGAAGGCACACACACCGTAGCCAGCGTGAACCCATCATTGCTTGGAGGATCGGCACGGCCCTCTCTGTTTTGAATTCCAGACGTCTTCTTCGCCTCATTCTTCGCAAGCCATTCGGGAGTATAAGGCACGTGCTAAAAGCCTCAGTTAACTTGCAAGAGGAAACACACGGAGCAATCTCTTTGTCGAAAGAATTCCAAGAAACAGCAAATGTTTGCATGCTACAATTCGGCCTGCCGAAAGGGGGCCGGAATGTTTAATTCCAGTGTTATCGACGTTGCTATCGGGCTGGTCTTTGTGTTTTTGCTTTTAAGCCTCATCGCCTCCGCGGCAAAGGAGATATTGGAGGCCTGCTTTAAGAGACGCGCGAAAGACCTAGAAAAGGGAATCAAGGAGTTGCTTGGCAGCGACTCACCGAACTTTATATCGAATCTTTATGACCACGGTTTGATTAATTCTCTCTTCCGAGGAACCTACAAGAGCACAAAGTCGGGGAATCTACCCTCATATATTCCATCCAGGAACTTTGCTCTCGCACTAATGGACCTGCGGAATATGAGCTTGAATCCGGACCAGAAGGATCCGAAGGTAATCATTCCAGCACATGTGCAGCAGGCATTCAATGCGTTCAAAATCACGGCAGGTGACGATACCGCCAAGATGCAGAAACTGGTAGAGGATTGGTTCAACAGCTCGATGGACCGGGTTTCAGGTTGGTACAAGCGACGCAGTCAATGGTGGGTATTTGTAATAGGACTGGTATTGAGTGTTCTGGTAAATGCCGACTGCGTAATCATTGCTAGACGGCTGTCCACGGACACGACTCTCCGGGAAGCAGTGGTCACAGCCTCGCAACAAGAGCTAAGGAATAATTCCACCCTGGCAGGCACTACGTCTCAGACGCCAACCCCTCAGCTTGCCGGCCAACCCGCCGCCGCCCCTTCCCCTGTCGAGGATAAATCGTCTGGCACTAATTCTGAAGATAGTTCTTCCGAAGCCGGCCCCAAGGTCGATAAGTCGATTGGGAGAATTACGGCTAACCTATCTGCATTGGACGGGATTGGCCTCCCTATCGGGTGGGGCCAGGACTTGAAGGATTGGAACAAGGAAACAGATACGATTAGTGAGAAAACAGGCTTTGTCGAAAAGGTCAAAATATACGCATCCGCTACCTGGCATCTTAGGGTCAAGATGTACCCTCATCTTGCGGGCTGGCTACTTACTGCTTTAGCTGTGTCGCTCGGGGCACCGTTTTGGTTCGACACGTTGAATAAAATCATGGTAGTGCGGTCAACGGTGAAGCCAAGCGAGAAGAGCAGGGACGAAGCTTCAAAAGATCCGGTGCCAGCAAAATCGAATCCGGCGCCGTCCCAGCAAGCAGCCGTCCCCTAGAGGAAGATTTCTGATTACGCTGTCGCGAAACGGTGGTAGAGTTGTACCGCGAAGCGTGGTTTAACTTGTCGCGGAGGTAGGGCATGCCACGACCGCTTCTCTTGATTCATGGTTATTCGGCCACCGGTCTGGATTTTACGAATCTTTATTGGGCACTGGTCGACCGCAAGATCGATGTCGAATTGCTGAACGTTGGAAATTACATCTCCCTCAATAATGAGATCACGATTGAAGACATCTCAGAGGGATTGCAGCGGGCGATCAGCCTAACGAAGCTAAACAGCGCTGAAGAATTCGATGCTATCGTGCATTCGACGGGCATGCTGGTGGTTCGAGCGTGGCTGGCGCACCAGAAGATTGCTCCGGGTGAGAACCCACGGCTGAAGCAGCTAAAGCATCTGATCGGCTTGGCTCCGGCGACGTGGGGCTCTCCTCAAGCTCACAAAGGCCGGACATGGCTGGGAGCGCTAGTGAAGGGCAGCAAGACGCCAGGGCCGGACTTTCTGAATGCCGGGAACCTGGTGCTCGACGGGCTTGAACTCGGCAGCAGGTACACCTGGGACTTGGCGCATGCGGACCTGCTGGGACCGGTCCCATATTTTGGCCCAGGGCCGGAGACGCCCTATGTCGCGGTATTCATCGGCAACACACCGTATTCGGGAATTGCCAGTGTCGCCAACGATCCGGGCACGGACGGGACGGTGCGTTGGTCCGGATGCGGCCTGAATACGCGCAAGATCACGCTGGATCTGACGCGGACGCCTACAGACGCACAAGGGCTCCCGAGAGATCGGGTGATGGTTAGCGAGTGGGCGAACGATTTGCGGCTGAATGTGCCCATGCTCGCCGTGGACAAGCGGGATCATGGTTCGTTGATTTCGGATCCCGACCCGGGAATGGTAGAACGGATCGCCAAGTTTTTAGAAGTCGGAAACATCGACCAATACAACGCTTGGCTGAACGAGGCACAGATCTGGAGCACACCGGCGCGCGAGCAGATGTTGAAGAGCAAGGGGCATCTGTTTACGTTCTGGGAGACGAGCGATCTTGATGGATGGCAGCAGTTTGTTGTGCATGCACGGGACACGCATGGGGCGCCAGTGACGGATTACATGATCGAGGTCTTCGAACAGGGCCCGGACGGCCAGACTTGGCAGAGGTCTGAGGAGATTTCAGTCGACGTGCATGCATATGGAGCCGATCCGAGCTATCGTTGCCTCCATGTGCAACTGCCGAAGGGAATCACCACCGCGCCAAGGCCTATGCAGATCCGGTTTCAGGCATCGACAGGCACCGAAGTGATCGCGTACCAGGGATATGGGAGCGACGATCTGAAGATGGAAATGCGTGCGGACAGCGATCCGGTGATAATCGAGATCACAGAATCGCTGAAGGACAAGGATGCGATGCTGTTTCATCCTTTCACCACTACACTTGTGGAGGTGGTGCTGAATCGCGTGCCATTTCCATTCGATAAGGTGGAGGGGATATTCGAGTGGTTTCCGCCATTTCCTCCCCGCGCGGCCAAGGCAGATTAGTTACTGTGCTGGGGAAACAAGGCCAACCGCAAGTCTGCTTCTCTCCGATCCACGCTGGACTGGAATGTTGACCGCAGCCGACGCTGCGCACGAAATCCGTGGATCCGAAATTCGCGGAGATTCCAACAACGGTGCCGGAGGCATATCTGAAGTACATACAATCACAGATTTAATTCTGTCGAAAGTTTCGTATCTATTTTCGTATCTATGGTCGTATGTCGTTGATTCTGAATGGTCGGTGCGGAGGGATTCGAACTCGCTTGCCCTTTTCTCAAAAGAGTTTCTATATCAACAAATTGGACTGAGTCTCCGGCGGGTGGTACCTAGGGTGGTACCGCTTTGGCCAGGAGATGACCATGGAAGTGAATGTCACCAAACGAATCATAACTCAATTCTGGGACCGTTACTGCCCCGTTGTAGTGAACAGCAGCGGGAGGATCAAAGCTGACTGGGTTATAGTGGACGGCCATCAGGAAAAACACCCAGGAGGCTCCTACTATCTTGAGTGGCGCGAGAATGGCCGGCGCAAGCGACTCTCCGTTGGCAGGGACGCAACGGTTGCCTTCAACAGCTAGATTCGCAAAATCAAGGAACTGGAAGCTCGAGCCGAGGGGCTGGAAGTCCAAGTGCCGAAAGACGACCCGAACATCGCGAGATAGGCTTGACAACCATTTCTTGTTCTCGTCGCTCAGAGCTTCTTGTGTCCAGGCGGCTGCAAACGATGCGATCGAGTTGAAATCTCGGAACTCACTGAATTTCATCACTCCACTGCATGCCCTGTCGTGATTCCCGCGTATCACAATTCCGCCAAGCTGCCGGACCAGATCAACCACCTCATTGGGGTTCGCGCCATAGCCAACAATATCGCCGAGATTCCATACCGCATCGTAATGTGGCGCGGCAGCTAGGACTGCCTCGAGGACCGGAAGATTGGCGTGGATGTCGGACAAGATAAGTGCGCGCATGCTAATTCTCCTGGCGTGCTTTGGGCTTGCTTCCGGCTCTCAAAGTTCGCGACAATTCAGGTTTCGCGACTGATTCTTGTGTATTCGCTGCCGGAGTCTGTTGCACCCGGCTTGCGCGCAATGCCCATGCAGTCGATACGAGAAAGATGATGGAGCAGGTCAGCATGTCGTGGACTACCATGAGCCCGGAGCCAAGTACGGCCATCCATATCACCAAATGCGGCGAGTGGCCCCATCGTGCACCGAGCGCCGCCCCGACGTAATAGGAACTCCCTGCGCTTTGAGCTTGGCGACGAGAGCAAGTGCCCCCTTACGCTTGGCCTCGTTTTCGAGCGAGTAATCGTTGTAGGTCAACTGCGCCTGCGGATCGGC
>Ga0182016_10001109_pt1 | contig 32981 bp, 29 predicted proteins | sample 712S2MmetaG_FD_120491 | JGI IMG/M metagenome (GOLD analysis project Ga0182016, IMG submission 120491) | Permafrost microbial communities from Stordalen Mire, Sweden - 712S2M metaG | ecosystem: Environmental > Terrestrial > Soil > Wetlands > Permafrost | place: Sweden: Stordalen | collected...
CTGCGCGAGTTTCTGGAACAGGGGCACATCCGCCATTGCGTCAACTTTCCGGACGCCGCGCTGCCGCGCGCGGCCGGCTCGATCAGGCTGGCGATCGCCAATGCCAACGTGCCCAACATGGTGGGCCAGATCTCCACCTGCCTGGCGAGTGCGCACCTGAACATCGCCGAGCTGCTCAATCGCTCGCTGGGCGAATACGCCTACACGCTGATCGACGCCGAAGGCGTGGCTGACGAGAGCTTGCTGCAGCGCATCCGCGCCATTGACGGCGTACTGTCGGCCCGGCTCGTACGCGCGCCCGACTGAGGCTATATGGCAAGCCGCAGCGGCAAGCACAAGACGGGCAAGCTGGATGGCGCGCGCAAGGCGGCGGGGGCTGCCACCCAGCTGGACTCGCTGCGCGCCGACATCAATGCGGTCGACGAGCAGCTGCACCAGCTGCTGAACCAGCGCGCACGGCTAGCGCAGCGCGCCGGCATCTCCAAGCACCAGGACGGTCACACGGTTGACTATTATCGGCCGGAACGCGAGGCCGAGGTGCTGCGCCTCGCGCTTGCGCGCAATCCGGGCCCGCTGCGCAACGAGGAGATCGTGCGGCTGTTCCGCGAAATCATGTCGGCCTGCCTGGCGCAGGAGGAGCCGCTGAAGGTGGCGTTCCTCGGGCCGGAGGGCACGTTCACACAGCAGGCGGTGTTCAGGCATTTTGGTCATTCGGTGCGCGCCCTGGCGCTGCCGACCGTGGATGAGGTGTTCCAGGAGGTCGAGGCCGGCAACGCCGACTTCGGCATCGTGGCGATCGAGAATTCGAGCGAGGGCACGATCACCAACACGCTGGATCGTTTCCTGACCAGCCCGGTGCATATCTGCGGCGAGGTGGAGCTGCGCATCCATCACTGCCTGATGGGCAAGATGGACGCGCTGGCGCGCGTGGTACGGGTGTGCTCGCACAGCCAGGCGCTGGCGCAGTGCCGCGGCTGGCTCGATGCGCATCTGCCGGACGCCGAGCGGGTGTCAGTGGCGAGCAACGCCGAGGGCGCGCGTCGCGCGCGCGACGAGCAAGGCACCGCGGCGATCGCCGGGGAGACTGCGGCCGAGGTCTACGGCCTCAATATCCTGGTGCGCGAGATCGAGGACCGCGCCGACAATGCCACGCGGTTCCTGGTGCTGGGGCGCAAGCTGCTGCGGCCGAGTGGCGCGGATCGCACCACGCTGCTGCTGTCGGTCGGCGACACACAGGCGCCCGGTGCGCTGCATCGGCTGCTCGAGCCGCTGGCGCGCAACCGCATCAGCATGACCCGCATCGAATCGCGGCCGTCGCGGCGGCGCAAGTGGGACTACGTGTTCTTCATCGACATTGAAGGCCATGCCGAGGATGCTCGGGTGCGCAAGGCGCTCGCGGCACTGAAGAAGCGCGCGTCGCTGTTCCGGGTGCTGGGGTCCTATCCACGGTCGGTGCTGTAGCCAGATGGTGACCGGGCGCCAGAGCGGCGAGCGCCATCCGGGACGGCTGGCGGTGCGGGCGGTGCGCGAACTGGCACCTTATGTGCCCGGCAAGCCGATCTCGGAGCTGCAGCGCGAACTCGGCATCCACGATATCGTCAAGCTGGCCTCGAACGAAAACCCGTACGGCCCGAGCCCGCATGCCATCGCGGCGATGCGCGCCGCGCTCGAGGATGTGTGGCTGTATCCGGACGGCAGCTGCCATGAACTCAAGCAGGGGCTGGCGCGCCACCTGGGCGTCGATGCTGCGTGCCTGACGCTCGGCAACGGCTCGAACGACCTGCTGGTGCTGCTGGCGGAAGCGTTCCTGACGCCCAGCCACAGCGCGGTCTACTCGCAATACGGCTTTGCGCTGTACGCGCTGGTGACGAGCGAGACCGGCGCTACGCCGATCGAAGTGCCGGCGCTGGGCAGCGACAGCGACATGCCGCTCGGGCACGATATGGCTGCAATGGCGGCCGCGATCGCGCCTAATACGCGGCTGGTATTCATCGCCAATCCGAATAACCCCACGGGCACCTGGGCGGCGCCGGCGGCGGTCAAGCATCTGCTCGAGCGCACGGCTGCGACCACGCTGGTGGTACTGGACGAAGCCTATTTCGAATACGGCCACGCACGTGGCTCGCAGGACGGGGTCGCATGGCTCGCCGAGCACCCGAACCTGGTGATCCTGCGCACCTTCTCCAAGGCCTACGGGTTGGCCGGCGCGCGCGTCGGCTATGCGATCTCGCACCCGGAAGTGGCCGAGGTGCTCAATCGGCTGCGGCCGGCGTTCAATGTCAATTCGATCGCGCAGGCCGGTGCACTCGCCGCACTCGGCGACCAGGCGCATATGCGCTCGGTAGTCGAGCGCACAATGAGCGAGCTGACGCGGGTGACGGCTTGCCTTGCGCAGCTGCGGCTCTGGAGCGCGCCATCGGCGGCCAATTTCGTGCTGCTGCGTCTCAGTGCGCCGGCCGCGCCGGTGTTTGAGCGCTTGCTGCGCCGCGGACTGATCGTACGCCCGCTGGCAGGTTACGGCCTGCCCGAGTGCCTGCGCATCTCGATCGGCCTGCCGCAGGACAACGATCGACTGCTGGCGACGCTGCCGCAAGTGCTGTGAGCGCGGCGCGCTACATAGTCCGACCGGCATGCAGCGCGCATGGCGAGCTGCGTGTTCCGGGGGACAAATCCATCTCGCATCGCTCGCTGATGCTGGGCGCCATCGCGCAAGGGGCGACCTCGGTGAACGGCTTTCTGGCGAGCGAGGACTGCCTGGCGACGCTGGCGGCGCTTGGCGCGCTGGGGGTAAAAGTGGAGCGGCCAGGCGAGACACAGGTGCGCGTGCACGGGGTGGGTCTCGAAGGCCTGCGCGGCGCCGAGGGCGTGCTGGACATGGGCAATGCTGGCACCGCGATCCGGCTGCTGATGGGACTGCTGGCGGGTCAGCGCTTCGACAGCACGCTGATCGGCGATGCCTCGCTGATGCGCAGGCCGATGGAGCGCGTGGCCGCACCGCTGCGCAGCATGGGCGCGCACATCGACACCGAGGGCGGCCGGCCGCCGGTGCGCATCCACGGCGGGGCGACGCTCGCCGCGATCGATTACGTGCTGCCGATGGCCAGCGCCCAGGTGAAGTCGGCGCTGCTGCTGGCGGCGCTGTACGCGCAAGGCAACACCAGCATTACCGAGCCGACAGCGACGCGCGATCACACTGAGCGCATGTTGCGCGGGTTTGGCGCGCGGGTGAGCTGCGAGGGCGCGCGCGTGAGCCTCGCCGGCGGCCAGCGGCTGACTGGCTGCAACATCGAAGTGCCAGGCGATTTCTCGTCCGCGGCATTTTTCATCGTGGCCGGCTGCCTGGCGGCACACCAGGGGCTCACGATCTGCAACGTTGGCGTCAACCCGACCCGCACCGGACTGCTGCAGATGTTGCGGCTGATGGGCGCGGATATCGCCGTGCATCCGCATCGCACCGGCGCACCTGAGCCGGTGGCCGATATCCACGTGCGCGCCAGCGCGCTGCGCGGCATCAAAGTGCCGCAGGACCTGGTGGCACTGGCGATCGACGAGTTTCCGGTATTCTTCATCGCCGCGGCGGCAGCTTCAGGCCAGACGGTGGTGACCGGCGCGGCGGAGCTGCGGCTCAAAGAGAGCGATCGGCTGGCGGTGATGGCGGCCGGCCTTACGACACTGGGTATCGAGTGCGAACTGGCGGCCGACGGACTTGCGATCCAGGGCGGTGCGATGCACGGCGGCCGCATCGACAGCCACGGCGACCATCGCATTGCGATGGCGTTTGCGATCGCCAGCCTGGCCGCGAGCGCGCCGATCGAGATCGACGACGTCGCGAACGTGGCGACCTCGTTCCCGGGCTTCCCGGCACTGGCGCGCAGCGCCGGGCTGGCAATCGAAGACTGATCATGGCCGTGCCGGTCGCCACCATCGATGGACCCAGCGGCTCGGGCAAGGGCACCGTGTCTCGTTTATTAGCCCAACGGACCGGATGGCACTTGCTCGATAGTGGTGCGTTGTACCGCGTGGTGGCGCTCGCCGGGGTGCTGGCGGGGCTGGCGCCGGACGATATTGCCGGCCACGCGGGGCTCGCTGAGCGGATGAACGTAGTGTTCGGGGCCGACGCCGAGGGCCGCGAGCGCATTATGCTCGAGGGGCGCGAGGTAGCCGCGGCGCTGCGCACCGAGGCCGCCGGGACCGGGGCGTCGCGGGTAGCGGCCTGGCCGGCGGTGCGCGCGGCACTGCTCGACCGGCAGCGGGCCTTCGCCGGCCCCCCCGGCCTGATCGCTGACGGGCGCGACATGGGAACGGTGGTGTTTCCGGGCGCACAGCTCAAAATCTTCCTCACCGCGACTGCTGCGGAGCGTGCCCGCAGACGCTATAACCAGTTGAAAGAGAAGGATTCTGGTGTTAGCCTTGCCGCCCTTTCGCTCGAGATCGCGGAACGCGATCGGCGCGATTCGACGCGGTCCGTGGCACCGCTGGTGCCGGCCGGCGATGCGATCGTCCTCGACTCGACTGCGATGAGCGCGGCCGAGGTAGCGGGCAGGATTTTCGCGCGCGGCCGGGAGCGCTCGCTTTGGGGCTGAGTGCGCTCGCGACCGCACCGGCCGCCGCCGCCGCGCGCTGCATGGCGCGAGCGGCCGGGGATGCGTTGCACGGGGACATTGATTCGAAGGTAGGGTGCCGCAGGATGCAGCGCCTGTCATATCCAACCCGCGGGGCCGGAGGCTCAGGCGGCGCGATAAGCACGCACGACGTGCGAGAGAGTGTATGAACGAAGTTGCGACTGAAAGTTTTAGTGAGATGTTCGAGCAGAGCCTGGCGAATCAGCGTATTCGCCCCGGCATGATCCTGACCGGCCTGGTGATCGATGTCGGTCCCGACGTGGTCATCGTCAATGTCGGCCTGAAGTCCGAAGCGGTAATCCCGCTCGATCAGTTCAAGAATGAGCGCGGGGAGATCGAGGTGGCCGCCGGCGACCAGGTCGAAGTCGCGCTCGATTCGGTAGAGGACGGCACCGGTGAGACGCGGCTGTCGCGCGAGAAAGCCAAGCGCGCACGCACCTGGACCCGCCTCGAGGAAGCATTCAACAACGCCGAGATCGTCACTGGAATTATTTCCGGCCGCGTCAAGGGCGGCTTCACGGTTGAAATCGATCACGTGCGCGCCTTCCTGCCGGGCTCGCTGGTGGATGTGCGCCCGGTGCGCGACACCGGCTACCTCGAGGGCAAACCCCTCGAGTTCAAGGTGATCAAGCTCGACCAGAAGCGCAACAACGTCGTGGTGTCGCGTCGCGCGGTGGTCGAACAGGAGTTCTCGGCCGAGCGCAGCGCGCTGATGGACAACCTGCAGGAAGGCGCGGTGGTGCGCGGCACGGTCAAGAATCTCACCGACTACGGTGCGTTCGTGGACCTGGGCGGCATCGATGGCCTGCTGCATATCACCGACATGGCGTGGAAGCGCGTCAAGCACCCGTCCGAGGTGGTCAAGGTCGGCGATGAGATCGACGTGCGGATCCTGAAATTCGATCGCGAGCGCTCACGCGTATCGCTGGGCCTGAAGCAGCTTGGCGCCGATCCGTGGGAGAACATAGCGCGCCGCTATCCGCCCAACACGCGCGTGTTCGGCAAGGTCACCAACATCGCCGACTACGGCGCGTTCGTCGAGATCGAGGACGGCGTCGAAGGGCTGGTGCATGTCTCGGAGATGGACTGGACCAACAAGAACGTCAATCCGGCCAAGGTGGTGCACACCGGCCAGGAAGTCGAGGTCATGGTGCTGGACGTGGACGAGGAGCGCCGCCGCATCTCGTTGGGACTGAAGCAGTGCAAGGCCAACCCGTGGAAGGAGTTTGCCGAGAATCACAATCGCGGCGATCGGGTGTCGGGACAGATCAAGTCAATCACCGATTTCGGCATCTTCATCGGCCTGCCGGGCAACATCGACGGGCTGGTGCACCTGTCGGACATCTCCTGGGACCTCCCAGGCGAGGAGGCGGTGCGCAACTACCAGAAGGCGCAACAGGTCGAGGCCATGGTGCTATCGATCGATCCGGAGCGCGAGCGCATCTCGCTCGGCATCAAGCAGCTCGCCAAGGATCCGTTCTCGGCCTTCATTGCCGAGAACCCCAAGGGCAGCATCGTCAAGGGCACGGTCAAGGACGTCGATCCGCGCGGCGCGGTGATCGACCTGGGCAACAGCATCGAGGGCCAGCTGCGCGCCTCGGAACTCGGCCGCGACCGGGTGGACGATGCGCGCGCGGTGCTCAAGATCGGCGATGAGGTGGAAGCGAAGTTCATCGGCGTGGACCGCAAGACCCGCACCATCTCGCTGTCGATCAAGGCGAAAGAGGTGTACGAGGAAGCGGAGGCGGTGCAGAGCTACCGTTCCGAGCAGCCAACCTCGGGGACCAGTCTCGGCGACCTGCTCAAGGAGCAGATCAACGGCCCGGATCGCGGTTGAGCCCGAGCGCCATTTACAGCGTCGCTAAAGTAAGCGACAGGGGTCACCGCCCCGAGGCAATGCAGGCCTCGAGGCGGTAGTCTGCAAAAGAATCTGGAAGCGCCAATGACTAAGTCGGAACTGATCGAGATCATCACCGCCAAGCAGAAGCATCTGCCGGCCAAGGACGTCGAGCTGGCATTGAAGCAGATGCTCGAGATCATGAGCGACTCGCTGGCCCAGGGGGACCGGATCGAGATCCGCGGCTTCGGCAGCTTTTCGCTGCACTTCAGGCCGCCGCGCCAGGGCCGCAATCCCAAGACCGGAGAGGCGGTGGCGCTGGCCGGCAAATACGTGCCGCATTTCAAGCCGGGGAAGGATCTGCGCGAGCGCGTCAACAGCGGTGCGGATCGTCCGATCCGCGACTGAACGTGGCTGTCAAGCCAAGTTAGTCTTGTTCCGTAGGCGGGAAAGGTGACTGGTGCATCGCCAGCGCCGTTGCGCTCGTCTAACATCTGTGCGCTGATCAATCACGCCAGAGGATCGAGGGCATGGCTGTAACAGAGGTTCAGACCGCGGTGTTTCCGGTCGCAGGACGCGGCACACGCTTTCTGCCCGCCACCAAGGCTAGTCCGAAGGAGATGCTGCCGATCGTCGACAAGCCGCTGATCCAGTATGCGGTCGACGAGGCCTGCGCCGCCGGTGCCCGGCGGCTGGTATTTATCACCGGCGCTTCCAAGCGCGCGATCGAGGATCACTTCGATACCGATGAGGCGCTCGAGAAGCTGCTTGATGAGCAGGGCAAGCACGACCTCGCCGCACTGGTGCGCGACGTACTGCCGAGCTATGCCTCGTGCATTTATATCCGCCAGCCGGCCCCCCTGGGTCTGGGGCACGCGGTGCTATGCGCACGCCCGGCGGTGGGAAATGAACCGTTCTTCGTGCACCTGGCGGATGATCTTATCGATGCCGAGGTACCGTGCCTGAAGCAGATGGCAGAGACATTTGAGGCGCTACGCGGCAGCGTGCTCGGCGTCGAGGAAGTGCCGAAACGCGATACCGACAAGTACGGCATCGTCGAGGTCGAGCCAGGCGACGGGATCGTCAGCCGCATTAAGAGCATCGTCGAGAAGCCCAAGCCCGCGGTGGCACCCTCGACGCTGGCGGTAGTCGGCCGCTACGTTCTGACGCCGACCATCTTCGAGGAACTCGAACGCGTCGGCCAGGGTGCCGGCGGGGAGATCCAGCTGACCGACGGCATCGCGCGGCTGCTGCGGCGCGAGCCGGTCTATGCCCACCGCTTCACCGGCCGGCGCTTCGATTGCGGCAGCAAGCTCGGGTATCTGAAAGCCACGGTGGAGCTGTCGCTTGCCCACCCGACACTGGGTGCGGACTTTCGCGCCTACCTGAAGCAGCTGTCTGCTAGTCTCGACGGCTGACGGCTGACGGCTGACGGCTGACGGCTGACGGCTGACGGCTGACGGCGGCGCTCGGCGCTGCGAACTGAATCACAGTTCGCGAGCGCCAATGAATAAAAACAACCCGCCGCATCAGCGACATAGGCGCTTTTCGGGCTTCAAGAATGTGCGCCCGCGGCCGATAGCTTTGATTGGGACCGCTTCGGGCTACCGGTAGTTGCATCGCGCATGTTTACGCTCATCGGCTCGGTCATCGTTCTGGGGTGCGTTTGCGGCAGCTTCCTGATGGAAGGCGGCAGCCTGCTGCTGCTGTGGCACCCGGGTGAAGTCGTCATCATCGTCGGGTCCGCGTTCGGCGCGTTCGTTACCAGCAACCCGATCAAGGTGGTGAAGGGATCGTTCGCCGCCGCGCTCGGACTGGTCAAGGGTCCGCGCTACAAGCGCGAAGACTACGTCGATCTGCTGAAGCTCCTCTACGACATCCTGGTGAAGATTCGCAAGTCCGGCATGCTCGCGATCGAGGCGGACATCGAGCAACCGTCGAAGAGCAAGATGTTCACCGACTATCCGCGCATCCTGGCGGATCACCACATGGTCGAGTTCATCACCGACTGCCTGCGGCTGATCGTCGGCGGCAATCTTGATCCACATGAACTGGAAAGCCTGCTCGAATACGAACTCGAGACCCACCACCAGGAGGCGCAGCAGCCGGCGCATGCGGTGCAGCGCGTGGCCGATGCGCTGCCGGGCTTCGGCATCGTCGCGGCGGTGCTGGGCATCGTGGACACGATGGCCTCGATCGATGGCGCCGATACTGGCACCATCGGCCGCAAGGTCGGCGCGGCGCTGGTCGGCACCTTCCTGGGTATCCTGGTCGCCTACGGCTTCATCGGCCCGATTGCCGCGGCGATCGAGCATCGGATGCACGAGGAAGGCAAGGCGTTCGAGGTGGTGAAGATGGCGCTGGTGGCGAGCGTGCGCGGCTATGCGCCGCCGGTGGCGGTGGAGTTCGCGCGCAAGCTGCTGTGGTCGGACGTGCGCCCGACCTTTGCCGACCTGGAGAATCATCTCAAGGGCAAGAAGAAAGAGCCTGCGAAAGAGGGCGCCCCGGCATGAGTGCGCCCGAGAGCGAACGCCCGATCCTGATCGTCAAGCGGCCTAAGAAGGCCGGCAATGGCCATCACGGTGGCGCCTGGAAGGTGGCTTATGCCGACTTCGTGACCGCGATGATGGCGTTCTTTATGGTGATGTGGCTGATCGCCTCGGTATCGAAAGAGCAGCGCGCGGCCATCTTCGACTATTTCAAGAATCCGAGTATGCAGCAGGGCAAGTCGCCGCGCGCGTCAATGGGGCAGATGGGGCCGGGCGGCGCCAGCACCAGCGTAATCAACCTGCGCGGCGCGCTCGATGCGCGCAAATCCGCCAGCGCGCTGTCCACCGGCCTGGGCACCCCACGCGATTCGCAGACCACGATCGACAAGGCGGCGCCGGATGTGGACAAGGCGAAGAAGATCGCCGAAGAAGAGGACCGCAAGAAACTCGAGTCGCTGATGGCGCAGCTGCACGAGGCGATCGATCACAGCCAGGCACTCAAACCGTTCAAGGACCAGCTGCTACTCGACATCACGCCCGAGGGACTGCGCATCCAGATCGTGGACTCGCAGAACCGGCCGATGTTCGACCTGGGAAGCGCGAAGCTCAAGGACTATACCTACACTATCCTGCATGAGCTGGCCCCGTACCTGGATTCGGTGCCTAATCGCATCAGCCTGTCCGGCCACACCGACACCGCCGCTTACGTGTCGGCGGGCGGCTACACCAACTGGGACCTGTCGGCCGATCGCGCCAACGCGGCGCGCCGGGCGCTCGAGGGCGGAGGGCTGGCGCTCGACAAAGTGTCGCGCGTGGTGGGCCTGTCGTCGTCGGTGTTGTTCGACAAGGAAAACTCGCGCAATCCGATCAACCGCCGTATCAGCATCATCGTGATGACCAAGGAAGCCGACGAGAGCGCACTGAAGACTGATGCGATGCCCGAGAATGCCGCGCCGCCCGCAAGCGCGCCGGCGAGCGCGCCGGCGAGCGCAGCTGTCAGCCCGGACCATGGCTGATACGCTAACTGCTGGCAGGAGCATCGCACGCCAGCTTCCACCCGATGCCGCCCCGCGCTGCTGACGCTCGCCTTGGCGGCCGCCAGCGCGGGCGGTTGCGCCAGCACCCGCGCGCCATCCGGACATGCGACCGCAGCGTTGCCCGGCGCCGATGCCTGCGTCTTCATCCGTAACATCGACGACTGGGTAGTGATCGATCCAACGACCCTGATCGTACACGCGCCGCCGCGCAAGGACGCCTACCTGCTGAAGCTGTTTGCGCCGCTGCCGGACCTGGACTTCAAGGAATGCGTGGGCTTCGAGGATTCCGATCACAACGGCCAGTTATGCGGCTTGGGCGACGATTTGGTGGTGCACGACCAGATCGGCGCGTAGCGCACGCCGATCGTCGCATTTCGCAAATTAACGCCCGAGCAGCTGCGCCAGCTGTTGCCCGCACCCAAGTCACCGGCGGCCGAGCCGGCCTCATAAGCGGCATCCCGAGCGGCCCCGGGGCGGTAGAAACCGGGCGTTCCGACCGGCGCTGCGCCGGCGCCGCGTGCTACGCTTCGGCGGCTGAAACACGAGCCGGAGAACGTATGCCGCGAGAGGGGTCGGTGCTGGGCACCATCGGCAACACGCCGCTGCTGGAGCTTCGCAATCTGGATACGGGAGCCTGCCGCCTGTTCGCCAAGCTCGAGAACCAGAACCCGACCGGTTCGATCAAGGACCGCATCGGCCTGTCGATGATCGAGGCGGCAGAACGCGACGGCCATATCCGACCCGGCGCCGATCCGCCCAGTACCATCATCGAGGCGACCGCAGGCAATACCGGGCTGGGGCTGGCGCTGGTGGCATCGCAGAAGGGCTATCGGCTGATCCTGGTAATCCCGGATAAAATGTCGCAGGAGAAGATCCTGCACCTGCGAGCGCTCGGCGCGCAGGTGCACCTGACGCGCAGCGATGTCGGCAAGGGACATCCGGAGCACTACCAGGACCTGGCCGCGCGGCTGGCGCGCGAGACGCCCAACAGTTTCTACGTCAATCAGTTCGCCAATCCCGCCAATGCGCTGGCGCACGAGGCCACCACCGGACCGGAGATCTGGGCGCAGATGGGGCAGATGCTCGATGCGGTGGTGGTCGGGGTCGGCAGCGGCGGCACGCTGAGCGGCCTATCGCGCTATTTCGAGCGTGTCGCGCCGCACGTGGAGATGGTGCTGGCCGACCCGAAGGGTTCGGTGCTGCGCGATGTGGTGACCACCGGAAAGATTCAGAAGCCGGCGGGCTCGTGGCTGGTCGAGGGCATCGGCGATGATTTCGTGCCGCCGATCTGCGACCTGTCGCGCGTGCGCCGTGCCTATGAGATCTCCGACGCCGAGAGCTTCTACACCGCGCGCAGTGTGCTGGCGAAGGAGGGTATCCTCGGTGGCTCGAGCACCGGCACGCTAGTGGCGGCGGCGTTGCGCTACTGCCGCGAACAGGGCGCGCCCAAGCGCGTGGTGACGCTGGTGCCCGACAGCGGTAACAAGTACCTCGGCAAGATGTACAACGATTTCTGGATGTTCGACCAGGGACTGCTGGAGCGACCGCGGCTCGGCAACCTGCTCGACCTGATCGTGCGCCGCTACCAGGAAGGCGGCGCGGTGACGTTGTCGCCGACGGATACGCTATTGCTGGCCTATCGGCGCATGAAGCTGTTCGACGTATCGCAGATTCCGGTGATGGACGGCGAGCGGGTGATCGGCATCGTCGATGAGTCAGACCTGGTGATGTACCTGCATACCGATGCGTCGCGCTTCAACGATCCGGTCAGCACCGCGATGGTGACCGCGCTCGAGACGATCGAGCACGATGCGCCGATCGCCGACCTGCTGCCGATCTTCAAGCGCGACCACGTGGCCATCGTCGCCGAGCGCGGCCGCTTCGTGGGCGTGATCACGCGCATCGACCTGCTCAATTACCTGCGCAAGCAGCTTTAGAACCAAAGTGAGCCTATGAGCAAGCATCCGACCTCCGGACAACCACGCACGGCATTCGCCTCGCGCACCATCCATGCCGGTCAGGCGCCGGATCCGGCCACCGGCGCGGTGATGCAGCCGATCTACGCGACCTCGACCTACGTGCAGAGCAGCCCCGGCGTGCACCAGGGCTTCGAGTACTCGCGCAGCCAGAACCCGACGCGCTTCGCCTACGAGCGATGCGTCGCCGATCTGGAGGATGGTAGCCGCGGTTTCGCGTTCGCATCCGGCCTTGCGGCCACCGCGACGCTGCTGGACCTGCTGTCCCCGGGCGATCACGTCATCGCCTCGGACGACATGTACGGCGGCAGCCGCCGGCTTTTCACGCGCGTGCGCGAGTCATCGGCGGGGCTGAAATTCTCATTCGTCGACATGCGCGACAACGGCCAGGTGCAGGCCGCGATCCGGCCGGAGACACGGCTGATCTGGGTCGAGACGCCGAGCAATCCGATGCTGAAGCTGGCCGACATGGGCGCCATCTCGACCATGGCGGCTCGGCATCACATCCTGTGCGCGGCCGACAACACCTTCGCCACGCCGTACCTGCAGCGGCCGCTGTCTGCGGGCTTCGATGTGGTAATGCATTCGGGAACCAAGTACCTGAGCGGCCACTCAGATGTAGTCAATGGCGTGCTGGTGGTCGGCGAGAATGCGGAACTGGCCGAGCGCCTGGCGTTCCTGCAGAACTCGGTGGGCGCGGTGGCCGGTCCGTTCGACTCGTTCCTTGCGCTGCGCGGCCTGAAGACGCTGGCGCTGCGCATGCAGCGCCATTGCGAGAATGCCCTGGAACTGGGCGGGTTCCTCGAGCGCCACGCCAAGGTGCGACGAGTGCACTATCCGGGCCTGGCATCGCATCCGCAGCACGCACTGGCAAAGGCTCAGATGCGCGATCCGCGCGGCCAGAGCGCATTTGGCGGCATGATCTCGATCGAGCTGAACGGCGGACTGGAGGACTCGAAGCGCTTCCTGGAGCGCTGTCAGCTGTTTGCGCTGGCGGAATCGCTCGGCGGCGTGGAGAGCCTGATCGAGCATCCGGCGATCATGACGCATGCCAGCGTGCCGCGTGCCGCGCGCGAGGCGCTCGGCATCACCGATACGCTGTGCCGGCTGTCGGTGGGCATCGAGGATGTGCAGGACCTGAAGGCCGACCTGCAGCAGGCGCTCAATTAGGCGCCGGTCCTACGCCTGGCCGCGCCACGCGCGTACAGCGCCGCGCACCGGGGCCCGCCAAGCTGGGGTACTACGGACACATTATCGCGATGCGGCTCAAGGCACTGATCCTGATCACGGCGCTGCTGCTGGCGCCGGCCGCGCCGGACGCGTGGGCCGCGGACCCGCAGGCCTATACGCTGCACATCGATGGTACCGGCCACGGCCCGCTCGATGCTGCGCTCAAGGCCAGCTCGCAGCTGGAATCGCTGCGCACCAGCGCGCCAGCCGGGCCGTTCGCGCTGATCGGGCGCGCCGAGGCGGACGCCGAGCGGCTGCACACGGTGCTCGAGAGCTTTGGCTATTACCAGGCGCATATCAGCGTCACGATTGCCGGCCACCCGCTGGAGGACAGCGACCTGCGCGAGAACCTCGAGGCGCTGCCGGCCGGCAACAAGGCGCCGGTGCTGGTCAAGATCGACACCGGGCCGCTGTTTCACCTGGGCCGCGTGAGCATTGACGGCGAGGTCAGCGACAAGGCGCGCGCGGCGTTCGCGCTGCAGAGCGGTGCGCCGGCGGTCGCCTCGCAGGTGCTGGCCGCCGGCCAGCGGCTGCTGGAGGCCATGGAGGAGGAAGGACATGCGTTTGCCAAGGTTGATGACCCGGTGGCCTTCCAGGACGCGCACGAGCCGCTGCTGGATGTGAGCTTCAAGGCCACGGCCGGCGCCGTCTACCAGCTGGGCGCGATCCACTTCCAGGGCATGAAGCGCCTGAACGAGGCCTTCCTGCAGAAGCGGCTGAAGCTGCACACCGGGGACCTGTACAGTCCAAGCAAGGTGGAGCGAGCGCGCACCGATCTGCTGGCGCTGGGCGCTTTCGCGGGCATCTCGGTGCACCTGCCGAAGGAGTCGGACGTGCAGGGCAACACATTGCCGATCATCTTCGAGGTGCAGGAACGCAAGCGTCACGCGGTGAGCCTGACGGCTGCGTTCTCGAGCGACCTCGGCGGCAGCGGCGGGGCGACCTGGACCGATCGCAATGTGTTCGGCAATGCGGAGCAGCTCAGTCTCAACGCCAGCATCATCAACTGGGGCGGCAGCGACACCACCGGACTGGGCTATGAGCTCGGGACGACGCTGAACAAGCCGGATTTCCTGCGCAACGACCAGTCGGTGCAGTTCAGCCTGAATGCGCTGAAGCAGGATCTGATCGCCTATGACCAGACCGCGCAGATCGCCGGCGTCACGGTGAGCCGCAAGCTCACGCCGTTCTGGAGCATCGGCGCCGGGCTGAGGATCGAGAAGGAGACGATATTCCAGCAGGCCGCCGATCAGTACGCGGGTGCGAATTTCTACTACACGCTGATCGCGCTGCCACTGACCGCGAAGTACGACAGCACCGGGCTGGCCAATCCGCTCAATGATCCGGTGCACGGAGTCCGGCTGACGCTGTCGCTGGCGCCGACCGAGTCGCTCGGCCGGCCGAATGCCACCTTCGCCGTGTTCCAAGCGACCACCTCCACCTACCTGGACCTCGCGCGCTTCGGCTGGACTGTGCCCGGGCGCAGCGTGATTGCCGTGCGCGCGCTGTTCGCGGAGGCGTACGGTGCCGATCACTACTACAGCCTGCCGCCGGACCAGCGCTTCTACGCCGGCGGCAGTTCCACCATCCGCGGCTACCAGTATCAGTCGGTCGGCCCGATATTCCCCGGGCCGCGACCGGTGCCGCCGGCCACGACGTCGGCGCCGCCCAACCCACCGGTGCCGACCGGCGGCACCGACCTGGTGGCTGGGGGCATCGAATACCGCCAGCGCCTGTACACCAATTTTGGCACTGCGGTGTTTGTGGACGCGGGCAAGGTGGCGGCCGACCTGCACCCGTTCGAGGGCCGGCCGAGCGTGGGCTACGGCGCAGGGCTGCGCTACTACACGCCGATCGGGCCGATCCGTCTCGACATCGCGCTGCCGGTGCGGCGGCTGCGCGCCGGCGATGCGCTGGAAGTCTATGTCGGCCTGGGGCAGGCGTTTTAGATGGCGCGCCGCTATCGCATCCTGATTGCCGCCGCCGCGCTGCTGCTGGGGCTGCCGATCGTGCTGTGCATGGCAGTGCTGGTGCTGGCCAACACCGATTACGGCCGGCGACTGATCGAGTCGAACACCGCGCGCCTGACCGATGGCGGGGTGCTGCTGCAGGGGCTCGCGGGCCGCTTCCCGGACCGGCTGCGGCTGGCGCGGCTGGAGCTGCGCGATCCGCAGGGTCTGTGGCTGGAAGCCGATGAACTGCAGCTCAACTGGTGGCCGCTGCCGCTGATCCGGCGGCACGCGCGTGTCGATCTGCTGCAGGCCGCCCGGCTCCACATCGAGCGCGCGCCCGCCTACCCGGCGCGCGTCCCGCCGCGGCCGTCGAGCGGGCTGTGGCTGCGCCGGCTGCGGGTCGACAAACTCGATATCCAGCGGCTCGAGCTGGGCGCGGCGCTGGCCGGCAACGCGGTGGCCCTGCGGCTGCAGGGCGTCGCCAGCATCACCTCGTGGCAGCAGGCCTCCGGGCAGCTGACCGCGCAGCGGTTGGATGACGTGCCCGCGACCTACCGCGTGCTGCTGCACATCGACAGCGCGCGCGTGCGCGGGCAGCTCGATCTGGAAGAGGATGCCAACGGCCCGCTGACGCATCTGATACAGCTGCCCGACCTGGGAGCGCTGTCGGCGCATGTGACGCTCGATGGCCCGCGCGAAGCGGTTACCACGCAGCTGTCGCTGCACGCCGGCGCGCTGCAGGGCGAGGTCCACGGTACGCTGAACCTGAATGCGCGCGCAGCAGCGCTGCAGGTCGCGCTCGATGCATCGGCAATGAGCCCGCGTCCCGATCTGTCGTGGCAGCAGCTGTCATTGCATGGAAGCTGGAACGGCACGCTCGCGGCGCCGAGCAGCAGCGCGCAGCTGGCACTGGCCGGGCTGGCGTGGGGACCGGTGCAGCTGGCGGCGCTGAGCGCCGGATTGCGCGGCGAGGGTGATGCGCTGGCGCTGGATGCGAGCCTGAGCGGACTTGTTCTGCCCAAGCCCTTCCTGGGCATGCTGGCAAGCGCACCGGTGCAACTGCAGGCCAAGCTCAGGCTGGCCGATCCGGCGCGGCCGGCGGACATCACGCTGTCGCATCCGCTGCTGGACGCGCAGGGACGCTGGTCGATGGCTGCGGGCAATGCGAGCCTGAGCGCGACGTTCAAGGATATCGGGCCGCTGGCGCGCCTGGCGGACGTGGGCCTTACAGGGCGCGGCACACTGCGGGCACAGCTCACCAGCAGCGCGCAGACACGCCGGGTCGAGTTCAACGCGGGGATCGACGTCGCCGACGGTGATGCGCCGCTGGTCGCACTGCTGGCACCGCACGCCATGGTCAGCGCCGCGCTGCTGTTCAAGGACGGAGGCCTGGAGATCCAGCGCTCGCAGTTCGACGCATCGAAGCTGCAAGCCTCGCTGCATGGCCGCCAGGCGCCGGCGGGCACTGCCCTGGATTTCAAATTTGCGCTGCCGGATCTCGCCGTGCTGTCGCCGACGCTGGCCGGGGAGATCAGCGGCCAGGGGCAGCTGCAGGGCCTCGCGCCGCGGCTGGTGCTGGCCGCCGACGTCAGCGGCAAATTGTCGGAGCATGGCAATTCGCCCGGTCCGCTGCGGCTCAGCCTGCGTGCACGCGATCTGCCGCAGCACCCCAATGGCCGCATCGAGCTCACCGGCACGCTCGATCAGGCCGAGCTGCAACTGGCGGCCAGCGTCGAGCGCAGCGACGACGGCACGATGTCGGCGCGCATCGAGCGCGGCGAATGGAAGAGCGCGCGCCTGGCCGGCGCGCTGCGCGTCGATAACAAGGCGGCCGATCCGCAAGGGCGGCTGGAGCTGCACTTCGAGCACCTGCAGGATCTCGACCGGCTGCTTGGACAGGATATACAGGGCGGCGTGGATGCCAGCGTCGTGTTCGATCGCGCGGCCGGGCACAGCCGCGCCCTGGTGACGCTCGATGCGCGCGATGCCGGCCTGCCGGCACAGCAGTTGCAGCTGCTGCAGGTGCGCGGGGAGATCGCCGAGCCGTTGCTGCGCCCGGTGCTGGCACTGCAAGTGACGGCGCAGGGGCTGCGTGGCGGCGCGCTGGCAAAACTGAGCACCGAGGTGCACGGTCCGATCGAGCGCCTGCAATTGCACACACTGGCAAGCATTGCGGTCGGCACCGATCCGGTGCTGCACCTCGACGCCGCGGCGACGCTGCGTCCGGAACGTCACGATGTGCGACTGACGGCGCTGCGCGCGGATTACCGCGACCAGACGCTGCGGCTGCTGGCGCCGGCGAGCATCAGCTTTGGCGACGGCATCGTGCTCGGTCAGATGCGTGTCGGTGCGGCCGACACGGTACTGCAGGCCGCCGGCCGACTGACACCGACACTCGATCTGACCGCCTCGCTGCGCGATTTCACTCCGTCAGTGCTGCGCGTGCTGTGGCCGGAGCTCAAGGGCGAGGGCCACGCCGACGCCGATGCCGAGCTGACCGGAACGCTCGCAGTGCCGCTCGGCAGCCTGCACGTCGCGGCGCGCGGACTGCGCTCGATCAACGGTGCAGCGCGCGGACTGCCGGCGACCGACATCGATGCCAATGCACAACTGCAGCATGAGGTGGTGCAGGTGGAGGTGCGGGTGCACGCCGGCGAAGGACTGCAGCTTACCGGCAAGGGGCAGGTGCCGTTGAACCGCGATGCCACCATGGCGTTCAAGGTGAACGGCGAATTCAACCTGAATGTGGTCAATCCGATCATCGAGGCGAGCGGCCAGCGGCTGCTCGGCAAGGCAACCATCGACGCCGAACTGGCCGGCACGCCGGCGGCGCCGCAGGCGCGCGGCACCCTGGTGGTCAGCGGCGGGGATATCCAGGATTACGCGCGCGGCACTCACCTGAGCGATGTCAGCGGCACGCTGGAAGCCGACGGCGAACAACTGCAGCTCAAGCAGTTCACCGCGCACGGCGGCAAGGGCACCATCACCGCCAGCGGTACACTCGGACTGGGCGGCGGCGATCTGCCAGTGGCATTGCAGGTAACAGCACGCGGCGCGCGGCCGTTCGCCAGCGATCTGCTGACCGCGACCATCGACATGGACCTGAAGATCAATGGCGGGCTGCGCAGCGAGCTCAACGCCGCTGGCAAGGTGCAGATCGATCGCGCCGATATCACGATCCCGAACGCGTTGCCGCCCGACGTGGCGGTACTAAATGTGGTACGTGCAGGCCAGAAGCCGGCGCCGGTAGTGAAGAGCAGTGCGCTGATCGTGACACTGGATCTCACGCTGGCCGCACCGCGCGCTGTGTTTGTGCGCGGCCGCGGGCTGGACACTGAAATGGGCGGACAGCTGCATATCGGTGGCGACAACAACAATCCCGATATCAGCGGCGGCTTCGATCTGCGCAACGGCACGGTCAACCTGGCCGGTGCGACGCTGACATTCAACAGCGGCCGGGTGGCATTCAATGGCACCGGGGTGCGAAAGAAGGTGGATCCGACGCTCGATTTCACGTCCACCAACACCAGCGGCAACGGCACGGCGACGCTGAATGTCGGCGGTTATGCCGATGCGCCGGTCATCACGCTCAGCAGCATACCCGAGATGCCGCAGGATGAGATCCTGGCGCGGCTGCTGTTCGGCGTCAGCGTGACGCAGCTGACGCCGCTGCAGCTGGCGCAGATCGGCGCCGCGCTGGCGACCATGGGTGGGGTCGGCGGCGGCGGTCATTTCAATCCGATCAACGCCGTGCAACGCAAACTCGGGCTCGACCGGCTCAACATCGGCGGCGGCTCGAGCAACAATGGAGCCGCCACCGGTACCCCCGGGGAAACCAGCAACGCGGCCACCATCGAGGCCGGGAGATATGTGACCCGCCGCGTATATATCGGCGGCAAACAGAGCACCAACGGCACCACGCAGGCCCAGGTTCAGGTCGATCTCACCAAGAGCCTGAAGCTGCAGACCACGCTGGGCACCGGCGGCACGGTGCAGGGTGCGACGCCGCAGAACGATCCGGGCAGCAGCGTCGGGCTGACCTACCAGTTCGAGTATTGAAGCTCGCTCAGCTGAGCAGGCCCAGTACCGCGGCGCGCACTGCCGCGGCGGTCTTGTTGCTGGCGTTGAGCTTCTTGACCACGTTGCCGATATGAAACGTCACCGTGCGTACCGACAGCCCCATGATTTCCGAGATCTCCGAGGTAGTCTTGCCCTCGGCGGTCCAGCGGATCACCGATGTTTCGCGCACCGACAGCCGCACGCTGGCCTCGGGCACCATCTTCTTGACCAGCACGCGTGTCATCGAGATGTGCGCTATCTGCGTCAGCCACGACAGGCGGAAATTCTTTTCCTGCATTTCCAGGTCGGTGAGCTCATCGTGCGAGCGCGCGACAGTGAACATGCCGAGGGTTCCATAGGCGTCGCGGCACGGCTGGGCCCAGCCGTAGCGCAGCCCATGCATGCGCGCTGCCTCCCAGAATGGACGCGCACCCGAAAAGAATTCATCGGTCCAGATGACCGGCAGCGGAGAGCGCAGGCCGTGCAGCACGGTCGGATCCACCGCCACCGCGCTGCTGATGCGGGCGTCGGTGGCCTGTGCCGCCGAACGCGGTGCCAGCCGCCTGATCACGGTGTCCCCGGTCGGAATCGAACGCCTGATACGCCGCCTGGGCATCCAGGCGCATCGCGCCGGACCGCCGATGATCATCGATGGCCATGCGATCTTCGCCTGCTGGATCGAGGTGAAGGGGAGCGAGGGTGCCTGACAGCGGGCCGGAAGCTGAAATCGCCAGTCCCCGTCGTCCTACAGCAGGAAAGGACTGGCTGGCAGGGGGTGCTGAGTTAGTATCTGGGTTCCCGAGAGCGGCAGCCGCACAGACAGGTTGCGCCGCTTGGCGGGGCGCGACTAACATCTATGGAAGAAACACCAATGGCAACGAAATCCAGAAAGAAATCAAGGACCGATCCAGTGGACACCGAGGAGCTGTACGAGCATCTGCAGGCCGTCATCCGCGACTCCGAGGCACTGTTGAAGGCCTCAGCCTCGTATGCCGGCGACAAGATCGACATCGCCAAGGCGCAGGCCGCAGAGACGCTGGCCAGTGCCAAGGAGCGGCTGTCGGACGTGCAGGACGGCATTCTCGCCACCGGGCGCGAATACGCGCTGCAGGGCGATCAGTACGTGCGCGACAACCCGTGGCAGTCGGTGGGCTTTGCCGCGCTGGCGGGCTTTATCTTCGGCGCCCTGCTGCTGCGATCCAGAGACTGATCACCCCGCAGTGGGCATCACCGCATGACGGAAGATTCGGGGAGGTCAGCGCGGCCGGCGATCAACAGTTTTCTCGACTCGGTCGGCCAGCTGCTTGTGACCGCCGTCGAGATGGTGCACACCAGGCTCGAGCTGGTGTTCACCGAGTTCCAGGAGGCCGTGGAAGGGCTGGTGGGACTGTTGCTGTGGTGGCTGATCGCGCTGGTGGCCGCTGGCATGGGCCTGCTATTCGGGGGCCTGGCGCTGATCTTCGTGTTCTGGGACACGCACCGGGTGCTGGCGGCGGTACTGATCATGTGCGTGCTGCTGCTGGTGGCCGCGATTGCCAGCAGGGTGGCATTGGCCAGAGTACGTGTGCAGCGAGAGCTGTTCAGCACCACACTGACTGAGTTCGCCAAGGATCGCGGCTTGATCAAGATGCCGCCATGATGACGCGAGCCGATGAGTACGCCCGGCGTCGCGGGCTGCTGCAGCTGCGCTGCACGGCACAGCGCCAGCGCATGGAGGCGGCGCTGGCGGAGATCAATGCCGACTTCAGACGGTTCGAGCATGGCATCGCGAAGGTGCGAAGCTTCCGCATATCGCCGTTGATCATCGGGGCTGGAGCTGCGCTGGCGCTGGGACTCGGCGCCGGCCGCACGCTCGGCCTGGTTGGCCGTGCATGGGTGCTGTTCAACAGCTTCCAGCGCGTCAAGCGCTCATTGCTGCCCTCGGAGTAAGTGCGCATGGGTCCTGGAACCAAGCCACCACCGTCGGAGCCGCCTGCCGAGCCGGCGCAGACACCCGAACACAAGCATCTCGACCAGGAGCTGGACGAGGAACTGGATGACACTTTTCCGGCCAGCGATCCGCTGCCCTGGAGCCACGAGGTCAAATGAGCCGGCCGGTGCGGCAGTGAGCGCGACCCACTTTTTTCAGCTGAGCGCGCCGGTGAGTGCAGTGGATCACGTACTGGGACCCGAGCACGCCCCGGTGACGGTGGTCGAATATGCGGACTTTGAATGCCCGAACTGCAAGCAGGCGGCAGCGCCGGTCAAGCTGCTGCTCGAGCGCTTTGCCGGGCAGGTGCGGTTCGCGTTCCGCCACAGTCCCCTCGAGGAAGTGCATCCGCACGCGCTGCGGGCGGCCGAAGCGGCCGAATGCGCCGGCGGCCAGGACCGCTTCTGGCAGATGCACGACCTGCTGTTCGATCATCAGCTGCAGCTGAAGACTCATCAGCTGCACGCTTACGCCGAGCAGCTCGGTCTTGATATGGTGCGCTACACCGTGGAGATGAACGATCACGTCTACCTGCAGCGCGTGCGCGAGCAGCAGCAGAGCGGCCGTGACTGCGGCGTGCGCGGCACGCCAACGTTGTTCGTCAACGGCAAGATCCAGGATGTCTCGTTCGGCATCCATGCACTGTTCGAAGCCGTCGAAGCACTGCTGCGCACGCGATAAACGCGCTCATAACCGCCGGCTATCAGGCCATAGCGCAAAACGGGCTGTTGCGCGCGCGTGCGGCCGGTAACATGCGCGCTCCCCTGACGCATGGACTGAAGAGGCAGGATCTTGGCTGCGACAAGTACCGAGCGCGTGCTCAATATTCAACACTGGACCGACAGCCAGTTTACCTTCGCCACCACGCGCGACCGGGCACTGCGATTCGAGAACGGCCAGTTCGTGATGGTAGGCCTGCCGATCGATAACCGGCCGCTGCTGCGCGCCTACAGCATTGCCAGCGCCAATCATGATGAGCACCTGGAGTTCCTGAGCATCAAGCTGCCCGACGGGCCGCTGACCTCGCGGCTGCAGCACCTGCGCGCCGGCGATGAGGTGCTGGTTTCGCGCAAGCCGACCGGGACGTTGCTGCTGCACGATCTCACGCCCGGCAAGCGCCTCTACCTGCTGAGCACCGGTACCGGTGCGGCGCCATTCATGAGCGTGATCAGGGATCCGGAGGTGTACGAGCGCTTCCAGACCGTGGTGCTGGTGCACGGCGTGCGCTGGGTGCGCGAGACCGCCGTGGTGCGGCATCGCATCGAGCAACTGAAGGCGGACGAGTACCTGGGCGAACTGGTGCGCGAACGGCTGCTCTACTATCCCACCGTCACGCGCGAGCCTTACCGCAATCACGGCCGGCTGACCGGCCTGATCGAGTCGGGGCGCCTGAGCGGGGAACTCGGCCTGCCGGGGCTCGACGCGACCAGTGATCGCGTCATGGTGTGCGGCAGCCCGGGAATGCTGGCCGACACCAGCGCGCTGCTGGATGCGCGCGGCTTCAGGATTTCCCCGCACATCGGCCAGCCCGGCGACTATGTGATCGAACGCGCGTTCGTCGAGCGCTGACGGCGCCGGGCGCGCGCGCCACTGGGGCGTCGGCGTCAGGGTCTTTTGGCGCGGGCGTGAAGCGGCAGCGGTAATCGTCCAATTTGCTACACCGTCCGGCCCGATTCAGTCAGCGCCGCGAGTTGAGTGCGCAGTCGCTGCAGTGCGGCGTCGGCGCTGCCGTGCACGACCGTGCCGATGGCAGAGCGGATGTCGCTATCACCGGACTGCGCCGCCTTCCAGAACCAGTCGGCCGCCGCCGCACCGTGCCCGCGTTCCGCCAGCACCAGCGCATAGTTGAACTGTCCGCGAAAGTAGCCGGACTGCGCCGATTCCCGATACCAGTCGACCGCGGCGAGCGGGCTGCGTGCGCAGCCCCAGCCCTGTTCCAGGCAGCGACCGATCAGATTCATCGCCCGTCCGTGGCCTTGCCGTGCGGCACGCAGATACCAGCGCAGTGCTGCGCGCAGATCGCGTGCGACGCCACGGCCGTCAAACAGCAGGTTGCCGAAATTGTAGGCCCCCCAGTCGTTGCCGCGGCAACCCGACGAGCGGTAGCACGCGGCAGCCCGCTGCAGGTCGATCACGGTTCCCCAGCCGTGCTCGTGACAGCGCCCCAGCATGTTGAGGGCTTCCGCGTCACCGCTGTCCGCGGCGCGCCGGAACCAGGCAAATGCGGCCGCGGGATCGCGCGCTATGCCGTCGCCGGCGAGCCGCATGCGCCCGAGGCGCAGCTGCGCTGCTGCCAGGCCGTGCTCGGCCGCGCTGCGGATCCACAGCGCGGCCTCGGACGGTTCCCCGGCGAACAGCCGCTGCAGTTCGTGGTAGCTCATGCGCTGCAGCCGGATCATCCGCAGATGGCTGGCTTCGGCGGCCGCGGCGCGCGCGAATTGTGCCGACGTCAGGCTCATGCGGCCGCCGGCGCGGCGCCGCAGCGGCGCGCATCAGGCCGCGGATCAATAAGCGCGATGGTCGTCTCCCAGGCTCAGTCGTATCGACAGCATGACGCTGCGGCCGGCACCTGGGATCACATGATTCTCCGAAGCACTGGTGTAATACGAATTGACGAAGTAGTTGCGGTTGAGCAGGTTGAAGCCATTGAGCTGCACGGCCACGTGCGGCGAGAGCTGATAGGACAGCATCGCATTCCAAACGACATAGCCCGGGATGATCGTGGTGCCGCCGCTGTCGGCAAAGCGCCGGTCGAGCCAGTTGAGGCCGGTGCCGATCTGCCAGGCGGCGGAGAATTCGTATTCGGTCCACAGATTGAGGGCGTTGCGCGCAACGTTAGGCAGCGGCTGGCCGACATAGGCCGCGATCCCGGAACGGATGGTCTTGCCGTCAAGGTAGGTGTAGCCGGCGAAGATCTCCCACTGGCGGGTGAGGTGGCCGGAGGCACCGAGCTCGAGCCCGTCGACGCGCTGATCGCCATTGAGTACCGTGATGGTCGGATTTTCCGGGTCGTTAGTCTGCGCGTTATCAACCTCGGTGCGGAACACGGCACCGGTGAGCGCCAGCGCACCGTCCAGCCAGCCGGTCTTGGCGCCGGCCTCATACGTCTTGGCCTTCACCGGGCCCAGGTTTGCGGTCTTGGTGGTCAGTGACAGCGCCTCGGCCGATGGGTCGAATGAGGTGCCGAAGGACAGGTAATAGCTTTGCATCGGCGCCGGCTTGATCACCAGAGCGGCGCGCGGACTCCCAAGGCGATCCTCGTGTTCCAGATGCAGCACCGCACCGCTCGCCACCGTGAGCTGATCGTAGTCGGCGGCGAAGCGGTCGAAGCGCAGGCCTGCGCTCAGATCCACGTAGCGACCGAAGCCCATGGTGTCAGTCACGTAGGCGGCGCTGGAATTCGCGACCGTGTCCTGCAGCGAGGACGGCGGCTCGACGCGCGGCAAGGGCTGGTTTGGATCAGGATCCAGCAGCGGCGTCTGCGGGATCCAGCCGTTGTCGCTATTGAACGGGTTGGTATAGCGGACCAGGTCGAGCCCCTGGCGCGCGAACTCCAGGCCCACCGCCAGGGTGTGCTCGACGGCGGCGATGTCGAAATGCGCTTGCAGGTCGATCTGTTCAGTGAGGTTGGCCTGCACGCCCGAACTGCCCGGCGCATCGCGGCCGACCAGAATCGCATCCAGCGCTGTGGCGGCCGTGGGTACGTCGGCGCCGTAATTCGGCATCGTGTCGATGAAGTCGAAGGTGTAGTGCGCGTAGCGCAGTGTGTCTGCGACTGACAGGCTGGCGGTGAAATCATGCCTGTAGCGCGCGGTGCCGATGTCCACGTTGGTGGTGGTGCGATCGGAGAGCAGCCCGTAGTACGCATCACGCGGCACCGGCGCCGGCGCCCGGTCGAGAAATGGAATGCCGGAGTCGGGCCGGTTGTCTTCCTGCTGGTGCAGATAAGCGAGCGTCAAACAATCGCTACCGCCCATGCCCAGAGAGAGCGCCGGGGCGATACCCCAGCGACGATTGATGACGTCGTTGCGATCGGCGATCTCGGAGTTTTCACCCATCGCGTTCAGGCGCACGGCACTGCTGCCCGTCAGCGGCAGGTTAAGGTCGGTGGTGGCGCGATACAGATCGTTGCTGCCGAAATTGGTGGTTACCGTGGCCAGCGGTGTCGCAAGCGGCGCCTTGCTCACCTGGTTGATCGCGCCGCCGGTCGAGCCGCGGCCAAACAGCACCGCCGATGGACCCTTGATCACCTCGACTGAATCGAGGTCGAAGCTGTCGCGCGAATAAACGGCGGCGTCGCGGATGCCGTCGAGAAAAAAATCGTTGAATGCCGAAAACCCGCGCAGATTGACCGTATCGCCGCGCGCCGCGCCTTCGCCGGCGTTGAGCGTAATGCCGGGTACATTCTTCAGTGCGTCCTCCAGCCGGGTCACCGCCTGCTCGCTCATCAGCCGCTGGCTCACGACGGTGATGGATTGGGGCGTGTTCTGCAGATCCTGCGGCAGCTTGTCGTGCAGCAGCGGCCGCAGGCCGCTGACGGTCACCTCCTCCAGCTTGCGATCTTCGTCATCTGCTGTGGCCGCATCGACCGCCACGGCATCGGCCTGTGCTGCGCTGAGCCCTAGTAGCGAGGAGACGCACAGCGACAGGGTCCCGAGCGTGTGCCCGAGCGGGGCAATGGCGCTCGACGCTGCGGTTGGGGCGGCGGTGCAGGCGAGCGGATCGAGCGGGGCTGAGCGCATCTGGAGACCTCGGCGGCGGGCCGGAAGTCCGCCAGCCCTTTGTAGTAATGATAATCATTCTCATTAAAACGTCAATCGGCGCCATCGCGATCGCGAAGACGCCTGGACGCCGGTGTAGGTAATCGACTACAACAGATTTCGGTCGCAGGTTACTGCTGCAATAGCGGATTGCCGTTAGTGTCACGCGCTGCGTTGCGTAGTGGATACATGTGCGCGCGTCCTTCAAGGAGATCTGACTGATGAATCGAAAGTTACTATGGTGCGCTCTGACATGGCCGGCATTGGCGATACCCACGCTGGCGATGGCCGACAGCGGCGATGAGTGGTACGTGTCGCCGCAGGCTGGCGGCATCTCGCCGGATTACCGGCGCCACCTGGCCGACAGCTCCTCGCTGTTCGGCTTAGGGATAGGACACGAGCTCGGGCAGGTATTGAATCTGGAGTTCAATGCCAACGGCACGCGCATCATCAATCGCGCCGATTCACACTACTACAGCGGCTACGGCTATTCGCTCGACCTGCTGGCGGTGGCCAATCGCGATGGCATGGTCTCCCCGTATGTGAGCGTCGGCGCCGGTGTGCTGCGCGATGACTTCGGGCCGACTCCGGGCAGTACGAATTTCATGGCCCAGGCAGGCGTCGGCCTGATGTGGACGCTGTGGCGCAATGCCACCAACACCAGCAGCATTGCGCTGCGGCCCGATATCAAGGCGCGCTTCGACGATCCGGGCAAGGACGGTCACCTGATCGACTACTACGCCACGCTCGGACTGCAGTTCTCGTTCGGCGGCACGCCGCCACCGAAGCCGGTGGTGTATGTGGCGCCGCCCCCGCCGCCGCCACCCCCGGCGCCGCCGCCGGTCGTGGCTCCGCAACCGCCGCCGCCACCGGTTGTGATTGCGCCACGCCATCTGACGCTCAGCTCAGATACGTCATTTGGATTCGGCAGCGCCGTGATCAGGCCCGAGGGCGTGCACGCGCTCGACCAGTTCGCCAAGGATCTGCAAAGCACGACCTACAACCACATCCATGTGGTCGGTTATACCGATCGCATCGGCTCCGACGCCTATAACCAGCGCCTGTCCGAGCAGCGTGCAGATGCGGTCAAGGCCTATCTGGCCCAAGCCCCCGGCATTGACGCGGCGAAGATCATTGCAGAAGGCAAAGGCAAGTCGAATCCGATCACCAAGCCGGGCGAATGCGGCGACAAGCGCTCAGCGGCGACCATCGCCTGCCTGCAGCCCGATCGGCGCGTGGAGCTCGAGGTGTCGGCGACCGCGCAGTAACCGCGGACGGGCGGCGGTGCAGCCTCAGGGCTGCGCCGCGCGCTCGATGATCGGTACCAGGACCGCAAGATTAGCGCCCAGCGTCGCGGCGAGCGCGTGGCGCTGCACGATGTACTGCGGGTCGTTGTATGCAATCCAGGTGTGGCCGTCAGCGTCTTCCCACACCAGCGCCTTGAACGGCAGATCGAGTCCGGCGACCGGCGCCGCCTGCATCAACGGCGTGCCACCCCTTGGATTGCCGAACATCAGCAGCTGCTCCGGCCGCATCGTCAGGCCGGCGCGCCCGGCATCGCCGCTGAAGTCGATGCGGGCGAACACGGTGATGCCGCGCTCTTTGACCTGCGATTCGAGCCGCTGCACCGTAACGTCGACCGAGTGCTGTGATGGAATCCGGATGACGCCGCGATCAGTGTCCATCGGTGCAAGATACTTTACAGGCGGCAGTTTTGGCTATTGAATATCGGGCGGAGTCTGCCGCACGATGAAACTGTCGCTTCCGGTACTGCTCAGTGTCAACGGCGGTTATGTCGACAGCGCCAGCTTTCTCGCATTGCAGGGCCTGTTCAGCTCTCATGTCACCGGCAACTTCGTGACGCTTGGTGCATCGCTGGTGCTGGGCACCACCGGTGTGGGCGCCAAGCTGATCGCCCTGCCGCTGTTCTGCGTGGTGGTGGCGCTGGTGCGCGTGCTCAGTTATGCGCTCGGGCCGCAGGCGCGCTCGCCATTGCGGATGCTGATGTGGCTGATTTTCTCCTTGCTGCTGGTGGCCGCGGCGCTGGCGGTGCGGCTCGGGCCGTTTCCGAACGGTGATGCCTGGCAGGCACTGGTCACCGGCATGACGCTGGTAGCGGCGATGGCGGTGCAAAATGCAGCGCAGCGGCTGCACCTGGGCGCGATGCCGCCCACCACGATCATGACCGGCAACACGACGCAGGCAATGATCGACGTCGTGGATCTGCTGCGCGGGCTGCCGCCGGGGGACCCGGCCCGCCGGCGGCTGGCGGGGATGGCGGCCAATATTCTGGGCTTTGCGATCGGCTGCGCTGCCGCGGCGCTGTTGTTCGCCTACCTGAGGATGTGGTGCTTCATAGTGCCGCCGCTGCTGGCGCTGATGGCGGTTATACTGGCACGGGATGTCGCACGTGCCTGATGCACTGATTGACTGGCCTGGGGAAATCGACCGTGTCAAGGCTTTAAGTGGATGTACTGAAATGCAGGCGCCAGCAACCGATCATGCTCATCCTCATGATCAGCTTTGCGTTGGTGGCGGAATGTGCGCTCGCCGCGGCGCGGCCAGTCAAGCCGCTGCTGATGCTGATTTCCGTCGACGGCCTGAAGCCGGAATCGATCCTCGAGGCCGATCGCCACGGGCTCAAGGTGCCAAACCTTCGCGCGTTCATGGCCGATGGGGCCTACGCCAGCGGTGTGCGTGGTGTCATGCCGACGCTCACCTATCCGAGCCACATGACGATTCTCACCGGTACATCGCCCGCCACGCACGGCGTATTTTCCAATACCACGTTCGATCCATACGGCCGCAACGAACATGGCTGGTACTGGTATGCCGAGGACGTCAGGGTTCCGACCCTGTGGGACGCGGCGGCGGCCGCGGGGCTGACGACGGCGAACGTCTACTGGCCCACCAGCGTCGGCGCCAATATCACCTACAACCTGCCGCAGATCTGGCGCAGCGGCACGGATGACGATCGCAAGCTGCAACGCGCACTGGCAACCCATGGGCTGGAGCAGCAGTTATCGGCCACGCTGGGTCGGTATCCGGGCGGGATGGAGGAGACGGTGGCCGAGGATGAGATCCGTGCCCGTTTCGCGATCCGACTGTTGCAGGTCAAACGGCCTGATTTCATCACGGTATATCTGACCGGACTGGATACCGAACAGCATCACTCCGGGCCGTTCACGCCGCAATCCAACGCGGTACTGGAACGCATCGATGCGATCGTGGGATCACTGCGCAGCGCGAGCGAAAAGCTGGCGCCGGGGCGCGCCACGGTGTGCGTCGTATCGGACCATGGATTCGCAGCGGTAGCGCACGACGTGAACCTTTACGGCGCGTTTCTCGACGCCGGGCTATTCAGCATCGATGCGGAACACAAAATCTCTGCCTGGAAAGCAATGCCATGGCCGGCGGGCGGCGGGGCGGCGATCATGTTGGCCAATCCTGACGATGGCGCTGTGCGCGCGCAGGTCATCGGGCTGCTGGGCGGCCTTGCGGCTGATCCTGCCAACGGCATCGACCGCGTGCTGACGCATGCCGACATAGTTGAGCAGCGCGGCTTTCCCGAGGCGGCATACTTCGTCGCGTTCAGGATCGGTTACGAGTTCGGTGGCAGCTTTGCCGCGCCGTTGATCTCGGATCCTTCCAATCTGGGCATGCACGGCTACTTGCCCGATCAACCCGAGATGCGCTCGTCGTTTTTCCTGATCGGCCCGGACATTGCGGCGGGTCGAGCGCTCGGGGACATCGACATGCGCCAGATCGCGCCGACGCTGGCGACTATCATGCATGTATCGCTGCCGCAGGCCGAACTGCGCTCGGTGGCGTTGCGCTAGGGCCTGTTAACACTATTGACGCGGTACTTCGATGACCAAGACGAAGTAAATGAAGGCAATGAACACCAGATCGAGCTTGTCGAAGCGGCTGAAGATGCGGCGAAAGCCTTTGAGTCTTCTGAACAGCCGCTCGATCTCATTGCGCCTTCTATACAGTTCCTTCTTGAGTCTCCAGGGCTGTGCTCGCTGGGGATTGGGCGGCACGACAGGGATGAAGCCCAAATCCAGTGCGAGTCGGCGAGTTTCGTTGCCTTCATACGCGCAGTCCATGAGTGGATGGCAGAAGACGGGCATTTGCGGGATCGAGCGCAATAACTCCCGGCCCTCCGGAGCGTCGCCTGCTTGCCCGGGTGAGAGTGAAAAACCTATGGTGCATCGAGCACTCGCGGCAACCATATGAGATTTGGTACTCCAGCCGCCGCGCGATTTGCCGATGGCTTGCGGTCCGTTTTTTGAGCGCCGGTGCCGTCGGGATGAACTTTGATGATCGTACTGTCCAGGCTCACCGCCTCGATCTTGATGCGGATGAGCTGTTCGCGCTGCAGCTGCGCGAACAGCCGATCGAGCACGCCGGCCTTCGCCCGGGGTTTATGCGCGTATAAATCGTATGCCAGTTGCCAAATCGCTTCGGCAGCGCTCGCCACTTGCAGCCGATCTCGGGCACGAACAGGATTGCGTTAATCACGTTGAGATTCTCGTGCGACACATTGCCGCGCTGACGAGGCAGGTATTGCTCGATTCGAGCAAATAGTTCAGCAGTGATTTCCGTCCAGCGAGCATATCAAATATGTTCGTTAGTGTTAACAGGCCCTAGCGCGGCGATCATGCCAATGCCTTTTGCGATGAGTACGACCTGGGCGTGTACGGCTAGTCGTCATGCCCCACACCGGTAATGCCAGCCCGCTCATGAGTGCGACGCTGCCACGTTGCCAATGCCTGTTCACGAGCGCACTCCTCGATCAGCACAGAGATGACCTTAGGGCATCTGGCCGGCCCAAGATTTGACCCAAATCAATAATTGATGCGCGACGGTGTTAGTGAGGTCCATGCCGCAGAATGCCGGGGAATATCGGATTTTGTGGCACCTCGCGGACTAACATCCGTGCTCCGTCGATCATTCGAGGTTGAGGGTGCCGAACTCGGTTCAAACATGGGTTCCGTTGAGCGATGCTCAATACCGTACGATCGTGGATTCCTTGGATGAAGGCGTGGTGGCGTTCGACACGTCGCACAAGATCACATTTGTGAATCCCGCGTTCGCACGGATGCTGGGGCGCGTTGCGGCGGACCTGGTCGGCCTCGATGCGTCCGAGTTCATGGGCCGCAATCCGTACCGCGGCGGCCTTACGGACAAGTACCAGCACACTTGGCTGCGGACGCATGGCGCGAGTGTTGTGGCCTCGATTTCGGTGCAGCCGCTGTTCGATACTGAACATCGCCATTGCGGTTCGCTCGGCATCGTTACCGATCTTTCGGAGCTCAAGCGTTCGCGGACAGATACCGATCGATTATCGCAAGTCGTGGAAAACGCCCATGATGGAATCATCGGCAAAGATATCAACGGCATCGTTACATCGTGGAACCAGGGCGCCACGGCGATATATGGGTATACCGCGGCCGAGATGATCGGGCGAAATGCCGACGTTCTCGCACCGCCCGAACTCAAAAGCGAGGTGGGCGAGCTCTTTGCCAGGATCCGCGCCGGACAGCACATCGACCAGCACGAGACAAGCCGCATTACCAAGGCGGGTCAGCGCATCAACGTCGTCGTGACAGTATTGCCCATGCTGGATGAGGCCGGAACCATACCTGGCGCCTGGACGATCGTCCACGACATCACCCAGCTCAAGCAGGCAGAGAGCGCGAGCACCTTTGCGGCTGCGGCCAGCTCCGCCATTCAGCGCGCGTCAATCGACGGCGTCCTGCTGGTCGATGCCCACGAGAGAATCATCTCCTTCAATCAGCAGTTCGCCGACATCTGGAAGGTGCCTGCGGAGTTGCTCGCTCGCAAAGCCGACCCCGCCGTGTTGAGCAGAGTCGTCGCGCAAGTCGCGGACCCCGACGCCTTTGCCGCACGCGTCAAGGATCTCTATACACATATCGAGAAGACCAGCCGCGATGAGGTTAGACTTCGCGACGGGCGAACTGTGGATCGCTACTCCGCACCGGTCAAGCTAGACGATGGCACATATCTCGGCCGCGTCTGGTTCTTTCGCGACGTCACCGCCCACAAGCTCGCGGATGAAAAGATCCGCGAGGATGCCGGCCAATTCCGGGCTTTGGTCGAGCAGCAGGTTGCCGGTGTCTTCATTATCCGCAGCGACGGGAAGCTCGCTTACATCAATCAGGGCTTTTGCATGTTGTCCGGCTATACGTCGGCCGAAGTCATGGGACTGCCGTTCATCGATCTCATCGTAGACAAGGATAGGGACGCCCTGCTGCAGAAGTTCGCCGAACATCTGGCTGGCGGCCCGCTGGCGACGCAGGCGGTCACTGCCATCAAGCGCAAAGGCGGCGGGCTCATGCATGTCCTGGCGAGCGCCTCGCTGGCTTCTTATCAGGGCAAGCCGGCGCTGATTGGCGTCGTCGTCGACATTACCGACGAGAAGCGCGCCGACGATCTCTTGCGGACAAGCGAGGAGAGATTCCGTCTCTTGGTCGAGCAAGCGCCCGATGCCATCGTGTTGTATGACGTCGACGCCGATCGCTTTGTCAGCGCGAACAATAGCGCGGCGACACTATTCGGCGTTAGCCTCGAGGACTTGGTAAAAACCGGGCCGCTGAAATTGTTCATGCCGGATCAGGTCTCCGAACAATCACACCGCGTCACTGTAGCGGAACATAACCGCCAAGCTCTGGAGGGCATGCATTGCGCGTTTGAGCGTCGTTTCCGCGACGCCCACGGATACGTGCGAACCTGCGAAGTGACGTTGGTCCGACTACCTACTGTTGCTGGGCGATTGCTGCGCGCAAGCTTCGTGGACGTAACCGAACGCAGGCGAACCGACGCCGCGCTCGCCTATCGAGATCGTGTCCGGCACGCCGTAGAGGTGACCCTGGCCGGCCTCGTTGCCGCACCGAGCCTTGCGGCGGGTATGCCCAAAGCGTTGCAGACAGCCGCGCAAGCCTTGCTGGCGGATCGAATGGTCATTTTGGAGAACTTGCCCTTGCCGGCGCCTGGGATTGCCGTTTCCCTCGCCCACTCCTGGCA
>Ga0182016_10001111_pt1 | contig 32932 bp, 18 predicted proteins | sample 712S2MmetaG_FD_120491 | JGI IMG/M metagenome (GOLD analysis project Ga0182016, IMG submission 120491) | Permafrost microbial communities from Stordalen Mire, Sweden - 712S2M metaG | ecosystem: Environmental > Terrestrial > Soil > Wetlands > Permafrost | place: Sweden: Stordalen | collected...
CCGTTGTTGTGAAACAGCAGCGATCGATGCCGATCCCCCTCCTTCGACTCGTAACCGACAAATAGATCCAGCCTGCCATCCCCATCGAAGTCAGCCCACGCCGCTGTCTGCGTCGGTCCATACACCAGCAGCCCAGCCGCCTCTGTCACATCCTCAAAAGTCCCATCGCCGCGATTCTTCAAGAGCGACATCGGATAGGCCCCCTGCTTTCCCCACCATCCTCCACGCAGCACCAGCACATCCGGCTTGCCATCGTTGTTGTAATCCGTCAGCACCAGATTCAGCCCGCCCTTTTCCCCCATTAGGCCCGACTTCCGCGTCACATCCCGAAACGTCCCGTCTCCATTGTTGTGGAACAGGTGCATCTGGTCCATCGGCCCTGAAGACGAAACCATAATGTCCAGCAGCCCATCTCCATCGAAGTCCTCAATAATCACGCCGCCCGCATGCCCCAGAATGTCGACTCCTTCTGAAGCTGCCACTTGCGGAAACACCGGCAGCGGATACTCCGATGCAAACAGGCTCTCTTCAATCACCCACTGCTTCGGCACGTCCTTCGGATATCGTCCCAGTTGCATGTACGCCACATTCAGCAGCCACCGCGACTCCGTATCATTCCCATCCGCCTGAAGCAGCGCTGTCAATTCCCGCACCGCACCCTCCGCGCCAAATGGCATCGAGTGCACCGCACCAGCTTTAAGCGGAAACAAACACGAACTCTGCCCATGCATCTGCACGCAATTGTCCTGCTCGCCAACCCGCAGGTACGCCAGCGCCAGCCACTTGCCCAGGTCCTTCAACTGCTCCGGCGTCATGGTCTGATTTGCCCGTACCCACCGCCGGCGAACTTCTTCTAACTGACGAACGGCGCTCGCGCTATCTCCTTGGTAAAGCATCTCTCGCGCCAGTTGCTCGCGCACCACCGTGTCATCCTGCAAATTCAGCGTCCTCTGCGCAAGCAAGTCCGAGTAATAGTGCACGCGCAACGCTGCCTTGTTCGGGTCAAGCTTCCAGTCCGTCGCCGCATACGCCTCGCGCAACCGCTCCGCCATCCGCTTCGTGCTCTCAGCTTGGTAAATCGGCTCCGCATCCGCGCCTGGCGCCGGAACGCTAACCTCGCCAATCGCAGGCATACGCATCGTCATCTGCATCGCACTGTGGTCCGTTCCCTGCGACCACCCAGCCGCGACGCTTGAAACCACAGCGCCAGCGCCCACCGCGCCGAACATAATTATTCGGATCCACAACTGCATCGCCACCCACTCTACCGCGCGTTGTCGAGTTTGGGCTCGGTTCCCACCTGCAGCTTTTGCCCCAGGTCGGTCTCGCGCTTCGCATCATCGCTTCGGCCCATCGCGCGATAAGCCTGACCCAGCAGGTTGTGTGTCATGTAGTTGGCATTGTCCATCTGCGCCGCATGCTCCAAATACATCGCCGCCCCCGCTGGATCGTTCTTCCGAAGTAGCGTCTTCCCAAGCAGGATGAATGGCCCAGTCGAGTTCGGCTCCAGCAGCAATGCTTCCTGCAATGCCCTCTGCGCATCGTCATAACGTGCCGCACGATTGTAAGCGTCGCCGAGTCGGTCATAGGTCGAAGGCTCCAGCGGATTCTCTTTCCGCTCCGTCTCAAGCTCCGTAATCGCATCGTCCAGTCTGCCCTGCGCCAATGCAATCTCGCCTAGTAACCCGTGCGCAAGTGGAAGCGTCGCATCCTGCGCAACCGCCTTCTCCGCAAAATCCTTCGCCACCGGCAGATACTCGCGCCGCAGCAGCATGCGCGCCGTCAACAAATATGCTTCTTTCCCATCCGCTGCAAATCCAAACTGCGCCGCAAATGCATGCCGCGCATCGTCGTACCGCCGCGTATCGATGTAGCAAAGCGCCAGTGCATAGTTCGGATCAGCGTTGCCCAGCTCGCTCTTCCCCTCGGCAAATGCACGCCCTGCCTGCTCGAGATAAGGAATCGCATCCGCGGGCCTTCCCAGCTTCAATAAAACAAGGCCGCGCATTCCTGCCGCCTCTGCGTCCTTTGGATCTTCAGCCAGCGCCGCCGAATACGCAGTGTCCGCCGATTGCATACTGCCCAGCGCATAGTATGCAGAACCCTCTATACGCTTCAGCCCCGGAAGACTGTTTCCTTCAGCTTCCAGCACCTTGATCTTTTCCAGCGCATCGCTTGCGTGTCCGCTGTCGATTGCGGTTTGAAGGGACTTGAGCGTCACAGGCGCGGAAGCCGAAACGGGAACAGTGGACCCGGTCGCGGATACCCCGGTCTGGCCAATCGCATGTAAACAAAAAAATGCAGCCAATATCAGGCTGCTTGATCTGGAGTTCATCTTTAGGTACTGCTTCGAATGGATTTCGAATCTGCCAATATACGCACCTTACAACAAATACGGGGTGGGAAGAGGCTTTTTTCCCACCCCGTTTTTGAGATGAAACAGCTTAGAACGCCAAGTGCACCGTGAACTGCAGCTGGCGTGGGTTGGTGGTGCCACCCGTACCGGCAGGGTACGATCCGCCGCCGATGGAACCGGCGCTCCCTTGGTCGATCGTGCCATTGGGGTTGCCAAAGTTAATGTGGTTGAAGGCGTTGTAGGCGTCAAAGCGGAACTCGGCTGTGAACTTCTCCAGCACCGCCACGTTCTTCATCAGCGATATATCGCTGTTGAAGAAGCCCGGACCCCATGCATTGTTGCGGCCGCCGTCGCCTACGCTACCCAGGCCCGAGCAACTAAAGGCGCTCACTATCTGAGTACCGGTGCAAAGGTTCTGGCCGCCGGTTGGGCTTTGGAACCAGGACAGGTTACTTCCCGGGTACCCTGTCTTGAACTTATGCAACTGGCTGTTCTGGCCATTCACATAACAGGGGCCGACTGTGAAATCGCCGCATTCGTTAAAGCCGAGCGTATACGGCAAGCCGCTCTGCCATACGAAGGTCGGGCTCAGTTCCCATCCCCCAACAATGTAGTTCAGAGCGCCGCCTTCGTTCAGGAACATCTGGTCCTTCCCGAAGGGCAGCTTATACAGGCCGTAAGCCGTGAATGCGCTTCTGCGGATTGCGGAGTCGTTGCCGATTACCGCAGCCTTGTCCCATGTGGCGTAGCCGCTGTTCGCGTCTCTGCCCACCTGGTACGCATAGTTCGCGTTCGCACTTAGGCCCTTGCTGAAGGTTTTAGTAAACTTCGCCTGCAGCGCGTTGTAGTGGGTATCCTGGTCATCCCCGTAGTAGCTGATGTCCTGGGTCCATCCGCAAGGCCCATTGCAGGCCGGCAACGATCCACCATTGAACCGGCGCAGCAAGTTCCTCGAGTTGGTTGCCCCCGCGTAGGGACCCATGGTCGGCACGCCATTGGTGCAATTGCTAGGCGAGGTCGTGCAGTAAACGGCGATGGCACCCGGAACGGTGACACCGGCGGAATTGGTGTAAGGTTGGTCGCCCGGAACGTTGTCGTAGTGCAAAGCCACTCCGCCAATCGAGCTGTAGCTGGCGGGCAGGTAATTGCCTGGCTCGTTGGGGTTGGTGTTGTTTCCGTCTCCGTCGCTCAACGTGTGGCTTCCCTTGTTGCCGACATATGCAATTTCAACCGTGGTCGTACCATTTAGAGTTTGCTGGAATGACGCGTTCCACGCATCCAGCGTCGGCAGGCGCATCGTGAAGGGACGAGCCTTTACGTTTACCGACTGCGCAATGGTCGTGCCTCCGGAGTTCGGAATCACGGCATTGATCGCAATCTGCCCGTTGCTGATCGCCGGTGAAGTGAAGGGAATCAGCGGGCTGGTCGCGTTCGCCGTGTAATTAGCCGCCGGACCGCTCAGGTTGAAAGCGTAGTTGGTTCCAGCGCCGGAGGTGTTCAGAGACTGGTTGGCAAGAACTGGAATGTTCTGCGTCACCACGTGACCAAAGGTCGAGCCGAATACGCCAAGGTCGAAGCTGCGTCCATAACCGACACGCAGAACAGACTTCGGAGTGAACTGGTAAGCGATGCCCATGCGCGGGTTCCATGTGTTCGCTGGAGACTTAACGCCCATGTTCAATCCAATGCCGCCTTCACCCGCCACGTTGATGTAGCCCGTAGCCAGGTTGAGCAGTGCTCCGTTGCCCTTTCCGTTCACCCGCTCTGGCGAGTAGGCCTCATAGCGGATTCCTGCGTTGACGGTCAGTTTCAACGTTGCGCGCCACGTGTCCTGCGCATAGAAGTAGTCGCGACGCTGGAACTCTTTGGCATTCACTTCCGTTGGTGAAGCACTCGTATATCGGTTGAACGCTGTCACGTCGCCCAGGATGAATGTTGCCCAGCCAAGGCCGCCAACACTGCCACCCGAGGAGGTCGGGCCGTCACCAAAGTTGTTCACACCGGTGCGGTCGCTGTCAGACGGTACACGCAGGTTGCGTGCATACCGAAGGTCAACACCGAACTTGATGGTGTGTGTTCCGGCAATACGCGTCCAGTTGTTCACCAACTGCATCTGATCTTCTTTTTCCTTCAGCGGGCAGTTGCAATGGTTCATGTTCAGGCCGGTGCCAAACTGCGCGCCGCCGTTCTGCGGGTTGCTCGGTCCGCCGCCATTTTGCACGTTCAAGTCGGCTATGTTGATGTCTGGAGTACCCCAATCGACGACCGTCAGGCCGTCGCCGCTGGTGTTCTCTCCGATGAACGGTAGGTTCGTGTTCCCCGGATCGTTCTTGTGCGTGATGATGTTGTAGCGGAAGTATCCGAGGCGAACGTCGGTCAACCACTGCGGGCTCAGAGCAACGTCCACGCCCAGCGCATAGGAATCGTTAGAGCCCTGAGACACGCCACCGTAACCGGCGACACCCAGGCCAGGTCCGCCTGCAGGCCCAAACAGTTGGGCACCGGCCAGCGTATCGGTAAACCGGCTGAAGCGGCCAAAGAGGTGCGTCTTGTCTGACAGGTTCGAATCACCGCGAACATCCCACTGATCGCTGTTGAACGAACCACTGCCGCTGCCGACATAGTTGTTTTCAAGGCCGTTGTCGATTCCGGTCGCATTCGGCGTGTACTTGTTCTTAAGCAGAAGATTGAAAAGGTTCTGTGCCTGGGGCGAAACCACAGGGTTGCCTGAGGGGAGGTTTACTAGGGGAATCCTGTTGCCGGCGAACGCCGCTCCAGCGGCCGTTGTACCGACTGCGACCCCGGTGTTGTTGTAAATTTGGAACCCATCAGCCAGGTAATCGCTGAAGTCGCAGCTGCTCGAACCGTCGGACGCCTTGGTGGTGCCTGTGCAACTGTTAAGCGCAAGCAGCGATGGCACCGAGCCCGTGCCCGTGGAGCCGATCGTCTGCCGGACGCCCTGATAGTCGCCGAAGAAAAAGTCCTTGTTCTTGATAACCGGTCCGCCGATCGACCCGCCGAACTGGTGCTTGGTGCCCGGCAAATAAGAAGTTGGAGCACCGGGAGTAAACGTAAACGGATCCTTCGCCAGGAAGGAATTCGATTCGTAGTTTTCAAATCCGGTGCCATGGAACGAGTTCGTTCCCGACTTCGTCTGAACCGTATCCACTGAGGCAACAGCCTTGCCAAACTCTGCGTCGAAGTTCTGCGTAGCAATCTTCGCTTCCGACATCGACTCTGAGTTCGGGTTAATTACGATAATGCCCAGGATCGCGTCCTGGTTGTCGGTTCCGTCCAGCGTGTAGTTCACGCCGCCGAAAGCCTGTCCATCGATCTGAATCTGCTTCGAACCTTGCGGGTTTTCCGAAGCCGCGTGCGCCCAGCCAAGCTGCACTGCGCCAGGCAGAAGCAATTGAAGGTTTGCAAAGTTGTGGTCGGGAATCGGGAGCTCTGTCAGTTCCTCCGCCGTGTAGTTCGTCGCTACGTCAGCGCGGTCTGTCTTAAGCTGCGGAATATCGGTTGCGTCCACCTCCACCGTTTCCGTCGCCGCGCCAAGCGCCAGGATCGCGTGTACGTTGTCCGTCGTATCCGCAAAAATGTTGATTCCCTTTTGCTCGTACGATTTGAAGTTCTTCGCTTCCACCTTCACGTCGTATGCGTCTGGGATCAGATGCTCGACTACGAACTCGCCGTTATCCTTGCTGACTACCGTGACAACACTTCCCTTTGAAACGTCCTTCACGGTAATCGTGGCTCCTGGTACTGCCGCTCCAGTTGGGTCCGTCACGTTGCCCTGTATCTGTCCGTAAACAGCCTGGCTATGCGCGCGGATTCCTGAAACGGCAAGGACGGCGAATATTGCCAATGGCAATATCGTCCGCACCCACCGACTCAATCTGATATTCATGCAAACCTCCTTGAACTCTCGACTCTTGAAGCACTTCTCCCATTCAGCACACAATTAGGCCATGACATATGCTCTGTGCGGAAAGCCGCAGGAAGCGCGGGATCTAGCGTGCATGCAAAATGGGCACTCAAGTGCGATTCAAAGATTACCTACGGCAAATCGAACGTGTCAATACTTTTCTATAACTAAGTTTCGAGAAAATCAGCAAATATGTCATGACAACTTGATCCATCTTTCGATTTAGACCCCCCGGAACCCCATTATTTCACTCAACTTCTCTCAAGACTCCTCTCATTATCCAGAACTATATCGATTTACGAGCTCCAGAGCCGTCGAAGTTTGCTATGACAACTGATTACGAATGGTGTTATAGTTCAGCCGAAGTTTCAGGAGACCGAAAAGCATGCCGCCTCTACGAAATAACCCGCGCCGCTCCAACCAGAGCTCGTTTTTGCTCTGCCTGCTCTCCATGGCTATTGTTCTGCTTGCCCTCCCCCACGCAACAGCACAGAACGCTCCCTCCTCCACCCCATGGTGGAAGCACGCCCTCATCGATGAGATCTATCCGCGCTCCTTCCAGGATTCAAACGGCGACGGCGTAGGCGATCTCAACGGCATAGCTTCCCGCTTCGACTACCTCGAAAAGCTTGGCGTTGATGCCATCTGGATCGCACCCATGTATCCCTCGCCACAAATTGACTTCGGCTACGACATCTCAAACTACGAAGCCGTCGACCCGCAGTACGGATCCATGGCCGACATGGATCGCCTGATTGCCCAGGGAAAGGAACACCACATCCGCGTCATCCTCGACATGGTGCTTAACCACACCTCCGACAAGCACGCCTGGTTCGTTGAATCCTCCAGCTCGCGCACCAATCCCAAGCAAGACTGGTACGTTTGGGTTGACGGCCTTCCTGCTGATGCTCACGGCGTCACTGCTTATCAGAAGAAGTACGAACACGAAGGCCGCGTTCCACCCAACAACTGGGTCTCCCTCTTCGGCGGCTCCGCCTGGGAGTGGGTCCCCGCAAGACATCAGTTCTACTACCACAAGTTCTACAAGCAGCAGCCCGACCTCAACTGGCGCAATCCGGCCGTCGAAAAAGCCTGCTTCGATGCCATGCGCTTCTGGCTCGACAAGGGCATTGCCGGCTTCCGCCTCGATGCCATCCCCACGCTCTTTGAGGATGAGCAACTGCGCAATGAGCCCGACCTCGGCGGCGTCAACGCCCAGGGCGACCCAAACCTAAACGACATGTACACCAACCTCCTTCCAGAAGTGCACGACGTCCTGCGCCGCATGCGCCTCCTCGCCGACAGCTACCCCGGCGACCGCGTCCTCATTGGCGAAACCTACCTGCCCGACACCCACGAACTTCTCAAGTGGTATGGCGCCAAGCAGGATGAGTTGCATCTCCCCATGGACATGCTGGTCGGCTTCCACTCCGAAGGCGGCGGCCCAAGTTCACCGAACGTGAAGCTCGATGCCAATCACCTCCGCACCACCATCAACGAGATGGAAACGCAGCTCGGAACCGACTGGCCACTCCTCGTCTTTGACAATCACGACAACGAACGCAGTTGGGATCGCTTCGGCGACGGCGTGCACAACGCGCAAATCGCCAAAATCATCTCCACCCTCCTCCTCACCACCCGTGCCACTGCCCTGATGTACTACGGCGAAGAGATCGGCATGGTCACTTCGACGCCCACGCGCAAAGAAGACGTGAAAGACCCCATCGGCATCACCGGCTGGCCAAATGAGAAGGGCCGTGACGGCGAGCGCACACCCATGCAGTGGACCCCAGGCCCCCAGGCCGGCTTCAGCAGCAACCCCAACACCTGGCTGCCAATTCCCGCAAGCTACAAAACAACCAACGTCGAAGTCGAGTCAAAGGAAGCCGATTCTCAATTGAGCTGGTACAAAAAACTCGCCGCACTGCGCCGCTTGAATCCCGCGCTCCACGATGGCTCATTCACCCTGCTGGATGCCGGCAGCCCAGACGTCATCGCTTACACCCGCACCGCCGCAGATGGCACTGGCGTCATTGTCGCCGTCAACTGCTCCGGCGAGTCCCATACGATAAAACTTGACCTCGGCGCCACAGGGATCAAGAGCACTCACCTTGCAACCCTCGTCACCGACGATCCAGCCTTGAAATCGGTGACTTCCCTCAACAGCGTCACCCTGGCCCCCTTCGCAAGTTGGGTCGCCCAGGTTAAGTAATCAGGCTAAGCAGCACTCACCACCCAAACTGCTATCCGACAGCGCTTCGACCACAAGTCGCGGCGCTGTCTTTCCAGGGAGGATTGGATGTGGACCCAACAGCCCGGGGTGAAAGTCCATGTTTTGAAAGGGCACGACTTCAGTCGTGCCGCAAACCCCTAATAGAGTACGCTGCTGTAGACACTGAGGGATGGTTTTCCCGGAATTCTGGCTCCTGCGACATAGTGCAAAGCAAGGCACGTGGACAGCAAAGCGCAACCCCCACTTCACCACTTCAAAGTAATCGTCTTCTCCACGTAGCCGTCTTCGTCGCCTGCACCAGCAAACGACACCAGCAGCCGATCCCCCTCCAGCGCTGCGCCTTCCGCCAACACCCTCACGGTCGAGTCATTGCGCACAACCCTCAACTCACTCGTGCTCCCCGCCATCCCCTCAAGCTCGACCGTCAACGCATTCCCGTCCAGCGCCGTGTGCAGCACCTTCAAATGCGCCGTTCGCGATCCGCGCGTCGGAAGCCCATGCTCCACACTCACCTCTACAGCCGGCAGCGCCACACGCAAAATCCCATCCGTGTCGGCCCCGGCCAGTGTCACCTTCTCGCCAACCTGCTGCTCAATCGATACCAGCATCGTCGTGCCACTCCGTATGCATACAACATCCACCACAGCCTCGCCCACATGCACCCGTCGCACCGCTGCGCTCTTCCAGTCGGCAGGCAACCGCGGAGTCACCTTCAAACTCTTGCCCAGCGCGTCAACTTCAATTCCAAACATGCCCCGCAAAATCGGCGTAATCACCATTGCCGACGACCAAAGCTGGTGACTCGTGCTCCGTCCAAATGGCTCAAAGTAGTCCCCGGAAAGCAACTCCGTCACCGCACCCACATCCTGCGCCGTCGTCAGATCCACATTCTGCATCGCGCTCTGAAACCCCGCCAGCGGCTGCCCTCCGCGATACTCTGCCAGCGCCTGCCAGCCCGTAAACAGCGGCCATACAGACCCCTGGTGATAGCTCATCCCGTCGTAGTACTTCTCCGTCGACGCCACATCCCGCTGACCCCAGTCCGTCGCAAAAGCATGCGATGCCCAAGCTTTCAAGCTCGCTTCCTTGTGCTCCAGCCCCGCCCCGCCATTCCACCAGGCAATAGCCGGAAACATCGTCCGCGTCTCATCCTGCACACCCGCATTCCAGCTGAACGCATACTCCCCACTCGCTGGCCGGTAGTACTCACGCTCCAGCGTCGCATGAACCGTCTCCGCTCGCTCCTTCGCCGTCGCCGCAACACTGGCCTCCCCAAGCAGCACTGCCAATTCCCCCATCGCGCGTGAAGCCTGCTCATCCAGAGACGCAAGATATATCTCCTGCTTCGGCATTCCTGGCGGCCAACTCTCCACCCACCCCGTGCCCTGCGCGTTGTCGTAGATACCGTCGCCATCCGCATCATGCGTCGTCTCAAACTCCCAAGCCTTCAGCACAGCATCCCTATTCTGCTTCAGAAATCCCACATCGCCACTAGCTTTCACATAGTCGAGCATCGCCGCCAAAAACAGCGGAGTCGAATCCGCCGCCGCATACTCATATGGCAGCGCCGACCAGTCCAACTCATCGGCCGTCTGCGAGTACTCGTGCATGATCTTGCCATCCGCTCGCTGCCGCTTGATCAGAAACTCGAACTCCGACTTCGCCAGCGCAAAATCCCCAAAACCATGCACCGCATAAAGCGTATAAAGCGCATCGCGCCCGAAGAACCACCCAAACCCCGGTCGCGCAGAATCGCCCGAAGCAAAATACCCAGCCACCAACGCCCGCTCTCCCCGAGACGAGTCCGCCCGCAACTGCTCAATCGAGGTCTCCGCCCACGAAAATGCCGCATTGACCGGCGGATCAGGCGTCTCCACCGCCGTCCGTTCCGCCTCGCGCTTGCGCCATTCATCCGCGTTCCTCGCATACAGCGCCGGCAATCCATCATTCAGCGCAGCCAGCGTCACCAGCAGCGCCCCACCTGAACTCGCGGCTTTCGTCCGCCCCACAGCCATCAACAGTGGAAACTGCTTCGCCCGATCCGTCGGCGCAACATGCAGCTTGAACTCCAGCGGATGAAACTGCGGCCTTTCCTGATATGGCGCAAGAATCCCCGACACCGCACCCGGAATCGCGATCGCCCCCGTCAGTTCCGCCACGTCCGTATGCAGCAGGTAGTACCCCGACCCGCCCTGCGCAACCCACTCCACCCCCGGCGCAACCCCGCTCAGCTTGGGCCACATCTCGCGCATCTCCGGCGTCAACCGCACAGTCAGGTCCACCACATGAGGCGAGTCCACCTGGAACAAAATCACCGCCCCTGTCCCCGCCGGCATCTCGTCCGCCGCAAACATCGTCTGCCGCACCACAACTGCAATATGCGAATAGGTAATCGTCGTGCTCTCTGGCCTTACCTCGATCTCTCGCGCCTGCTGGTTCAGGTCAATCGGAACCGGATACCCCTCCACCTGCGCCTCCAGCGTCAAATGCGAAAACAGCTTCACCGGCAACAGCCACGCCTCCAACTCGCCCTGCTGCTGCCCCACCAGCACCCCGTGCGGCCCAGCCACTGTGAACGGTTCGCCAGTCAGCACACGCTGCCGTAAAACCGGCCCCTTCGAGCCCGTCAAAGTGATCTCCACGGGATGAAGCGCCGTCTGCGCCGCCGCCGCACTGCACAAAACTGAAAGCAACACTGGAGAGAAAGCCTTCATTTTCTCACCTCTTCAAAACCAGCATCATAGCTGCCTTGCAACCAGTCCGTACAGTTCCGTAGGATAATCATCGCTGTGCCAGTTCTCCTGCCAGATCGCTTGTTCGTCCGCTCTTCTATTCGTTGTCTCTCGGCTGCCGTGCTTTTTTTTCTTGGGCAGCCGTCCCCCGGCCAGCAATCCGTCCAACAGATTCCCGCACTCACCCTCGCTCGCAATGAATTCGCAGCCGGCCATATGGCCGAGGCAGTAGCCCAATTCCGCCAATCACAGCAAGCACCCGACCCTCCCGCACTTTCCGCCTCTGACACTCTCAGCTTCGCCACTGCTTTAAGCGCAACAGGCGACAATCACGCCGCGCTTGACGTCCTCGCCGCCGGCCTCAAACTCGCTCCCAACTCCGCCCCCTTAATCGATGCTGAAGGCGCACTCATAGCCCAATCAGGCGACCTCGACAAGGCCGTCTCCTTATTCGCGGAAGCTGTTTCTCAAAATCCCACGCTATTCTCCGCGCACTACCACCTCGGCGTCGCGCTCCTCTCCGTTGGCCGCCCTGAAGAGGCCCTCCCCCACCTCGAAAACGCCGTCGCCAGCCAGCCCGACAACTTCGACGCACAGCTCCAGCTCGGCCGCACTCTTTCCACCCTCCACAGCGACGACGAAGCGCTCACCCATCTTCATCGCGCCGTCGAACTGCGTCCCGCCGCCGCCGGGCCTCAGGCTACCTACGCGCTTGCCCTCGCCCTTCAAGGCAGTGGTGACGCAAAAGCCGCTCTGCCGCTGTTCGACCTCGCCCTCGCCGATCCTGCGATCTCCGACAGCTCTGCCCTCACCAACGCCGGCCTCGCCCACACCCAAACCGGCGATGCCAATGGCGGTCTCGCTCTCTACGCAAAAGCCCTTGCTCTCGGACCCGACACCGCGACCCTCCGCGAAGACTATGGCGCAACTTATCTCCAGCAGGTCGACCTGAACGATGCCATCGCCCAATTCCAGGCCGGCCTCAAGCTCGAGCCCGACAACGCTCATCTGCACTACGATCTGGGACTCGCATACAAGCTCAAAGACGATCTGCCCTCGGCCGTCCCCGAGTTTGAACGCGCTGCTGCCCTCGACTCTTCGCTCCCCGATCCGGCCTTCACGCTCGGCATCATTTACATGCAGCAAGGCCGATTCGCAGAATCAGCCGCGCAGCTCAAACAGGCAGTCGCGCTCCAGCCTCAGAACGGCGATGCCTGGGCTTTGCTTGGCAGTGTTCTCAAGGAGGCAGACGACCCCAAAGGTGCTGCCGATGCGCTTAAGCGCGCCATCGCCCTCCGACCCGACCAGCCCAGCCTCCACATTCAGCTTGCGACCCTCGAAGCCCAGGCCGGAGACAAAGACGGCGCAGCAGCCGAGCGAAAAATCGCCGCCGACCTGAGCCGTGCCGCCATCAATCACCAGCGCGCCAGCTTTGCCCTCAAGAGTGGCCGCGCACTCCTCGATCAAAACCAGCTCAACGAAGCGGTCTATCAGCTCAACACCGCCGCCCAGGCCGACCCTAAATCACCTGAACCTCATCAGCTCCTGGCCGACGCCTACAACCGCCTCGGCAAAGCAGAAGAAGCCAAACATGAAACACAGCGGGCCAAAGAGTTGGCACAGCCATGAGGCAATCCCTTCGCAATCATCCCGCTTTTGTGGCCGCGCTCGCCGCCGCGCTCATCCTCCCTCAAGTACTCAAGCACTCTAACCCCATCGTCCTCGCCGCGCAAACTCCAAACTCTTCCACCACCCGACTCCAAAACCCCGACTCCGCCTGCGCGGAATGCCACCAGCAGATCTACGACCGATTCCGCACCACTGCCAAAGCCCGCGGCAGCGGCGACGCGCTTCAAGCCCTCTTGCCCGGCAGCTTCCATCACGATCCCTCCAACGTCAGCTACCGTGTCTACCAGCAAGATGGCGTGGCCTGGATGAGTTACTCCCGCCCAGCTTCCGATCCGCGCGGCCCACTCGATGGCCGCGAGCAACTGCGCTTCTACATCGGCTCTGGCCATCGCGGCCGCACCTATCTCTTCCAGTCCGGCGACCAATGGTTTGAGCTGCCCATCAACTACTACACCCGCCGCGCCGGCTGGGACATGGCTCCTGCATTCGGTGATTCAACCACGCTCCCCGCCCCGCTCCCAGTCGATCCCAACTGCCTCCACTGCCACGCCACCGCGGTTCAACCATCCCTCTCCACCGCACGCAACAGCTTCGCCACAATCCCATTCCTGCAAGGCGGCGTCGGATGCAGTTCGTGTCACGGCGATCCTGCTGCCCATCTCGCGTCTCGCGGCCATGCGCCCATCGCCAACCCAGTCAAAATGTCCCCCGCAGCCCGCGACAGTGTCTGCCTCCAATGCCATCTTGAAGGCGACGCCGTCGTCTACCAACCCGGCAAATCGCTCAACCAGTTCACCGTCGGCGATGACCTCGCCAACTCTGCTGTCTACTTTGTCCGCTCAACCGGAAAGACTGGCGGCGGCCGGGCCACCAGTCAATACGAAGCCCTGCTCCAAAGCGCATGCAAGCGCGCCAGTGGCGACACGCTTACCTGCATTACCTGTCACGATCCCCATGGCTCGCCCGCGCCCGATCAGCGTGTAGCCTTCTATCGCGCCCGCTGCCTCCAGTGCCACACCGCGCCTGCCATGACCGGCCACCACTCCGAGCAGCCCGATTGCACCCACTGCCACATGCCGCGCCTCAACACTGCGGACATCTCCCACGAGCAGCTAACTGACCACAACATCCAGGCCAAGCCGCACCCATTGCGCGACAGCATTCCAACCCCGCAAGCAATCGAGACCCTGGCACCCGTCGGCAACGTCGCCTTCACCGACCGCGAGCTTGGCCTCGCCTACGCTCAACTGGCCGAGCACGGCTTCCCCGGCATGGATACCAAGGCGCTCCAATTGCTCGCCAGCGCAGCATCCGCCGGCGCTTCTGACCCCGAGCTAAACAGCCGCCTCGGCTACCTCTATCAGCTTTCCGGCAAAAACGATCTTGCCCGCCAGTACTACCGCAAAGCCCTCGAAGCCGATCCCTACCAGCCCACCGCTCTCGCCAACCTCGGCGTCATCGACGCCGCAACAGGACGCGTCCCGGAAGCCGTCCGTTTGCTCGATCGCCTGGTCTCCGCCGACCCTTCGCGCACCCCTGCCGGCTTGAATCTCGCCTTCATCGAGTGCAGCCTCGGGCACAACGCCGATTCCCACGCTATCCTCGAAAAGCTCGCGCAACTCAACCCCGACGACCCTCAACTGCGAACCTTTCTCGATAAGGGAACCTACGCGGGCCGGCGCTGCCCAGTGCTACCCGGACTTCCAGCCGACCGTCCCACCCAATAGTCAAGCTTCCGCAAACCTCGCCAGCGTCGTAGCAACCGCCCTTCGCCAAACACGATCGCATTTCTCCACCGTGCCCCCGCTGCGTTAGTCTCATTGCTCCAACAAAGAACTTCACCAGCACGTCAGACCGACCCCGATCCAACAATGAGGAGACCATCATGAAACCTGTGCCTGCACGTGTCCTATGGGGGGTGGTTGCCGCGATCATCGCAGCCCAGGCGCTCCTCACCGCCCTGGTAGTCCACCGCGAGTCCCTCACCTTCGACGAAGGAAACCATATGTTTGCCGGATACATGATGTGGCACACCGGCGACTACGGTCTCAATCCCGAGCATCCGCCGCTGGTCAAGCTCCTTGCCACAATTCCCATGCTGGGCCGGAATTTATGGGTTCCGCCGCTCCAGGGACGCTTTTTCAAGGGAGAGGCCTATCTCAGCGGTCGCGATTGGCTGGCCCGCAACGACGGCGACCGCAATCAACTGGTCTTTCAAATGCGCCTCACCGCCGGCCTCCTCGCCCTGGCCTTCTCTCTCGTCGTCTTCCTCGCCGCCCGCGACCTCTTCGGCGACTGGGCCGCCCTCGCCGCGCTCGCCCTGGCTGCGCTTGATCCCAACATCCTGGCTAACTCCGCTCTCGTCACCACCGACATCGGCGTCTCTCTCTTCTTTCTCCTGAGCACCTGGGCCTTTTATCGCTGCGTCCGTCAGCACTCGTGGTCGCGCCTCATCCTTGCCGCCCTCGCCGCCGGGCTCCTGCTCGCCACCAAGCACTCCGGCATTCTCTTCGCTCCCATGATGCTTCTGCTCATCGCCTGCGAAGTGCTCGCCACCACAAAAGGCACCCGCCTGCGCACCGCGCTGCGCTTGTCCGGCGCATTCTGCGTTATCGTCGTCCTCGGCGTCGTCGTGCTATGGAGCTTCTACGGCTTCCGCTACTCCGCCCGGCCCGCCGGACTCCCCATGAGCCCAACAGTCGCAGCGTATGTTGCGCCACTCGGGCCCCACACCGCCGCCATTGTCAATGGCATGGCCAGCCTTCATCTCCTCCCCGAGTCCTATCTCATCGGCATGGTCGATGTGAAGCTAATGGCCATCTTCTATCCCGCGTTCCTCTTCAATACCAACTACTCTCACGGCGTCTGGTGGTACTTCCCCGCGGTCATCGCCATCAAAACCACCCTCGGCCTGCTTGCGCTTCTTGCCTTCGCTTTCTTTGCCATCGTCACGCGCAAGCTCCGCTGGAGCCGCGAGCTCACTTTTATCCTCGTTCCCGCGCTCTTCTACCTCCTCATTGCGATCATCTCGAACATGAACATCGGCGCGCGCCACCTGTTGCCTTTCTATGCTTTTTGCTTCATCCTGGCAGGCGCCGGCGCGGCCGCACTCGCTGGGCAGAGCCGGCGCTGGCTCATCGTTTGCTCCGTCCTTCTCGCCGCGCATATCATCTCCTCCCTCGCCAACTTCCCCGACTACATCCCCTACGCCAACGAAGCCTGGGGCGGCGCAGCCAACGCACACAACCTGCTTAGCGACTCAAGTGTGGACTGGGCCCAGCAGCTCTTCCAGGTCAAGGCCTGGCAGGATCGCCATCCCGGAGAAGAGTGCTGGTTCGCCTACTTCGCCTATCCCGAGGTGCTGCCCGAAACCTACGGCATCCGCTGCCATCATCTTCCAACCCTCGACCTCTACTGGTCGGGCGGTGCGGAAAAGGTTCCCCCCGTCATCGAAGGCACAATCCTGCTGAGCGCGGGAGACCTCTCCGGTTGCGAGTGGCCAGCCGCCTCACTCAATCCCTTCGACGCCTTCCGCGGCATGCGGCCTTCCGAGACCATCGATCATGCCGTGTTCGTCTATCGCGGCCGTTTCGACATGCATCAGGCCGCCGCACTGTCTCGCGCGGCCATCGCAACCCAGTCCCTCTGGCGCGGGGACGCCGCCACGGCGCTCCCGTTGGCACAGGAGGCCGTGACTCTCGATCCGTCATCGATCATGGCCCACCAGACGCTCGGGGGGGCACTCGCTGGCGCGGGCCGCAGAGACGATGCCCGGCAGCAATGGCAACAAGCTCTCACTCTCGCCCGCACTACCCTCGACTCCGGAGCGCAGACCATGTTCGTTCCTGATCTTGAGGCTTCATTGAAGAAGTAATTTCTGCGGCCACGCCTGGAGCGCATGCCAATACCCAATAACAAATGTGGCCCGGATCGCCTTCGATCCGGGCCACATTTGCTTCAGCCATCGCGCGAGTTTCCCCGCGACTGTCTTAGTTCCTTACTTCAGATCGAACCGGTCCAGGCTCATCACCTTGCCCCAGGCCGCAACAAACTCCTCCACAAATACCTTTTCGCCGTCGCTGCTCGCATAAACCTCCGCCAGCGCCCGCAACTGCGAGTTCGATCCAAACACCAGATCCGCCTGCGTCGCGGACCACTTCAGATGCCCAGTCTTCCGGTCCCGTCCCTCCAGAACGCCATCTTCCGTCTTCTCCCACTCCGTGCTCATATCCAGCAGGTTCATGAAGAAGTCGTTCGTCAGCGTCTCTGGACGCTCGGTGAATACGCCTTGCTTCGACCCATTGTGGGTCGCACGAAGCGCGCGTAGTCCGCCCACCAGCACGGTCAGCTCCGGCGCTGTCAGCGTCAACAGTTGCGCCTTGTCCAGCAGTATGTATGCCTCCTGCCCCTCAAGTCCCTTCCGCGCATAGTTGCGGAACCCATCCGCCAGCGGTTCGAGCAGTTCAAACGATGCAACATCGGTCTGTTCCTGCGAAGCGTCTGTCCGGCCCGGCGCAAAAGGAACCTTTACGTCGTACCCGGCCTTCTTTGCCGCAACCTCCACTGCCGCATCGCCCCCAAGCACAATCAGGTCAGCCAGCGAAACCTTCTTGCCACCTGTCTGCGCCTCATTGAACCTCGTCTGGATTCCCTCCAGCTTCGCCAGCACCTTGGCCAGTTCCGCCGGCTCGTTCGCTTCCCAGTCCCTTTGTGGTGCAAGCCGGATGCGCGCCCCGTTGGCGCCGCCGCGCTTGTCGCTGCCACGGAAGCTCGCCGCCGCCGCCCACGCCGTCTTCACAAGTTGCGGAATCGTCAACCCGCTCGCCAGCACCTGAGCCTTCAACGCATCCGCATCCTTCTCATCGATCAGAATGTGATCCACTGCCGGCACCGGATCCTGCCAGATCAACTCTTCCTTCGGCACCAGATTTCCCAGGTAACGCGCCCGCGGCCCCATGTCGCGATGTGTCAGCTTGAACCATGCCCTCGCAAACGCATCCGCAAACTCCTCAGGATGTTCGTGGAACCGGCGAGAGATCTTCTCGTAAGCCGGATCGAACCGCAAAGAAAGATCGGTCGTCAACATCGTAGGCACATGCTTTTTGCTCGGGTCGTGTGCATCTGGTACCAGGTCATCCGCGCTGACCTCGCCCTTCGGCTTCCACTGGTGAGCGCCCGCCGGGCTCTTCGTCAGTTCCCACTCGAACTTGAACAGGTTGTCAAAGAAGTCGTTGCTCCACTTCGTCGGCGTCGAACTCCAGATCACTTCCAGCCCGCTGCCAATTGCATCCCCGCCCTTGCCGGTTCCATAACTGTTCTTCCAGCCCAGGCCCTGCTCTTCAATGCTCGCGCTCTCGGGCTCTGCGCCCACATGGCTCGCCGGAGCCGCGCCATGAGTCTTGCCAAACGTGTGCCCGCCGGCAATCAGCGCCACCGTCTCCTCATCGTTCATCGCCATGCGCAAAAACGTCTCGCGTATATCTTTCGCAGCGGCAATCGGATCAGGATTTCCGTTTGGGCCCTCCGGGTTCACATAGATCAGGCCCATCTGCACGGCAGCCAGCGGATTTGCCAACTCCCGGTCGCCGCTGTAGCGCTTATCGCCCAGCCACGTCGTCTCTGGACCCCAATCCACATCCTCTTCAGGCTCCCAAATGTCAGCGCGCCCACCGCCAAATCCAAATGTCTTGAACCCCATCGACTCCAGCGCCACATTCCCCGCCAGCACCAGCAAATCCGCCCAAGACAAATTCCGTCCATACTTCTGCTTGATCGGCCACAACAGCCGCCGAGCCTTATCCAGGTTCACGTTGTCCGGCCAGCTGTTCAGCGGAGCAAACCGCTGCGACCCGCGCCCCGCCCCACCGCGTCCATCGTGAATCCGATACGTCCCAGCCGCATGCCACGACATGCGGATAAACAGCGGCCCATAATGCCCGAAGTCCGCCGGCCACCACTCCTGCGAGTCAGTCATCAGCGCGTGCAGGTCCTTCACCACTGCATCCAGATCCAGACTCTTGAACGCCTCGGCATAGTCGAACTCTTCGCCCATCGGGTTCGACAACGAAGACTGCTGATGAAGAATTCCCAGGTTCAGTTGCTTCGGCCACCAATTCCGGTTTCCCTTGAGCCCCGCCATTGCTTGCTTTCCACCCGTAAACGGGCACGTCATTTCACTGGACATAATGCCTCCTATAACTCGCCGGCCAAAATCCGGCCACAATCTTCAACAGGTCCGCCGAAGATTACCGAGAGTGATTCTATCAATCGCGCCGCCCCCTGGTCCGGCCACGCAGTATGACATTGGTTTCAGCCAATCAATCTACCTGACAATCCGGCGTTTTCAGCCGACTTGTCCTCCCTCGATCCCGCCCAGCACCGTCCCTCAACACCGCACAATCTTCGCCGACTCAATTCCCTTGGTCGCGTTGCGCGTATCCACCACCAGCTTCGACTTCTCCACAATCGCCTGGTAGTCGTAGCTGGAGTGGTCGGTCACGATCACCGTCGCGTCAAAGTCCTCGATCTCGTCAAGCGACGTGCTCACCATGTTCAGGTCGTAGTGCCGCCCCTTCCCAACCGTCGGAAAATACGGGTCGTTGTACGCCACATCTGCGCCGCGCGACCGCAACAGCTCAATAATCGTCAGCGAAGGCGATTCACGCAGATCGTCAATGTCCCGCTTGTAGGCCAGCCCCAGCACCAGGACTTTCGCGCCCTTCAAGCACTTCGACTGCTCATTCAAGCCATTTGCCACATGGTCCACAACAAAATACGGCATCCGCCCATTCAACTCACCCGCCAGCTCGATAAACCGTGTCCTGAAATCAAATTCCCGCGCCTTCCACGAAAGATAAAACGGATCGATCGGAATGCAATGCCCGCCCAATCCCGGCCCCGGATAAAACGCCTGGAACCCGAACGGCTTGGTCTTCGCTGCGTCAATTACCTCGTGAATGTCGATTCCCATTCGCATGCAAAGCTGCTTGAGCTCATTCACTAGCGCAATATTCACGCAACGGTAAATGTTCTCCAGCAGCTTCGTCATCTCCGCCACGGAAGTGCTGCTCACCGGCACCACGCGTCGAAATATCGCCCCGTACATGGCCGTAGCCAGCTCAACCGCAACCGGACCGCATCCCCCCACCACCTTCGGAATATCGCGCCTCGCTACGGTGTCGTTCCCTGGGTCCTCGCGCTCCGGCGAATAGGCCACATGAAACCCCGAGAGTCCCTCGTTACGCGCCGCCTTCAGCCCGTGCCGGCTTCCCGCTTCGAGCAGCGGTACCACAATCTCTTCCGTCGTCCCCGGATACGTCGTGCTCTCCAGCACAATCAACTGCCCCGCTCGAACATGCGGCGCTATCGACTCGATCGTCCCTTTCACATAACTCAAATCAGGATCGTTGTGCTCGTCCAGAGGCGTCGGCACGCAAATGATCACCGCGTCCATCTGCCCAATCTCGGCGTAGTCGCCTGTCGCGCGAAACCCCGCCTCCTGCGCTTTCCTGATCGTCTCCGGCGCAATCCGCACAATGTACGACCCGCCCGCGTTCAGCGCGCTCACCTTCGCCGGATCGATATCGAATCCCGTCACCTTGAAGTGCTCGTCGCTGAACAAAAGAGCGAGCGGCAGCCCCACGTAGCCCATGCCGACAATGCCAATCCGCGCCTCGCGCTTCTGCATCTTGATTAAGTTGTCGTTGGGTGTTCGACCGGAAAGGTCCTTCATTCCGTGGATTATATAGAGCTTGGGCCTTCCCCTAGAACGGCACGAATGAGCTGCGCCAAATTTGCCCACTTGTTCCGCTCTTTTGCCTCGAATTCAAGTAAATGAGCGGCGCGAGGAGGATATCTCCCGCGCCGCTCACCAAATAAGTACATGTATTCAGCAGAATCCGGCTTCCCTGCGTTCCGGTTAGAACCGGACCATGATGGCCAGCGTTGCCACTGTCTGGTTGGTCCGAAGATCGGGCCACCAGATCGTGCTCGTGCCGCCCGCGGTCCCAGCGCTCTCACCCGCTCCGCAGGCAAGCTCTGCAGCCGTCAGGCTCCCGTACCCGAATCCCGAGTCCCCGCCCCCCGAGCACTGGTAGTGCGCCGGGTTCCCGTTGTCGCCCCCCGGTGGCGTGATGCCGCCGTGCCCCGTCCAGTAAGGAATGTTCGAGTAGCGATACCCGGTCTCTGCCCGGAACGTAATGAATTGGCTCGGCATGTAATCGATCGTCAGAGTTCCGTCGTGCTGCTGAACCTGGTCGCCTGCATTCTCAGTAAAGTACGGAGTCCCTGTCACAGCCGTCGCACCGTTGATGGGAGGCAGAAGCGTCAGGTAGCGACCGGGGTTGGTCATCTGGCCGCCGCCCAGCGTCAAAGCCCACACATCCTTCTTGAACCAGAAGCGTTGGTACATCATCCAGCCCGCGAAGGCCTGCTTGGGTTTGCCGTTCTTGCTGTTATGGCAATTCACGCCGCCCGAGTAGCTATCGGCAGTGCCCATTTCCGGGGAGAGGCCATTCGCTGGGTAATAGCCGCTCGGAGGACCACCGCCATATTCGCAGCCAAGATCGCCCGTAAGCGTAAACGCCATCTTGTCCATGAAGTTCTTGGGCTTGTCGTAGTACTTCACCTCGATGCTGTTATCGGTGTGAACACGGGACCTTGTGGCTCCCGTTCCGCCGTAAAGCTGACTCTGCTGTTCGAGGGCATCGTCTTCGCCAAGTCCGTAGTTATTGCTCACCAGTTCAAACATCGTCGATGGACGCCACAGAACCTGTCCGCCCAGGCCGGGTTTGCCGTTCGGCCGTGCATACGTCTGCCAGCCGTTGATGAACCACGGTTCGATCTTCAACTTGGCAGTCGGAAAATATTGCAGACGCACACCGTTAAAAAACCATGGCGTGTTCGACGAAACAAACGAAGGCTGATAAGTCCAGTTATCGAAATTGTAGTAACTGAACAAGCCAATGTAAGACACAAAGATTCCGGCATCCAGGTTCACCCCGTGCTGGAAGTTCCAGTGATAACCGCCCCAGCCTTCCGCCACGTACTTGTAGGCGCCGGAGAGGTCCCAACTGCCGCGGACGACGCTGCCGTCGTTACGCGTGGTCGTTACCGACCACAGGCCGCCGCAGAGGCAGAGGAACCGCCCGCGCACGTTGTCGATGCGGATGTCGCCGCCGATCGAGATCTGCTCGAGCTGCCATTCATCCGACCGGAAGGTCTCCGTCGAACCGCCCAGCGTGTCGTCCTCCGGGTGGTTCATGTCGATCGTGTAGTTTGCGTCAGACCGGAACTCCGGAGTGAAGTACTTGGTAGACATGGGACTGTCCGAATTGTGTCCGCCATTGTTTGACCAGGTCCAGTCGCCCGGGAATGGTTCGCCCGCGGTCGTTGTCTGTGCTCCCAGTTCCGGCGGAGCAGCAGGCGCTGCCGCTGGTGGCGGCGTTGCCTGCACAAAATCCCCATGCGCTCCAGTGCCGTTGCCCTCCAGCAGCTCTTTCTCGCCTTGCTTCAGCATGGCCGCGTTTTCGCTGTCGCGCAGCGCCTGCTCCCGATTGTGTTGAAGCTCGGTTTCAAGCAACTCGATCCGATTCTCAAGTTGCTGATTGTGCTTAATCAAAGATTCAACCTGGTCCGAAAGTGTCGGCTTAAGCTCGCTCTTCTCCGCTGCCGGCGCATGTGTCGTATCCGCCGCGGCGCTCGACGCCGTCGCATTTGACGCCGTTGTTGGCTCGTTCGCTGCCGTCGATGTCGTCACTACAGCCGGGGCCGCCGGTGGTTCCACGCGTGCCGTCAGATTCGCGGGCGCGGGAGTTGTTGCCGTTGTCTGCGCCACTCCTGAAAACGTTATGCCAACGGTCAATCCCGTCAGCGTCATGGCTATCCGAAAGATGCTTCTCATCGTCACCCCTTGTGCGTGGTGTTGAATTTTAGGTCGATCGTTATGCTCTAAATCGCATCAATTGGCTGACCCGCATTCCTGTTCATGCGCGGCGAATATGCCCATCAATCCCGGGTATGAGGTCATTACCTTGATTAGGCAATCATTGGCATAAGCCGCGCATATTGGGTCCCGTAAAGAACCGTTAAAGAAAGGTAAGGAGTTCATAAGATCGCCCATGCCGGACCCCTCATCTGTCCCTCACCCATTGCATTTTTGCTATTTCCCTCGTAATATGCGCGCTCCTGCCACATCGCAATCTCAAGCCGCAAAAAGCCCTTCTTGACCCCACAAAGATCGCTGCGAATTTCACCTGCCAGACCTGAGGTCTGACCTCTATACTCTTTGTCGTAATGGGGTGAAGGCGTTTCCCCCCAGCACACTTCCGGGAGCTGCGTCGACCCGGAGATTTGCTGAAGATCCACCCACCTCCGAAGGAGCAGAGAAAATGAAATCGACCGTAAGGCGCGACTTCCTCAAACAGGCAGGTTTCATGGGCTCGGCGGCCATGATGTCAGCATTGCCACAGGGCGCTTTCGCATTTGGCGGCGCAAGCGCCATCCCGACACAGAGCGGGCTTCAAGCACCCGCCGAACCCGTTGCCAAAAATCGCATCAAGTTCGCCGTCTGCGGCATGAGCCACGACCACATCTACGGCATGATCGGCGCCGTCATTCGCGGCGGCGGTGAATTCGTGGCCGCGTGGGCGGGTGAGCCAGACAAGCTCGCCACCTTCAAGACCCGTTTCCCAAACGTGAAAGTCGTCGCCACCCAGGACGAAATCATCGACGACCCCGCCATCCAACTCGTCCTCAGTTCACAAGTCGCCAGCGAACGCGCCCCCCTCGGCGTCCGCGCCATGCGCCACGGCAAGGACTTCCTCGCTGACAAGCCCGGCATCACCACTCTCGCCCAACTTGCCGATGTCCGCAAAACCATCGCCGAAACCAAACGCATCTACGCCATCATGTACAGCGAACGCCTCGAAGTGAAGGCTGCCGTCTACGCTGGCGACCTCGTCCAGCAGGGCGCAATCGGAAAAGTCATCCAGACCATCAACATCGCGCCCCACCAGGTCATTCAGGGCCATGGCGATGCAGGCGGCGGCGCTGGCCGGCCTGAATGGTTCTGGAACCCCGACCAATACGGCGGAATCCTCTGCGACATCGGCTCCCACCAGGTCGATCAGTTCCTCTTCTACACCGGCTCCAAACAAGCTGAAGTCGTCGAGTCCCAAATCGCCAACATTCGCCACCCCAATCGTCCGCGCTTCCAGGACTTCGGCGATATGGTTCTACGCGGCGATCGGGGCCTCGGTTACGTCCGTCTCGACTGGTTCACTCCAGACGGCCTCGGCACCTGGGGCGACGGGCGCCTCTTCATCCTCGGGACAGATGGCTACATCGAAATCCGCAAGTACATCGACGTCGCCAACAAGAAGCAGGGCAACAACCTCTTCATTGTCGACAACAAACAGGCCCGCTACATCGACTGCAACGCCATGCCGCTGCCGTTCGGCCAGCAATTTGTCGACGACATCGTCAACCGCACCCATACCGCGCAGGATCAGGAACAATGCCTCCTCGCCGCCGAACTCGTCATCAAAGCTCAACTAGCCGCAAAGTGGGTCACGCTCAAGGACTAGCCTGGTGGCCGCCCGATCATTCAACCGTTCCCATGCTTCAATCATTCCCCTGAAGTTGGGTGCCCCATCCTTTCCGATGCACTTGCGGAAAGGGTGGGAATCAAAAATGCTGGGTGCCCCATCCTTTCCGATGCACTCGCGGAAAGGGTGGGAAACGAAGAACTCCAAAGCACTGAACCAATAGCTCCATCAAAGGAAACCCACATGCCTCACAAATCCGCATCCACCCACTCCCGCCGCTCCTTCCTCAAAGCCAGCCTCGCCTCCACCGCCGTCGCCGGCTTTCCCACGTTCATACCCGCGCGCCTCCTCGGCCAATACGCCCCCAGCAAGCAAATCAACATCGGAGCCATCGGCGTCGGGCGCATCTCCCGCGGCCATGACATGGCCAACATCTTTCCCCTCAACAACGCCCGCATCGTCGCCGTCTGCGATCTCGATGCCAACCGCGTTGAAGGCGGCAAAAAGCTTGTCAACGAAACCTACGCTGCCAAATTCTCCAAGCCATACGACGGCGTCACCGGCTATCACAACTACCACGACCTGCTCGCCAACAAGGACATCGACGCCGTTCTCGTCAGCACGCCTGACCACTGGCACGCACTCATCGCCATCGATGCCGTCCGCGCCGGCAAGCACGTCTACCTGCAGAAGCCCGCCTCGCTCACCATCGCCGAAGGCCGCGCCATGTCCAACGCCGTTCAGGCCTCCGGTAAAACCCTCCAGATCGGCAGCCAGCAGCGCTCCACGGTCCAGTTTCGCTACGCCGCCGAACTCGTTCGCAACGGCCGCATCGGCAATCTCGAACGCGTCGAGGTTGGCCTTCCCGGCGACCCCGCCGGTGGCGACAAAACTCCCATGCCCGTCCCCGACAGCTTCAACTACGAGATGTGGCTCGGCGAAACTCCTTACGTCTACTACACCCTCGATCGCGTCCACCCAACCAAGGGTTACGGTCGTCCCGGATGGCTGCGCTGCCGCCAGTTCGGCGCAGGCATGATCACCGGCTGGGGCGCTCACCACATCGACAGCGCCCACTGGGGCATGGACACCGAGTACACCGGCCCCATCGAAATCTGGGGCAGCGCCGAATTCCCCGACCATGGCCTCTGGGACGTCCACGGCACATTCAAAACCGAAGCCCTTTATGCCAATGGCGTCCGCATGAGCGTCAGCGGCGACTATCCCAACGGCATCAAGTTCTACGGTTCCAAGGGTTGGATTTTCGTGTCGCGCGGCAATGAGCAGGTCACCAAGAGTGACCCCGTCGCCAAGCTCAATGACGCGACCGCCCTCGCCTCCAGCGACCCCGCCATCATCAAGTCCATCATCGGTCCAGATGAGATTCACCTCTACGAAAGCAAAGAGCAGCACGCCAACTGGATCGAGTCCATCATCCAGCGCAAGGAGCCCATCTCCCCCGCCGAGCTAGGCCACCGCGCCTGCACTACCTGCCTGCTCCACGACCTCGCCATGGTCCTCAAGCGCAAACTCTACTGGGACCCCGTCCGCGAGCGCTTCCACAACGACGACGAAGCCAACACCATGCTCACCCGCCCCCACCGCGCTCCCTACCTGCTCACCTAACTCGCAGTCAGGACTGTGCCCCATCCGTCCCGCGACCTTTCAAGGAAAAGGCGCGGGATGGGTGGGAGTCGATCATCTGACGGCTGCTCCATCCGTTCCAATTCACTGCACTTGCGGTACGTGTGGGAATCAAGACTGTTGGGTGCCCCATCCATTCCGATCCACTTGCGGAATGGGTGGGAAACCGCAATCCCCTGAGTGCCCAATGTCTAAATTTTTTAGACATGTGAGACACGTCCCCTACATCGTCGCTTTCAACGCACCCACCGATATCCCCCCATCCACCAGCAAAGTCTGCCCCGTCACATACCGGCTCGACTCCGACGCCAGAAACACCACCGCCCCATCCAGATCGTTCGGCAGCCCCGGCCGCTTCAGTGGAATCCGCTCCTTCAAGTACTCCACCCACGCCGCGTTCTCATACATCACCCGGTTCTGCGCCGTCTCAAACCATCCCGGCGCAAGGCAGTTCACCGTGATCCCGTTCACCCCCCAATCGGCCGCCAGGCTCATCGTCAACTGCTTGATCCCTCCGCGGCTCGCCCCATAAGGCGCCAGCCCCGCGTAGCCCGCCACGCTCGTCACCGACCCGATGTTGATCATCCGCCCATACCCGCGCCTCACCATCCCCCGCGCCACCGCCTGCGCCACAAAAAACGATCCCCGCAAATTCGTATCCAGAATCGTATTCCAGTCCTCCCACGTCACATCCAGCGCCGCCTTGCGTATGTTGCACCCTGCGTTATTGACCAGAATGTCAATCGGCCCAAACCCTTCTTCAATCACCTCCACAGCACGCTGAATGCTCGCGTGATCCCGCACATCCAACTCCGCCTGATAAGTCTTCCGCCCCAACGCCTCAATTTCCGCCGCAAATCCCGCCAGCGTACCCTTCGTCCTGCTCGTCATCGCAATATCCGCGCCAGCCCTCGCCAACGCCCGCGCAAAATACTGCCCCAGCCCACGGCTCGTCCCCGTCACCAGCGCAATCCGCCCCGTCAAATCAAACAATGCATCACTCATCAAAAACTCCTCAGGCCTTACTTTCTCCGGGTCCCCAATCAACGACACTGTCATCCTGAGCGAAAGGGGCCCCAAACGTACTTCAGTTTGGGGGTGGTGAGTCGAAGGACCTGCTTCTTGTCACCTTGCGACTTGGGAAAAGTCCTCGACCACCAATCTGAAAGCTCCTCACGGCTCCAACACCACCTTCAACAACCCCGGCTCCCGCTCATACAGCCTCTTGAACCACGCCGCCCCATCCTCCAACGGCGCAACCGCCGACAACAACGGCTCAACCTGAATCGCTCCCCGCGCCATCATCGCAATGCATGCCGGATACTCACCCGCCGACGCACACGATCCCTGCACTCGAATCTGCCGCGTCACCACCGATTGCAGCCCCAGCTCAATCTTCGGAGAAACATTCCCCACCAGCGTCACCGTCCCGCCTTTTCTCACCGAATCCACCGCCAGCTTCACCGGAGCAGTTGCTCCCACGCACTCCAGCGCCGCATCCGCCCCACGCCCGTGCGTCATTTCAACAATCTCTGCAACACTCTCCAGCGCCGCCTCTTCGCCACCTGTATTAAACGTCGCCGTCGCTCCCAGACTCCGCGCCACCTCCAGCCGCGTCCCGTCCACATCCATAGCAAACACCCGCCCCGCACCCGCCAGCCGCGCCGCCTGCATCGTCAGCAGCCCAATCATTCCCGCACCAACCACCACCACGGTATCGTCCAAAGCAATCGGCGTCAGCCCCACCGCATGCACCGCCACACTCACAGCCTCAATCAGCGCCGCATGAGCATACGGCATCCCCTCCGGCAACTTGTAGGCAATCCGCGCCGGCACCGTCACATACTCCGCAAACGCCCCCATCCGCTTGAACAGCGGCGTAGAAACCCCCACCACCTCGCGGTCGTCGCACAGATTCACCTCGCCCCGCCTGCAGTAGAAACACTTCCCGCAATACACGGTCGAATCAAACGTCACGCGATCGCCCTCCACAAACCCTGTCACCCCGCGACCCACGCCCTCCACCACCCCAGCAGCTTCATGCCCCATCACAATCGGCGGCAGCCGCCTGCCCGTGCTCCCGTCGTAGCCATGCACATCGCTCCCGCAGATACCACACGCATGAATGCGAATCAGCAGCTCGCCCTCGCCAGCCTCGGGCCGCGCCAACTCCACCACCTCAAGCTTCTTGTACTCCGAAAGCAGCAGCGCCTTCATCCCCGCTCCTCATTCCCTTCGTCCTGCCCAACTTCAAACCCTCAACACGCCACCCCTACTGCTCGCAGCGACCCTCCAGCCTAATACCCCAAATCTAAGGCGCGCAAAGCATCCCTTAAAAAAACCCCTAACGGTAGTCCTCCCGATACGGCGTGAACACATCCAGCACCTCTGTCTCCTCCAGCGCCTGCGCCTCGTGCTCCACATCCCCCGCCACCACCAAGCTGTCCCCGCCGTGCATCTCCACCGTCCTGCCGCCCCCGGTAAACACAATCGCTCCACGCACCACATACACCAGTTGGTCGTGCGGATGCTTGTGCCGCGTTCCCTTCCATCTCTTCGCCAGATGATGCCGCACCAGCATCAGCCGCGGGTTATACGCCAGCACCTGCCGCTTCAGCCCTGCTTCCGGCATAGTTACCGCCGTTGCGTCCGTCGCCGCGTAGATCACATCCTCATTTGTCATCGCTCTCCCTCTATACAACTCTCACACCCACAGCAGCGGCTGCCTGATCGGAAAGTTGCGCACGATCTCCTTGTCTGTCGGGTCAGGATTCAGCCTCTTCCACAACTCAAGATACCGCTGCTCCTTGAATGCGAGCCCCGCAAACAGCAACCCCGGCGACCGCACCGGCAGCGCATCGAAATGCTCCACATCCTTCGCCCACTTCCACGCGCTCTTGTCCTCAATGTACGGATAGATGAACGCCGCCGCCTTGCCCAGTCCCCGCCCATCCGCAAGCGCAAAGTGCGTCGCGTCCGGCGTCGGTCCCCTCAGCGACTGGCACAACCCCGCCATCACGTCGAAGTTGAAAATCGAGTAGCTATAGGGCTTTGTCCGCGCCAGCTCCTTCGGAAACGATCCATCCTCCGCCTCCTGATCAGGCAGCAAAATCTCCCGGTACCGCCGGTACACCTCCCTGCGTGCGCCCTCCTGCCCCACCAGCCGCGCAAACTCCGCCGCCTGAAGCGCCCAGCAGATCGCGTGATTGTTCTTCGCGTCCCGCTCTGCCTGGCCAGGCTCGCTCGTTTGCAGCCACTCAAGATATTCCGAGAACCACACCAGCATCGCAGCGCGATCACTTGCCTTCATCGCCTCTGGTGCCACCAGCGATGCCGCGCGCGCCACCACCACCAGGTGCAGCGTATCGATGATCCCGTATGACCTGCCCGTTGAAACACCCTTCACTGCCTGCGCATATTGCAGATTCGGATTCATTCGCGTCTCAGCATGCACAAACCATGCCGCCAGGTGATCGCATGCCCGCTCCGCATAGCGCCGCTCGCCGGTCAGCATCCATGCCGCCGTCAAAGCCGGCATCTGCTTTGACAGCGCGATCATCGCCTTTCTGTGCCCGTCAAAGTTATCCGGATTGCTCTGCCCGTCGCGATTCACATAAGGCCCATTGGGGTCCTGCGGATTCGGCCAGAAGTAGTCCGCCTGAGAAAAATAATCGTGCAACCCGCCGGCACTTCGATCCGTCGGAAACGCCGCGATCGTCACCGGCTTGAGTTCCACATACTCCCGCGCCGCCCGCAGAATCCGCTCCGGATCCGTCCGCCCCACCAACCGGAAACCCTCCGACTCGTTTTCGACCGGCGGAGTATCCCATCCCCGCCCACCCGCCAGCGCCCACCCCGCACCCACCGCCGTCTTTACAAACTCCCGTCGACCCAGCACATTCCCCTCCACGTTTTTCGACGACCACATTCGATTTTGAGCGTCCGGCTAGCCTATAATTTGCTGTCCAAACTAACCTATTCCCGGCAAGCCCCCAGCGCAAGTGCCTGAGTGCCCGCCTTATGCCAGCACTGGTGCGGCCCGGCCCGCGCCCGGCTCGCATAGCAAAAGAGGAGAACCTTCGTGCCCATTTCTTCGCCCCAGCTTCCAGACCGGCAACCTACGCTGCATTGGCTTTTCATCGCTAGCCCGCTCTTCCTTCTCGCTCTCGGCTTGGCTTTCCCCGTCGCCGATCTCGACGCGCAATCCCCACAACCGTCCGCCGCGCCCGCCAATACCCCCTCCAATCTCGAGCAGTCCACCGTCGGCGACTCCCCCGACAATCCCGGCCCGCTCGCCACCGACGTCTCTCCCGCGCTCACCCACGTTGCCATCAGCCGCGTCGCTGAGAAAGTCGCCTCCTGGGAGCTCGTCCGCACCCAGCCCACATTCAACCGCCTTTGGACATACGCCGCCCTTTACGATGGCTTCCTCGCCGCCTCCAAAACCACCGCCGACCCGCGCTTCCACGATGCCATGGTCGAAATGTCTAACGGTTTCGGCTGGAAGCTCATCAACGACCGCTTCCCCCACGCCGACGACATGGCCCTCGGCAAAACCTACATGGACCTCTATCTCGAGTCCCGAGACCCCATCCGCCTAGCCCACACCAAGGAGGTCCTCGACCAACTCCTCGTCAGACCCGACGACCCCAGCAAGCTTCTCTGGTGGTGGTGCGACGCACTTTACATGGCGCCGCCCGTTCTCGCTAAAATGGCCGTGGCCACCGGCGACCACCGCTATCTCGACTACATGGACAAGGAATGGTGGCAGACTTCAACCAGCCTCTTTGACCCAGCCGAGCACCTCTACTTCCGTGACAGCCGCTACTTCACCCAGAAACAAAAAAACGGCCAGAAGATCTTTTGGTCGCGCGGCAACGGATGGGTCATGGGCGCCCTCGTCAACGTCCTCTCCGTCATGCCCGCCGACTATCCCACCCGCCCCAGATACATCGAGCAATTCCGCCAGATGGCTGACCGCCTCGCCGCCATCCAGAGCAAAGACGGCCTGTGGCGCAGCGGTCTCCTCGATCCCGACTCCTACGACCTGCCCGAAGTCTCCGGCTCCGCCTTCTTTACCTACGCCGTGGCCTGGGGCATCAATCAAGGCATTCTTGATCGCGCCAAATTTCTGCCCGTCGTCACCCGCGCCTGGACCGGCCTCGTCTCCCACATCTACGCCGACGGCCGCCTCGGCTCCATCCAGCCCATCGACGGCCAGCCCGGCGTCTTCAAGCCCTCGGCCAGCTACGTCTACGGTGTCGGCAGCTTCCTCCTCGCCGCCTCCGAGGTAGACCTCCTTGCCAATTCCCCGGGGCCAAAGCGGCCCTGAATTCGACCCTACAGCAACTCCGCAATCGCCAACGCATCCATGTCGCTGTACACCTGATTCTCGCCGCCCATGCCCCAGCAAAACGTGTAGTTGCTCGTCCCCACGCCCGCATGAATCGACCACCCCGGCGACACCACAACCTGCCGGTTCGCCACCACAATGTTCCGTGTCTCCTGCCCTGGGCCCATCAGGTGAATCACCCTCTGGTCCGTCGGAATGTCAAAGTAGAAATACACCTCCGACCGCCGCATGTGCGTATGCGCAGGCATCGTGTTCCACACGCTTCCCGGCGCAAGCTGCGTAAACCCCATTACAAGTTGGCAACTTCGCGTCCCTTCCAAATGAATCAGCTTCGTAATCTCTCGCAGATTCGCATTCTCCGCCTTGCCTAGCGGCGTCTTTCCCTGCCCAGCCGCCTTCATCAGCGTCGTCGGCCACACCGCGTGCGCCGGATAGCTCAGCAAATAAAACTCCGCCGGCTCCTCCGCATTCGCGCTTGCGAACAAAACCTCCTCGTTGCCACGCCCTACATAAAGCGCATCCAGCTTGCCCAGCAAAAACGTCTTAACACCCACATTCACGGCCTCCGTCTGGCCCACCGTAACGACCTCTGCACCGCCCACAGCCACAACCTTCGCACCCCCCACGGTAACGACCTCTGCACCGCCCACAGCCGCGACCTTCGCACTCCCCACAGTCACGGTCTCCCCACCGCCCACGGTCACCGTTCCCGCCCCGCCAACATTCAACACGCCCAGTTCGCGCCGCTCCAGAAAATAATTCGCCTTCAGCGCGTAGTCCGTCTCCAGCTTCAGCGGCTTGGCCGTCGGCACCGCACTTCCAATCACCGTCCGGTCTAGATCCACATACCGCATTTCGATCCTTCCCGCTTGAAACAGGTCGTCAATCAAAAACGTCTCGCGCAACTCCGCCGTAGTCATCGTTCGAAATCGCACTAAATCCGCCATCTCCAAAATCTTCATCTCGCTCACCTCTCCGTCCCACTGCTACCGCGCAATCCGCGCCGCGCCCCCGCCCATCACCCGCAACACTTCACTCAACGATGCCGTGCTCGTATCACCCGGTGTAGTCATCGCCAGCGCTCCATGCGCCACGCCACACTCCACCGCCCACTTCGCTCCCTTGCCCGCCAACATTCCATAAATCAGCCCCGATGCAAACGAATCCCCTCCACCCACGCGATCCAATATGTCCACATTCCTCTGCGCCACATGCGCAATCTCACCGCCCGACAAGGCAATCGCGCCCCACGCATTCTCCGATGCCGTCGTTGCCGTCCGCAGCGTCGACGCAATCAACTTCAAGTTCGGATACATTCCCGCCAGCTCCCGCAGCATCTTCGCGTAGCTCTCCACCGGTAGCTCGTCAAAGTCCTTCCCCACGCCCTCAATCTCCACACCAAGCATTGCAGAGAAATCTTCCTCATTCCCAAACAGCACATCCACTTTTCGCACCAGTTCTCGATTCACTTCCTGCGCCCGCGCCTTCCCACCAATCGACTTCCACAGCGAATC
>Ga0182016_10001113_pt1 | contig 32910 bp, 26 predicted proteins | sample 712S2MmetaG_FD_120491 | JGI IMG/M metagenome (GOLD analysis project Ga0182016, IMG submission 120491) | Permafrost microbial communities from Stordalen Mire, Sweden - 712S2M metaG | ecosystem: Environmental > Terrestrial > Soil > Wetlands > Permafrost | place: Sweden: Stordalen | collected...
AGCCCTTCGAGAGCGTAGTACTCGGCTTGAACCGGGATGATGATTTCCTCCGCCGCCGTCAATGCGTTGATGGTCAGCAAACCCAGCGACGGCGGGCAATCGATGAGCACGAAATCGTAGCGGCTCGCAATCGGCCTCAGAGCGTTTCGCAAACGCGTCTCGCGCGAGAGCCCCGAGACGAGCTCGATCTCAGCGCCGGCGAGATTGATGGTCGCGGGGATGATCCAGAGCGACTCCGTCGCGGTCGGTTGGATGACGTCGTCGATCGCTGCGGTTTGCATCAAGACGTCGTAGACGTCGTGTTCGAGCGCGTGCTTTTCGATGCCGAACCCGGTGGTCGTGTTTCCTTGGGGATCGCAGTCCACGACGAGCACGCGCTTGTGCATGACGGCCAGGGCCGCGCCCAAATTGACCGCCGTGGTGCTCTTTCCGACGCCGCCCTTTTGGTTTACGAGCGCGATGATGCGCGACAGTGGCGCGTGCCTCCGAAGTTCAGGCTGAGTTGTTTCACCGGGAACAACCCTCGAGGTACTGCTCGAGGAGCGCCTGAAGGGTGCTGGGCTCGTTACGCTCCGGGTGGTCGGTGACCTGCTCGAGCAGATGGCGCAGGGCGTCCCCGACGCGGCGGTCGCCCGAAAAACCGGGCTCGGCCAGGCCCAGCCGGACGATCGTTTCGACCACCTCGCCTCCGCCGATCCGAAGATCCGCGATCGAGAACGGCGGCTTGCGCGAGATTTCGGCCCAGACGCGCTCCTCGAAACGCTCGTTCGAGTCGTCGCGCTTGGGCAGGCCGCTCCCTGCGATGTCCGCCGCCCGAAGGGCGAACTGCCGGGCCAGATTGGGCGCTCCGACCCGGCGTACGAACCGGCGGACGGCGGCGTCGCTCAGGCCCGGATCCGCGACGTACATGTGGTTGCGAACCAGTCCGTCGACGTCTTCGACGGTCTCGCGCGGAAAACGAAGCCGCCCAAGCATCCCTCGAACCATATCCGCGCCAACCGTCTCATGGCGATAGAAGTGCGGGCCATCCTTGGTCCGCGGCTTCCCGATGTCGTGGACGAGCGCTGCCAGCCGGAGCACGACGTCGCCGGGCGGCGCCGCGTCGGTCGTTTCCAGGTTGTGCCGGTAGACGTCGTAGGCGTGCCACTCGTTTTGCTCGATCCCGACGCCCTCGACCAGTTCCGGCCAGACCTCGGCGAGCAAGCCCGTCTCGCGCATCAGCTCCAGCCCGATCGAGGGCTTCGGAGCGAGCGTCAGCAGCTTTACCAATTCGTCGGTCACGCGCTCCGCGGACACGGTCCGGATCAGACCCGCGCTTCGGACCATCGCCTCGCGCGTGGCCGGACTCGGAGCGAACGCGAACCGTGCGGCAAACTGGCATGCCCGCAGCATGCGGAGCGGGTCCTCTTCGAAGGCCCGCGGGCTTAAAATGCCGATCCGGCGTTCGCGAATGTCCTCAACGCCGCCGTACGGATCCACGAGCCGGCCGTCCGGGATGCTGCGAGCCAGCATATTCATCCGGAAATCACGCCGGGCCAAGTCGTCCTCGAGGGGCACGTGCGGACCGCTCTCGACGTCGAACGCGCGATGGCCGGTGCCTACGGAGCGTTCTCGCCGGGGCAGCGCGACGTCCACCGTCCGGCCCTCGAGCGTCACTTTGAAGACGGCAAACGATGCGCCGACCAAGTCCACGCGCCCCAGGATCGCGAGCCGCTCGCGAAGATCCTCGGCCTCGACGCCGGTCACGACGTAGTCGAAGTCTTTGGCTGGAATCGGCGAGCCCGTAATCTCTCCCCGGACGTCGTCGCGAACCCTCCCGCCCACGGCAAACAGGCTTCCCGGAGGAAGGGCCCCGGCAAGCGCCCGGTCGAGCTGCTCGCCCTCCGGCTGGGAAAGTTTCACGGGAAACATCGGTTCAGTAGCGATCCCATAGCGCGCCTTCATGGCCTCGTACCGCTCGAACGAGGGCGGATCGATCGCGGCCCAGTCCATGCCTTCAAGAACCGGAACCAGGTGCTCGCGGAGGCCTTGGCCGCGATACATGAGCTGGAAATAACGCCGCCCGCCGTGGTCGTACGGCCCGTAGAGCTTTCCGCCCGGAAACGAGCCGGCCAGAAAGCGAAGCAGAGCTTCGTGGCGGACGTGCATTTTGAGCGTGACCTGCGGCTGTCGCCCGTCGCCGCCGAAATGCGCGCCGCCCACGAGGATGCCCAGGAGAACTCCGCGCTCGAATTCAGTCGACGGCATGATACCGGCGGCTTCTTGTTTCACCGGGGAGTTTCCCGTGAAACGTTTTCAGGCGAGGGATTTCACCCTCGCGCTCAAATTCGCGCCAGGTGACTTCGGGAAAGACGCTCCGCATCGCCTTGGCCTACCGCAAGAGCGGCCCGAGCTACGACAATTACGAGTTCGCCGCGAACCGCGCTGCCGACGCGCTCGGGGCGGCCGCGGACGTTTTTTGGATTGCCGGGCCCGGCTCCTCACCGGATGCGCCCGTGCCCGCATTCGACGCGCTCGTCCTGACCGGTGGCGACGACGTCGATCCAATCCGCTATGGGGCTGAAGACTCGATGGGCGTCTGCGAAATCGACCGGGACCGCGACGCGATCGAGTGGCCGATCCTCGACGCTGCGCTCGAGCGGCGCGTCCCCATTCTGGCGATCTGCCGCGGCGCGCAACTCCTCAACGTCCATCGCGGGGGCACGCTGATCGTGGACCTTGGCGCGAAGAACGTGACGCACAAAGCGGACGGCGCGGACCGGCGGCACGCCATCGAGATGATGCCCGGAACGCTCCTCTCGGAGCCGGCCGGTGCGCTTGAGGAAATCGTCAATTCCTCGCACCATCAAGCCGTGGATCGCCTCGCGCCGCCGTTTCGGCCGAGCGCATTCTCATCCGACGGCGTGCTGGAAGCTTTCGAGTGGGCCGGCCCTCAAGAGAGCTGGCTGCTGGCCGTTCAGTGGCATCCCGAGCGTCTCGGTGACGCAGCGGTGCCGCTGGGTGAAGAGCTTTTTCGCCGCTTGATAACGGCCGCGGCTGAGAGAAAGAGGTAGCGACGCACGCTCACCCTTCGACAGTCTCAGTATGACACGTGGGTGTCGCGTCGCCACGACACATTGCAAGACCGCACCCCCGTCATCCTGAGCGCGGCGAAGCCGCAGTCGAAGGGCGCCCGACGCGAACGTGTGTTCGCATCACGGGACCGTCGCGGTCGTTTTACCAGCAGAGCGGGCGTTTTTCGGGTACTCCGGGCCGGCGCGGGAAGCGCGCGGGCGTCGGCGATTCCTTTCGTACGACGACGATGCGCCGCGCGCCGTCGATCGCGGTTTCGCTTTCGACGCGCGCGCCGAGCATGACCGACGCATCGGCGAGCGCGTTGCGTTCGCGGTCGTCAAACGTTCCGCGCTGCAACGCCGCGGATCCACCCGGCGCGACGAACGGCAAGAGCAGCTCGGCAACGGTCGGCGCGAGCGCAACCGCGCGCGCGGTACCGCTCGAAAAGCGTTCTCGCAGCTGCGGATCGTGCGCCGCGATTTCCGCGCGCTCCGCAACGACGGTGCCGCCAAGCTCGAACTCGCGCAGCGACGCTTCGAGAAAGCGCGCTTTCTTGATGGTCGTCTCGACGAGCGTCACGTCGGCACCGGTTGCGATCGCGATCGGAATGGCGGGCAATCCGCCGCCCGAACCCACGTCTACCAAGGATTCCGTCACGAACGGGATCAGAGTCAAGCTGTCGACGAGGTGCGGCGCGAGCGCGTTTGCCGTTTTCGCGCCGGTCAAATTGAATCGTGCGTTGGCTTCGAGAACGCGCGCGCCGAAACGCGCGAGCCGCGCTCGAATCGGGGCCTCGATGCCGGCGATTTCCAACAGCCGTTCGAGCTCGGCGGCGTCCTGCTGGAAGCGCAACGCGCGCTTATTGCGCTCCGGCCGTCGCGCGCGCCCGGTGGACGTACACGCCGACGATGGCGACGTCGGCCGGCGTGACGCCGGGAATTCGCGCCGCCGCGCCGAGCGTGCGCGGCCGCAGGTTCGCCAGCTTCTCGCGCGCCTCGCGCGACAGCGCCGCGATCGCCGCGTAATCCAGATCGCTCGGAATCTCGGTCCCTTCGGCTTTCGCGGCCTTGCCGATGGCCAGCTCTTGGCGCCGCACGTAGCCTTCGGATGCGATTTCCGTCGCGACCCGGTCGCCGGTCTCCGCGTCGAGCGGCGGTTCGAAGAATGCGGCGACGTCGGCAAAGCGTAGCGACGGGCGCCGCAACGCGTCTGCGATGGTGGAGCCGGGCGCGAGCGACTCGCCGCCGATCTCGGCCAAGGGCAGGCGCGTGCGCGAGGCCCGCGAGATACCGCCGCGTAGTGCGGCCTGGCGGCGCTCGAACGCGTCCCAATCGGCGTCGCCGATCAGGCCGGCTGCACGCGCGCGGGGCGTCAGCCGCGTGTCCGCATTGTCGTGGCGCAACACGACCCGGTGCTCCGCGCGCGAGGTCAGCATACGATATGGTTCGTCGATACCTTTGGAGACGAGGTCGTCGATCATCACGCCGATGTAGGCCTCGCTGCGCGCGAGGCGCAGGGGTTCGCGCCCCAGCGCCGCGAGCGCCGCGTTGGCGCCGGCCATCAACCCTTGAGCGGCCGCTTCTTCGTAGCCGGACGTTCCGTTGAGTTGGCCGCAGTGAAAGAGGCCGCCGATCCGTCGCGTTTCCAGCGTGTCGGTCAGCTCGGTCGGCGGCACCGCGTCGTACTCCACCGCGTATCCGGGACGCAGCATCGCGCACTCCTCGAGCCCGGGAAGCGAATGCAGCATCTCCAATTGCACCTCGGCCGGAAGCGACGTCGAAAAACCGCCCACGTAGAGCGTCGGCTCGTCCCATCCCTCCGGCTCGATGAAGATTTGGTGCGACGGATTGTGCGCGAACTTGAGCACCTTGTCTTCGATGGACGGACAGTAGCGCGGGCCGATTCCGCGGATCAAATCCAGGCCGTACAGCGGCGAGCGGTGGAGGTTGTCGCGCACCAGCGCGTGCGTTCGCTCGTTGGTTTCGGTGACGTAACACGGCAGTTGCGGTCCCGCGAAGCGCGCCTCGCTGCGATAGGAGAAGAGCAGCGGCGTCGCGCCGGGCGGTTGCTCGAGCATGCGATCGCGGTCGATCGAGCGCGTGTCGATGCGGGGCGGCGTGCCGGTCTTGAGCCGCTTGGCCGGGAAGCCCAAGCGGCGCAGGGCGACTGCCAGCCCGGCTGCGGGCGCTTCGCCGAACCGTCCTTCGTCCTGCACGACGTCGCCGCGAAAGGTCTTACCGCCGAGGAACGTTCCGGTCGCGAGCACGACGCGTCTTGCGAAATAGCGCTCGCCGCCCGCGCAAAGTACGCCGCGCACGCTGCCGCCTTCGACGATCAGGTCCTCGACGAGGCCGCGCGCGATCGTCAGGCCCGGCTGCGCGCGCAGCACGTCGATCGCAAGGCGCGCGTACGACGGCTTGTCCATCTGCTGTCGTAACGCGCGCACCGACGGGCCCTTGCTCTCGTTGAGAAATCGGGCGTGCAGGCTGCAACGATCCGCAAGGCGCGCCATTTCGCCGCCGAGGGCGTCGATCTCGCGCACCAGTTGGCCCTTCGCGCTTCCGCCGATGGACGGGTTGCACGGGAGCGTGCAGATCTTTTCCGGATCGCCCGTTACCAGGAGCGTCGGGACGCCCAGGCGCGCCGACGCGAGCGCCGCTTCGACGCCGGCGTGGCCGCCGCCGACGACGATGACGCCGGCGTCGTCTTCACGCATCATGATGCATCGCTCACTTCGGTATGACGTCCTCGCCTTACTTGCCGACGCAGAAGCGTGCGAAGATGCCGTCGAGCAAATCCTCGGTGGCCTCGTCACCGCTGACGTGACCGAGAGAGGCAAAGGCGCGCTGCAACTCCGGCGCCGCAAAGTCGAGGGCGTCGCCCGCGGCGATCGTCGCGCGCGCGCGAGACAATGCGTCCAGCGCTTCGTTGACCGCGTCGAACTCGCGCGCGGACGCCAGGTGGGGCCGCTCGAAATCGGGCGCCTCGCCTCCCCATCCAACCTGCGCGATCGTCGCGCGGAGCGTTTGAAGACTCTTTTCGTCAAGAACGCTGCCCAAAATCGCGCCCTCGATGCCGGCCTCGCGGAATCCCGCGTCGCCCGCATCGGCCTTGTTGAAGAAGACGACGCGTTCGCGCGCCTGCGTCGCGGCCAGCAACCAGCGCGCGGCGTCGTCGAGCGCGCGCGATCCGTCGATCACGACAAGCGCGATGCGCGCGTGGCCGAGCGCGCGCTGCGTGCGTTCGATTCCGGCGCTCTCCAGCCGGTCGGCGTGCTCCCGAATGCCCGCCGTATCCACGAGGCGAACCGTGACGCCGTCGATGGCGACGGATTCTTCGATCGTGTCGCGCGTCGTACCGGCGATCTCGGAGACGATCGCGCGGTCGTGCCCGAGCAGCGCGTTCAGCAACGACGATTTTCCGGCGTTGGGCGGCCCCACGATCGCGACGCCGAGGCCTTCGCGCACGAGGCGCCCGGTCTCGGCGTCGCGACGCAGGCTCTCCAGCTCGGCCGCGACGTCCGCGACCGCCGCGTCCAGCCGCGCGCGATCGGGATCGGGAACTTCGTCGGGATAGTCGATCGCAGCGGCGAGTTCTTCGAGCGGCCGCGCCAGGCTCGCGCGCAGGGCGCGCACGCGATCCGCCAGGCCGCCGCTTAAGTTCGCCAGCGCCGCGCGCGAGGCCGAGCGCGTCTCGGCGTCGATCAGATCCGCCACGGCGGATGCCGCGTGCAAGTCCAGTTTTCCGTTGAGGAAGGCGCGGCGCGTGAATTCGCCGCCGCCGGCCAGTCGCGCGCCGCATGCGAGCAGCGCGCGGAGCGTCTCCCGAACGATCACCGGCGAACCGTGCACGTGCAGCTCCAGCGCGTCTTCGCCGGTGTACGAGCGCGGCGCGGGTGAAAAAATCGCGAGCGCGCCGTCGATCTGCGTGCCGGATTCGTCCAGGAGCGCTACGGGCGTCGCGACGTGCGGCCGGAGAGGGCGCGCGGAGCGCGCCAAGCGTGACGCCAACTCGCGGACGCGAGGTCCGCTGACGCGCACGATCGCGATCGCGCCCTTGCCGGGCGGCGTCGCGATCGCGGCGATCGTGTCGGCGCTACTTGGGATAGATGACGACGCGGCGCTCGGGTTCCTCACCGCTCGATTCCGTTCGCACCGACTCGTTGTCGGCCAAGACGATGTGCACGATCTTGCGCTCCGACGGAAGCATCGGTTCGAGCTCTTGCGGCTGTTTCTCGCGCAGGCAGCGCTCGACCACGGCGAACGTCAGCTGCTTGAGCTGGTCGGCGCGCCGGGCGCGATAACCCTCGGCATCGATCGTGTAGTAGCGGCGGTTGCTGCGATTCCCGGCATTGAGCACGTTGTTGAAGATCAGGTTGAGCGCCTCGAGCGTGTTTCCGTGACGGCCGATGAGCGCGGCCAAATCCGGCCCGGTCACTTCGAGATACTCGCCTTCGGGGCGCGGGATGTAATGGATCTCCGTCTGCGGGATTCCCATTTGGGTGAGGATCCGGTCCAGCAAATCGCGCGCGGGCTTGGCGGCCTCCGGAAGCTCGTGATGGGCGATCGGTTCTCCCGGCCCGTCGCTAACCGGGCGCGCCGTGAACCGGCGCGGGGCCGGGCCGCGATCGCGGCGCCGCGGAAGGTCGCCGCTCTCGCGCGGCCCCTTGCCGGGGATCTGCCGGTCGCGAATGTTGGCGGGCTGTTCTTCGATTTCGAAATCGTCTTCGTAAAGCATGTGCGGGCCTCTCTACTTCCTTTTCTTTGATTTAGCCTTGCGCGCGCCGGGAGCGGGCGAACCGTTCGTGCCCGTTTTCGCGGGCGGTTTCGCGGCGCCGTTCGTAGCGGCGGGCGCCAGGGCCGGCGCCGTTTCGACCACGGCGTGCTCGCTGTCGATCGCCGAAAGCGGCTGATGGTATCGCCGCAAGAGATAGAACTGCTGACCCATCGTAAAGACGTTGAACGCGAACCAGTACACGACCATCGCGGACGGCCAGTGCGCGCGGAACGCGATGAACGCGAACATCGCGGGTGAGATGAGCTGCATGATCTTCATCTGCTGCGCCTGCGCCGGATCGGACGGCGGCATCGTGGCGTAGCGCATGCTGACGTACTGCGACGCGGCGTAGAGGACGATCAGCAGGACGTCGGGAGCGAACAAGCTCGCCGCGAAGATCTGCGGAAACTTGTCGGCGAGCGGCGAACCGATCCACAGCCACCCCGACGACTTGAACAGCGCGTTGTGCGCCGGCTCGGTGATGGCGTAGAACACGCTGAACAGGATCGGAATCTGCAGCAGCGTGGGCCAACAGCCGGCCAGCGGATTGACGCCCGAATCGCGATAGAGCTGCATTTGCTCTTGCTGCAGCTTCGTCGGATCTTCTTTATATTTCGCTTGCAGTTTCTTGAGTTGCGGCGCGATCTTCTGCATGCCGATCATCGCCTTGAACTGCACCGTGTTGAGCGGCCACATTGCAAGGCGGATGATCGCGGCGACCGCGACGAGCGTCCATCCCGGACTCTTTATCACGGTGTTGAGATGCTCGAACAGCCACGAGAGTCCGAAGACGAACGGATAGAGCCAAGTCAGCCAGCCAGGCAGGTGCACGAGTTACCTTTCCACGGTGCGGGAAACCGGCACCGGAACGAAATCAACGCCGCCGGGATGCCATGGGTGGCATCGCGCGAGACGTCGCGCCGCGAGCGCGCCGCCGCGAACGACGCCGTGAAGTTCGATCGCGTCAATCGCGTACGCCGAGCACGACGGATAGAAGCGACACGCGGGCGGCAGCAGCGGAGAAACGATTCGCCGGTAGATCTGCAACGCGAATACGGCGGCGCGTCTCACGCGAGTCCGCGCTCCACTTCGGCGCGAAGCTGCGCGAACGTCGCGCGCGCGGCTTCGGGACGCGCGTCGACAATCAGGCGCATCGGGGCGAGCCCAGCGAGCCGTTCGTCGAGAATCGCCTTGAGGCGGCGGCGGATTTTATTGCGGATCACGGCCTTTCCGATCGTTTTCTTGATGGAGATGCCCACCAGCGAAACGTCGTCGCCGCGAGCGGCGTCGGAACGAACGATCGTTAGGGCGTCCGTGGTCGTCCGCCGGCCTTGGCGTCGCAAGCGCTGAAAATCAACCGTGCGACGCAGGCCGCGAAAGCGACGCATCAGACGGAAAGGCGGTGGCGCCCCTTCTTGCGACGGCGGGCGATGACCCGGCGCCCGTTCTTGGTGCTCATACGTTCGCGAAACCCGTGCACGCGTTTACGGCGCCGGTTGTGCGGCTGGTACGTCCGCTTCATGGTGTTGGAAACTCCTGGCAAAAAAGAGCCGCCTGGTCGGCGGCATGCAGCCCCTTAGTATAGACAGCCCCCTCGGGGAGAGTCAAGGTGAAAAGAGCCAAAGGTCCGGGTTGGACCACCCTCTCCACACGTGTGGACAACCCTGTGGAGAACGCCGCTCCCGGCCGGGCGGCGGTGGTCTCGGCCCCTTGCAAACACAGGCGATTCCGCTCGGAGCCACCGATCCGGCGGCGGCCGGACAGAAGCCGGAAAAGGCCCGGAAAACCGTAAAAAACACCCTGTGGATAAGTGCATAAGGTCGTGGATGCTTTCCGCAGGAGAGCCGTACCCTAACGCCAACCGACTCGCCTTCACGAGCCGCACGGGACAAACGGCCAGGCCGCTTACTCGAGGGCTCGGAGAAGCGCGAAACCGTCACGAGGTAGCACAGGATGGTGCTTGCGGTCGATCAACCCGGAGTCTCCACCGATTTATGGCAATCGGCCCTCACGGCTTTGGAGGGGACGTTTTCCAAACCCGTTTTCGAAATGTGGATCAAGCCGATCAGGCTGGTCTCCGTAACGGAGACGGATCTGGTTCTCTCCGTTCAAAGTAACTTCGCGCGCGACTGGGTCGAGAACCGGCTCAAGTCGCAGATCGCCAAAGTGCTCGGCGACGTTTTCGGCGCCCCCGTCGAGCTGCGCTTCGTCGTCGCGGACGCCGAAGAGCGGGCGTCCGCGCCCGCCGCCGCGCCGCAACCGCCCGCCTATCGCGCGAACGAAGATCCGCGCACCAACAATCTCAACACGCGTTACACGTTCGAAGAGTTCGTGGTCGGCGGAAACAACACGTTCGCGCACGCCGCCTCGCAGGCCGTCGCCGGCGCTCCCGCTCGCGCCTACAACCCGCTCTTCCTTTGGGGCGGCGTGGGTTTGGGCAAGACGCATTTGATGCATGCGATCGGCCATCGCGTCATGCAGGACGATCCGCAAGCCAACGTCGTGTACGTAACCTGCGAGAAATTCACCAACGAGTTCATCATCGCGATTCAGAAGAACCAACAGCTGGAGTTTCGCAACAAGTACCGGCACGTCGACGTGTTGCTCATCGACGACATTCAGTTCCTAGAGGGGAAGGAGTCGACGCAAGAAGAGTTCTTCCACACGTTCAACTCGCTTCACGAATCGGGGCGGCAGCTCGTCATCTCGTCCGACCGGCCGCCCAAAGAGATTCAAACGCTCGAGTCGCGCCTGCGATCGCGGTTCGAGTGGGGCCTGCTTACCGACATTCAGCCGCCGGACCTCGAAACGCGCGAGGCGATTCTGCGCAAGAAGGGCGAAAGCGAGAACATTCCCGTTCCCGACGACGTGACGTCCTACATCGCTAAAGTCATTCCGTCCAACATCAGGGAACTCGAGGGCGCGCTGATCCGCGTCGTCGCCTACGCCTCCCTGACGAAGTGCCCGATCACCGTGGATCTCGCCGCCGAGGTCCTCAAGAGCGCCGTCGCGCAGCCGCTCCAGCGGATCACGATCGCCAAGATCAAGGAGACCGTCGCTACCGCTCACGGACTGACGGTCAAGGAGATGGACAACGGCCGCCGCGACCAACGCTTAGCCGGCCCGCGCCAGATCGCGATGTTCATCGCCACCGAACTGACCGATTGCTCCCTGCCGCAGATCGCTCGCGACTTCGGCAAGAAGGACCATACGACCGTAATGTACGCGCGCGACAAGATCCGGGAGCAGATGGAGCGCGACGAGGCCTACCGACACAAGATTCGCCAGCTGGTCGGCATGTGCCACAATCAGTGAGCGTAGCCGGCGCTCTTGCCCACGGACGGCCTCGCAGCGGCCGTCCGTTTTTTTTGGTCTCCACCGTTTGCACGGAACTGGGCACAGGGCGGGCGTTGCGGGGTGGATAACTGCTCCCGGAATCGCTCGCGGTGGAGAAGTGGAAAACCCGAGCCGGAGGATGCACACGTTATACTTGGCGGAAACCGGCGCGGCGACAAGCGAAACGCCGCTTACTCGCAGAATACACGCCACTACTACTACTACGGCGTAGATAGATATAAAAAGAACTTCGTCCCCGCGGACGGCCAACGAACGGTGAATCAAGCATGAAGGTCATTTGTAGCACGAAGGACATCGCATCGGCGGTCGGCGCCGCGAGCAAAGTGGTGAACGCGCACACCACGGTTCCGATCCTCTCCAACGTTCTGTTGCAAGCCGAGGACGGGAAGGTTTCCGTCCGGGCTACCGATCTCGAGCTCACCCTCGAGCAAGGCTTTGCGGCCGAGGTCGCCGAGCCCGGATCGGTCACCGTTCCGGCGAAGCTGTTTTCGACGTATCTGGCGAACCTCGCGGCCGGCACCATGGAACTGAGCGGAACGGCGACGCGCGCGTCGGTCAAGTGCGGCAAGAGCAACTACGACTTTCACGCGCTGCCCGCCGACGAATATCCGCCGCTCCCGGCCGTCGCTCGCGGATCGCACTTCACCATCAACGGCAAGCGGCTGCGCGACGGCATCGACGCCACGATCTTTGCCGCTTCGAACGAAGAGGCGCGCGGGGCGGTTTTGATGGGCACGCTGTTCGAAATCGACGGAACCGCGCTGACCATGGTCGCGACGGATGGCTACCGGCTTGCGAAGTTTCAGACGACGCTCGAGGACGGCATTTCGGGCAGCGAACGGTACATCGTCCCTTCCCGAGCGCTCAGCGAAGCCGCGCGCAACCTCTCCGCGGGAGAGACGATCGCGGTGTCGGCCCTCGGGCCTCAGAGCAACCAACTCCAGATGACGGCCGGCGATGCCGCGATCACGGTCCGCTTAGTCGACGGTCAGTACCCAAACTATCAGCAAGTGATTCCGGCGAAGTTCGATCGCTCGGTCAAGGTAAACACCTCCGCGCTTATCGGCTGCCTACGTCGCGCCGAACTGGTCGCCGGGGACCGCGCCAGCATGGTGAAGCTCGCGATCTCGGGTCAGACGCTCGTGGTGACGGCGAGTTCGGACGTTTCGGGCACCGCGTACGAAGAGATCGAAGTCGAACAAACGGGAGAGGATCTGACGATCGCCTTCAACGCGCGCTACCTCGTGGACATCCTCAACCACGTTAAGACGCCGCAGACCGCCATCGAGTTTCTCGGCCCGCTCTCGCCCGCCGCGATTCGCCCGGCAGAACCGGTCGAAGGCGGCGAGCAGCTGTACGTTCTCATGCCGCTCCGCCAATGATTCCGGGCGCGTGCGATTAACGCGCGTTTCGCTTTCGAACTTTCGAAACTACGCGCAACTGGATCTCGAACCGGCCTCCGGTCTCAACGTTTTTCTCGGGCCGAACGCACAAGGCAAGAGCAATCTCCTCGAAGCGATCGCGATGCTGGGAACGGGTAAGTCGTTTCGAACCAATCGCGATAGCGATTTGATTCGCGAAGGCCTCGACCTGGCGACCGTCGGCGGCGATGCCGTCGTGCGAGCAGGGTCGATCCGGATCGCGTGCACGATCGCGCGCGGTTCGCGCGGAACGCGAAAGCGCTACAGCGTCAACGACGCGCCGGTGCGCTACGCGAGGTTCTTGGGAAGCATCAAGGTCGTGACGTTCGTTCCCTCGGACCTCCAGCTGGTCGTCGGCGCTCCGGGGCTGCGCCGCGGGTTTATCAACGTCGCGCTCGCTCAAGAGGATCCGCGCTACTATCGCGCGCTGGCCCGGTATCAGAAAACCGTACAGCAGAAGTCCGCGCTGCTTCGCAGCGAAGACGTCGACGCCGATCTGCTCGAGATCTACGATCGGGCCTTGATCGAATCGGGAACGGTGTTGATGCTCGCGCGCAAGCACTTCGTGGACGCGTTGGCGCGCGAAGCGCGGCGAACGCACGCGCGATGGTCGGACGATGCCGAGCGTCTCGACGTGGCCTACGCTCCGAGCGTGGCCTTCGAAACGCCCAGCGAAGACGGAATCGCGGCCGCTTTCGAAGCGCGCTTGGCGGCGGTCGCCCCGGCCGAGCGGGCGCGCGGAGCCGCGCTGGCCGGACCGCATCGCGACGACCTGGAACTGTTGCTCGACGGGCGCTCGCTGGCCGCCTACGGTTCGCAAGGACAGCATCGCACGGCGGTACTCGCGCTCAAGGTTGCCGAATACACCGTCATGCGCGAACGCGACGCCCAGCCTCCTCTGCTCTTGCTCGACGACGTGCTCTCCGAACTGGACGAAGCACGCTCGTCGGCCTTCTTAGCGGGCATCGGTTCGTACGAGCAGGCGTTCGTAACGGCGACGCATCTCCCGGACGGTTTGCCGGAGGGCGCCTGCGTGCGAACGATCCGCAGCGGCGCGGTCGAACCGGAACCGGCGCGATGTTAAAACCGTTGCGCGGCGCGCTGGCGGGCTGGCATCCCGGCGGCACGACCGGCGCGCACGACGATCCGGTCGCGTTTTTGACCGAGCGCTGGATCGAGATCGTCGGAAGCGACGTCGCACGGCATTCGATGCCGTCCCAAATCGTCGGCGACGCGCTGCTGATCGTGGCGCGCTCGGGCGCGTGGAGCCAGCAGCTCACGTTTCTGGAGGCGCGCATCTTGGAAGCGGTTTTAGCGCGTTTCCCGCACGCGAGAATCTCGCGCCTGCGCTTCCGCGTCGGGCCCGTGAACGTTCGTGCCGAGCGCCCTCAGGCCGCCGCGCGCACCCAGGCCGGCGCGGCGCCGAAGGCGGCAAGCGCGGCCGAGCGCAGGCCGTCGGTCTCGGCCGAAGCCGCGGTCGCCCGCTTCCGCGAAGACGTGGTGCGCCGCGAGCGGGCGAAGCGCTCCGCGGGGTGGAAAGAATGTTCGGGCTGCGGCGCCTTGATCGCACCCGGTTTCAAGGCGCGCTGCGCGGCGTGCGCGAGCACGATGGCCGACGACCGGGACCGCCGGGTTGCCCGATTTTTGTACGACACCCCGTTCCTGGGATACGCCGGAGCGGCGGCCGTCGTCGAGGATCTCGCACCGGCGGAGTACGAGGCGATCCGGCGCCGTACGTTGCGGCGCTGGTGGGAGATCTTGGCGCGTGCCGGACGGGAAGGGCGTCTCTCGAGAGGGGGCCGCGAGCCGCTGATCGCCGGTTCGTACGTCCTGCTCAAGAGCGGGCTGCGCCCGGAGCACGTCACGCCGGCGATCTTGCGCAACGAGCTGGGCGACGATATTTACACGTTAATCTACGGAACGGAAACGGCAAACGGAACGAATGTCCAATAATTATACGGGCGACCAAATCGAAGTTTTACGCGGCCTGGAAGCCGTGCGCAAGCGCCCCGGCATGTACATCGGCAACACGGCCGAGCGCGGCCTTCATCAACTGGTGTACGAAGCCGTGGATAACGCGGTCGACGAAGCCCTCGCGGGTTACGCGAAGAACGTTTCGGTGACGCTGTACAAGGACGGCTCGTGCTCGGTGGAAGACGACGGGCGCGGCATTCCCGTGGACATCCACGCCGAGGAGAAGATTCCGGCCGTCGAGGTCGTGATGACCATGCTGCACGCCGGCGGAAAATTCGGCAAGGGCGGCTACAAGGTGGCCGGCGGTCTTCACGGCGTCGGCATCTCGGTCGTCAACGCGCTCTCGGAATCCATGATCACGACCGTCAGACGCGACGGCAACGTGTACGAGATGCGCTTCGAACGCGGCATCACGACGCAGAAACTCAAGAAGACTGGCAAGGCGGAGGGCTCCGGCACGCGCCAGTGGTTCATGCCCGACACCGAGATGTTCGAAGTGACGCAATTCCATTGGGACGTCCTCCAGAAACGCCTCCGGGAACTGGCGTTCTTGAACCGGGGGCTTTCGATCACGCTGCGCGACGAGCGCGGCGACGAGCCGCGCGAGCGGAACTACAAGTTCGACGGCGGCATCGTGTCGTTCGTCGAATGGCTCAACGAAAAGAAAGACGCGCTCCATCCAATCATCACGACCAACTCCGAGCGCGACGGCGTGGACGTCGAAGTCGCGATGCAATACACCGACACGTACTCCGATCAGATTTTCTCGTACGCAAACAACATCAACACCATCGAAGGCGGCATGCATCTGCTCGGCTTTCGCACGGCGGTGACCAACGCCATCAACGGATACGCTCGCAAACGGGGCATGCTCAAGGAGTCCGACGGGTCGCTCTCCACGGACGACATCATGGAGGGCCTGACCGCGGTGGTTTCGGTCAAGCTTCAGGAGCCGCAATTCGAAGGTCAGACCAAGACCAAGCTTGGCAACGCCCGCGTCCGCTCGATCGTCTACGGGCTGGTCAACGAGCGGCTCGAGTTCTTCCTGGAAGAGAATCCGAAATTCGCACGCGCGATCGTCGAGAAGACGATGCAGGCACAGCGCGCCCGCGATGCGGCGAAGAAAGCGCGCGACCTGTCGCGCCGCAAGAACGCCCTTGAGGGATCGGGCCTTCCCGGCAAGCTCGTGGACTGTAAGAACACCAATCCGGCCGAGAGCGAACTGTTTCTGGTCGAAGGCGACTCGGCCGGCGGCACCGCCAAAGGCGGCCGCGATCCGAACACCCAAGCCATCCTGCCGCTGCGCGGTAAGATCCTCAAAGTCGAGAAAGCGCGCCTGGACAAGGTGCTCTCGAACGAGGAGATCCGGACCATGATCACCGCGCTGGGAACGGGATTCGGAGACGAATTCGACGTCGGCAAACTGCGGTATCACAAGATCATCATCATGACCGACGCGGACGTGGACGGGTCGCACATCCGCACGCTGCTGCTCACGTTCTTCTACCGCCAGATGAAGCCGCTCGTCGAGCAGGGCCACGTGTTCATCGCGCAGCCGCCGCTCTACGGCATACGCAAGGGCAAGAAGCAGTGGTGGGCTTTTAGCGAGGCCGACTACAAGAGCGTCATCGGCGACGAGGACGCGAAAGACTTCACGATCCAACAATATAAAGGCTTGGGCGAGATGGATGCCGAGCAGCTGGCCGAGACGACGATGGAAGTCGGCCACCGCCGCCTCAAGCAGATCACCGTCGAGGACGCGGTCGAGGCCGAACAGATCTTCACCGACCTGATGGGCGACAAGGTCGAACCGCGCAAGCAATATATTTTCGACTACGCGAAGTCGGTCAAGAACCTCGACCTCTAGGCCGAATGCCGGTCTTCCGCGATAGCGGGGGCCGACTCGCCGCTCGGGGTATAAGGTCATCGTGCGCAAGGCCGTAGCGACGTTGGCCATCCTCGCGTTGATGGTTGCTGGATGGGCGGTCGTGCGGCGTCACGAGGTCGCGCGGGCCGTATTGGTAGCGTCCGCGCGCTTGGCCGGTTACGAGCTGCAGCTCGGGGACCTGCGCGTCGACCGGAACGTCGCAACCTTCTCGGGCGTCCGCCTATCGCGCGACGGCCGGCCGATCTTGGACGCGCGCCGGATCGACGTCGGCTACAACTTGCGCGACCTGCTTCCCGGAAGCGCGCACCGCTTCGGTTTACGGTCGGTGACGATCGACGGGCCGCTGGTGACCATCTCGCGCGACGCCTCCGGAAACTACAACGTCGCCGTGCCGGCCGCGCAGAGCGCGGGTCCGGCGTTGCCCGCGGCTCCCGACGCGGTGCCGCTGAAGTTCGCCTTCGCAATTCGCGACGGCTCGGTCGACATTCGCGCGGCGGACGCCGATCCGGGCGGACGGCACTTTCGCATCGGCGACGTGCAGTGGAACGGCGAGATCGACAGCTCGGCGCGTTCGCATTACGTTCTGGACGGCGCGTTCTTGACCCAGCCGCGCGAGAGTTTTCACGTCGCGGGAACGGTGGACGTGACGCGCGGCTACGCCATGCACGACGCGCGCGCGGCGCGGATTCCCTTGCGGGAGCTCGCCGACTTTTTCATTACGACCAAAGATGCCAGCGTGCTGGCGGGCAGCGGCACCAACTTCTCCGCCCGGCTCTACGCGCTCGGCGTGACGGACCTCTTCGGCGGAGACTACCACGCCAGCGTTGCGGTCGATGCGACCGGCGTCGCGGTCGCGCTCTCCTTGATGACGCGGCCGATCGAAGACCTGAACGGACACGTCGACGTGATCGACGACGCGTTTTTCACGCACGGGCTGGATGCGACGCTCGCGAAGTCGCATTTTCGCGCTAGCGGATCGATTTACGATTTTGCCGATCCGAAGCTGCAATTGAGGATCGACGGCGAGGGCGACCTCGCCGACCTTCGCGAGGCGTTTGCGTTCGCTAAAGCGCAGCCGGTCTCCGGAGCGACGACGCTGCACGTCGGCCTGTCGGGTGCTCTCGCCGATCCGGTCATCGGGATCCACGCGGACGCGCCGAACGCGAAATATGCGAACGTGCCGTTCGAAAACATGCATGCCGCCGTGGCGATCAACCACGGCATCGTCGCCTTCTTGCCGCTGCGCGCGTCCTACGGCGGGGCCGACGTTTTGGTGCTCGGCTCGCTGGACACGAACGCGGCGGTGGTTTCGAATCTCGTCGTGCACCTCGGCGCGCCCGCGGACCGTCTGCCGTTTCTGGGAGAATTGCTCGGCAGCGAGCGCGTCGTCGGGGACGCGATCGTGACCGGAACCGACTTGCACATGCACGCTCGCGGAGCGTTCGCGTCGGTGCGCGGGATCGACCGGCTCGGCGCTCTCGCGGTTGCCGATCCGAACGGAACCGCCTCGGTCGCGCCGTTTCGCGTGCACGCGGGACGCGGGCGCTTCGACGGCGGGTACGCGCTCGACAGACCCGACGACACGAGCGCCTTTTGGGGATACGCCTCGGACGTCGCGCTCCACGCTCCGGCCCACCAAGAGTTCCCGGGCTTGACGCTGCCCAGCGTGCCGCCGATCGACACGCGCGTGACCGACGCCCAGATCGCCGGCACGGGGAGCGGGCGCCACGTCGCGGTCGGCGGCGCGATCGACGTTGGAGGCGCGGACATTGCGGGCGTACGGTTCGACCGGATCAAGGCGGGTTTTGCCGGAACCATGGCCGGCGCGGAGATCACCTCGCTCAGCGCGAGCGGTCCATGGGGCACCTTCGACGGACGGGGGTCCTTCTCGACCAAGGCGCTGATCGCGCGCGGCGTCTTCAACGGCACGCTGGACGGCTTGGAACCCTTCTTGGGCGGCATCGCGGCTCACGGTGCGGTCTCCGGCACGGCGGCCATCGCGCTCCAGGACAATGCGGTCGTGGTTCAGGCCGACAACCTTGCGTTGCAAGGCGCGTCCATACACGGGATCCCGATCTCGCACGTGAACGGAACCATGTCCATCCGCGACGGATTACTGCGCGTCTATTCGGGGCACGCGCGCACGGCCGGCGGCGACGTGGTCGTGGCCGGAACCTACGCGGTCTCGCCCGGCGTCCCCAAGGGTACCGGCCTCTCGTTGATCGCCAGCGGCCTCGACGGCGGACAACTCCGCGGCCTCGGCTTGCCCCTGACCGGCGGCCGCATCTCGAGCGCGGGGACGCTGCAGCCGGGCGATCCGCTGCCCGCCTACGACGGCACGTTCGCACTGCAGCACGGCAGCGCCGCAGGCATTCCCATTGCGGGAACCGGCGTGCTCGCGATGGCCGGGAACGGCGTGAAGATCGGCGCGGGCGTGGTCGCGCTCGGCGGAAGCTTTGCGTTTTTGAACGGCTCGATCGGCGCGCTGTCATCGTCCGCGCCCTCCTACGATCTGCACGCGACCATTCCGGCCGCCGACGTTGCGGGCTCCTTGCACGCACTGCGGCTTCCGAATTACGAAACGCAAGGAACGTTCGCGGCCGATCTCGCCGTCTCGGGAAGCGGACTGGATCCGCACGTGCGCGGACCGGTCGTGGTCGGAGGCGGAGACGTCAACGGGCTTTCCTTCGTCAACGGCCGCGCGACGATCGCTGCCGGCGGCGGCTCGGTGAGCGCGACGAACGGCGGCGTTCTCTTCGCGTCGACGTTTACGCAATTCGACGCGATGTCGGAGCCGCAGCGCGCCGCGATTCGCGTGTCGGCGCCCGTCGCGGATCTGTCGGACTTCAACAATTTCTTCGACACCGGCGACACGCTCGACGGCAGCGGTTCGATCGCGTTCCATGCCGACGTGAGCCGCGACAACGTGCGCACCGGGGGAAACGTCGACATCGCGAAGTTCCGCTACCGCAACCTTCCCATCGGCGACACGCGCGCACGATGGTCGAGCGCGAGCAGCGCGCTCTCCGGAACGCTTTCGGTCGGCGGCGAACACGGGCGTCTCGACGCAAGCGGATCGATTGGGATTTCGCCGGCGAAGAGCTGGCAAGCGATGGTGCTGGGCTCGCGGTACGACGTTTCCGCGACGATGTCGAATCTCGATCTCTCGCTCTGGATCGCCGCGTTCGGCTTTCCGCAAATTCCCATCACGGGAAGGGCGAACGGCGAGGCGCGGATCGACGGCCGCTATCCCAACCTGTCGATACGCGGTTCCACGAGCGTCCTCGACGGAACGTTCGGACGTTTGCCGATCGACAGCTTCGAGCTCTCCGGTCACTCGAACGGCCGGCGCGTGGACATCGACGGAGGCTCGCTCGCCGCGCCCGGCCTCGCGGCGACCGCTTCCGGAAATTTCGGCTTGCAGCCGGATTCGCCGGTCGACCTGAAGGTCCACGCGAGCTCAGACGACCTTCCGATGCTGATGTCGCAATTCACGCACGCGCAGCCGGACGTCGTCGGCAACGCCGAGCTCACGGTCGCCGTGGGAGGCACCCTCAAAACGCCCACGGTGAGCGGGGCCTTCGACGCGCAGAAGGTCTCGTATCGCGGATTGAAGGTCGATTCGCTTTTCGGCCAGCTGCGTCTCAAAGGAAGCACGCTCGAGCTCGGCAATGCAGGCGCCGAGCTCGGCGGCGGACAGGTCACCCTCGCCGGAGACCTGCCGCTTCAGCTCGATCCGTTCGGGGTCGGGCCCGCGTCGCGCTCGCTCGGATTCGACGTTCAAGTTGCCGGCGTGAACCCCGACGTTCTCTCTCCCGTGCTGGGAAACGGGACGAAACTCGGCGGCGAGATCGACGGCCATTTCGGTCTGGCGGGTACCGTCGGCGAGCCGCGCATTTTCGGAAACCTTGGTTTGACGAAGGGCTCGTACGTGAGCGACCTGCAACGCACGCCCATTACCGACACGGTCGCGTCGATCGTCTTCGGCAATCAGAGCGCGCAGCTCAAGCACTTCTCGTCGCGTCTTGGAAACGGGAGCCTCAGCGCCGCCGGCACCATCGCGTTCGGCGCATCCGGGAACGCGGTCTATTCGCTAGAAGCGAGCGCCTCGAACGCTCAGCTCGACTTCCCCGCTTACGGATCGGGAACGATCGACGGAAAATTCGCGCTCGAGCGGCAAGCCCATCACGATGCCTTGCTCAGCGGTAAGGTGGCGCTCGAAAACGCGACCATTCTGTTCTCCGCGCTCGCGGCGGCCGCGTCGGGCAAGCAAGGCGGGGCGACGGCTCCGCTGCCCTTCAACGCCGGACTCAACCTCGACCTCAAGGCGGGCAACAACGTGCGCGTCCGGGGCGGCAGCGGACTTGGAGCGGGCCTCGACATCGGTGCGACCGGGAGCCTTGCGGTCACGGGCAGCGTCTCCGATCCGGTGTTGGACGGCACGATCACCTCGACCGGCGGCACCCTGACGTACTTCGATCGCGCGTTTCGCGTCCGGTCGGGAACCGTCGTGTTCCGGCCCGACGAGGGCCTCATTCCTACGCTGAACGCGGTGGCGACCACGAACGTCGTGAACCCCGACCCCGATCCGCGTCGCAATCCGTTCGGCACGGCCGACGTGACCATCACGGTGGACGGACGGGTCGATAACCTCAACATCAAGCTCGACTCCAACCCGCCCGGCTATTCGCAGGAGCAAATCCTCGCGCTGATCGCGCCTTTCGGAGGCTTCGTCGCGCCGATCGCATTCCAGACGAACGGGCCGTATCCGCAGCGCACCGTCAATCAGATCACGGTTGGGCAGGAGGCCTTCAACATTCTCAACGCCCAGTTCAGCAACGCGCTCCTGTCGCCGCTCGAGTCGGCGCTGGGAAGCACCTTGGGCCTGAGCGACGTCAACCTGACGCTCAGTTACTATGGGAACGTGGGACTCAGCGCACGCCGGGTGCTGGGCAAGAACGTGAGCTTCACGTACGCCCGCACCTTCGGGATTCCGAGTTTCCAGTCGTTCGGACTCGTCTACAATCAGGGCGGCCTCAACAGCGCCCAGGTGTCGTTCTTCAATCAGTCGGGAGCATCGCGCCTGACCGATCAGAACAAAGCGCAGGCGTATCCCGGATTGCCGCTTGCAATCGGGGTGCCCGACGGGGAAGGAAGCGGCTTTAGCTTCACTTTCCAGCGGTTCTTCAGGTAAGTGTGCGCGGCGCACGTGCGGCAAGGACCCCGGGGGCCCACCGCGAACAGGCGACCCCGGGCCGAACTGGGCATTTATGCCCTGCCTGCGCTCGCCTATATGCCGACTCCGTCGGCTGCTGCCGCTCCTTTAAAGAGATGTTCGAGGACAACGTTTTCGCATGACCTGTGACCCCCGGCGCGTCTCCCGCGCATTGGCCCGGTTCGCGAGCGCTCTGCTCGCCCTAGGCTTGTTCGCGGCCACAATGGCGCCGGTTTCGGCCGACCCCGACGGGGGTCCACCGAAAATCGTCTCGGTCGACGTGACCGGAAATCTGCGCGTGCCCACCGCGACCATCATGGCGGTCGTGTCGGCGCGCCCCGGCCAATACTACGATCCCAGGGTCGTGCAACAGGACCTCTCGCGAATCAACGCGCTCGGGTATTTTGCCGACATCGCTCCGCCTCTCGTGCGCGAGCGCCCGAACGGCGTCGCGATTACCTATCGCGTCATCGAGAACCCGGTGCTGACCAAGATCGTCTTCACCGGAAACACGACGGTACCCAGCGACACCCTGCTGGCGCTGATGGACCTCTCGGTCGGTCAGGTGTTCAACACCAACACGTTCCGCCAAGACGTGCTCAAGATCAACAGCTACTACGAACGCACGGGCTTCGGCGGCCAGCTGCCCACGCACGTCAAGGACATCAACCTCGATCCGAAGACGGGCGAGCTGACGCTGACCATTCAAGAGGGCCTGGTCGTCCGGCATCTGATCATCGGGGGCGACCCCCTGCTCCCGCCGGCAGCGTTCTATCCGATCGTGAGCGTCAAACCGGGCGTGGTCTATTCCGACAGCCTCCGCGAAAAGGACGTCGCCGCGATCAAGGCCTTTTACGAAGACAAGCTTCACATCGAGCTCGGCAATTTCGAAGGCGGCATCGATCCGTCTTCGATCGACCTCAAGGCCGGAACCGCCGACGTAAAATACAATATTTACGTCGCGCGCATCGCCGTCGTTCAGATCACGGGTAATACGCGGACGAAAGACCAGGTCATTCGACGCGAACTCCGCGAGCGGCCGGGCATGGTGCTCAACACGGACGCGGTCAAGCGCGACTACGAGCGCCTCAACGCCTTAGGCTTCTTCTCGAAGGTCGAACCGGACATTAAAGAAGGCCCCGATCCGAAGACGCCGCAGGACGTAACGATCGTTTGGCACGTGACCGAGCAGCACACCGCGTCCGCGTCGATCGGCTTCGGATACCAGGGTGGCCTTACGGGTCAAGGTCTCTACGGCACGCTCGGCTTCTCCGACAACAACCTTCACGGTACCGGAAACTCGATCGGCATCAACTTCGAGCAAGGCGCTCGCACGAGCTCGGACCAGATTCAGTTCTCGGTCCCGTACGTCGGCAACACGGCGAAGTCGCAGAAGTACAGTTTCGCCGCGAACATCTTTTCCAACGGCTACACGTACTACTATCCGGTCTACGCCGTCGGCTCTTCGGGCCCCGGCATCGCGCCGGGCACCGGCGCGACGCCCGCCCCGATCCCCGTCACGCTCTATTCTTCCAACGCCGGCGGTCAAGTCAGCGGCGTGAACGCGACCAGCGTATCGAAGTCGGTCGGCCTCTCCGGGACCCTCGGCAGGCGCCTTAGCGACTACACGAACGTCACGGCCAGCTTGGGCGCCCAGAACATCCGTTACAACACGACCGTGCCCGCGCCGTACTACTTCCCTCAGTCTCAGGCCAACATCATCGCCGGACCGACGCCCGGGCCGCTCAACTCGAACATCTACAACACGAACGGAACGTTCGGCATTCAGGCTACGTCGATCGCGAACATCAACACGGGCCTTCCCTACCGCCTCAATACGTTCTCGCTCGGCGGCACGACGATCACGCTCGACAATCCGCTCAATCCGTCGCGAGGCTGGAACGCCACGTTGCAGGAGATCTTTTCCGCGCCGGGCCTGGGCTCGGACTTCCAATACACGCAGACGAACTTTTCCGCGGCGCGCTTCTTCCCGGTCCTTCGCGACGCCACGATCGGCTTCCACGGCGTCGCCAACCTGACGACCGGCACGATACCGCCGAACTCGCTGTTCACGTTTTCGGACCAGCAGGTGCGCGGCTACAACCAAGTCTTCTACGCGACCGACGCATTCTTGGGCCAGATCGAATTGCGCCAGCCGTTGACGCCCGATCGGAAACTTACGGTTGCGGTCTTCGTCGACGAGCTCGATTACCGCATCGACGGCGCGGAGCCGCTGCGAAATCCGTACACCAACCGCATCGAGAGCTACCCCGGCAACTTCGCGCTGGTCGGAGATTACGGCATCGGCCTGCGCTTCGACGTGCCGCAGCTCGGGCTGCACACGGTGCGCATCGACTTCGCAAAGGGCAGTCAGGGAACGCATACGAGCTTCGGCATCGGCCAGAGCTTCTAACCCGCGTTTTGCAATCAATAGGTCTTAGTCGACAGAAGTAAGGAAACCATGAAAATCCGCATCATTCAGACCGTCCTCGTCGCCGCGACGCTTTCGTTCGTTCTCGCGCCCGCGGCGATCGCCGCCGACCTCACCGACGTCGGCTTCATCGATCAGGCCGCGGTCGGGACGCTTCCCGTCTTCGTCGCGGCCAACCGGCAACTTGCCGGCATTAAGTCGCAGCTCGACCAGCAGTACAACGCGGCGCTGCGCGGCGCGCACAACGACGCCGATCGCCAGCGCATCGCCTTGCAGTTCCAGCAAGAATTTAGCGACAAGCAGCGCGAGATCGTCGGGCCGATCTTTTCGCGCGCGCAGCTCGCCATCGCTTCGGTTGCCGCCCAGAAGAGTCTCTCGATCGTGGTGGACAAGCGGATCGTCGTCTACGGCGGGCAAGACGTCACGAGCGACGTCGTCGCGGCGCTGCGCGGCACGCAGGCGATCTCGCCTCCGACCGCCACTCCGCCTCCCGCGTCGATCGGGTTCGTCGACCAGTCGGTGCTCGACAGCCTTCCCAAGGTTCAGCAAGCCAACGACGAGATGAGCAAGTTCCAGCAAGACCAGCGTAGGATCGATGCCGCCAAGATGGCTGCGGCCAAGACCGACGCGGACCGTCAAGCCGTACTCGCCGACTACAACAAGGCGCTTGCCGATCAGCGCGACGTGCTGCTCAAACCTCTCGTCGATCAAACGCAAAAGGCGACCGCGCAAGTAGCAAAAGCGAAGAATCTCATCTTGGTTATCGACCGGGGTGACGTCATCTACGGCGGAACGGACATCACCAAAGATGTCCAAGATGCGTTCGGCAAATAGGGCCGCGCTCGCGCTGGCGCTCGTCCTCGCTGCGTCCGGGCTCGCGGGTTGCGGCCAGGTCGACGTGCACTCGCCGCAGGTTCGCGGGACGGGCTATTTTCGCATGGAAGACGTCATCAAGCACCATCCGCTCTACGCACAGGTCGCGCAGCTGACGGACGCGATCGACACGATCGGGCTTGTTGCCTCGGCGCCGCAGGCGCCGAAAACCGCCGCGGAAATCGCGGAGGCAACGGCGGAGCTCAACCGCTCCCTGAGGGACGCGCAGAACCGGACGAACGCGATCATCGCGCAAGACCAACAGGAATACGCCGCCAAGGAACGCGCGGCCATGGCCGCCGCGCTCCGGGCGGCCGGCCAGACGCAGGCCGCGAACGCGTTGGCCGGACAGGTCGGCTCTACGTCGACGCAACAGGCCGCGCAAATCGCCGCGCAAGCCAACCAGAACTTCATGCAGTACCAGCAGAGCGTCATCGCGCAAAACAATCAAGCCTCGGCGTCGATCTCCCAGCAACTGCAGATCGAGGCCGATCGGCAGCTGCGGGCTCGCGCCGAGCAATACCAGCAGAGCGAGACCGACCTATCGTTCCAACTCTCGCAGCAGAATGCGTCCGAGCGTCTCGCGCTCAAGACCAAACTCTCCAATCTCGCGCTCGACGACGCGGGAAGGGCGCAGCTCGAATCTCAATTGAACGCGTTGCAGCAGAAGCAGAACGACGCGGAGCTGGCGCTTCACAACCGCAATGAAGCCGCGCTCGCGCAGTACCGGGCCCAGCTTCGGGCGCAGACCGGCGCCGCGATTGCGGCGCGCGTCGGGGACGTTCAGGCCCAGACGCGGTCCCAGCTCGAATCGCGGCGCAACGAAGTCGGAGCCCAGTTACGCGACCTCGGCCCGTCGCAAGTCGAGCCGTCCGTCTCGCCGGCGGTCCGTCAACAAATGCAGCAGATCCACCAGCGATTCGCGGCCGCGTTTCAAACCGACGCTCAAAAGGCGGTGAGCGATTATCAAGCGGTGAAGGCCGACCTGGATCGCCAGTACGCCGCGCTGCACGGCGCGGACGTCGGCGCTACGGGCGCCGCGGCGCAGCAGCTCGCGAGCTTGGAGCGGCGGCGCGACGTTCTCACGAAACAGATGCAAACGCAGATCGTGGCCGAGGCCAATAGAATCGCAAAGCAACAAGGTTTTCAGGTCGTCTTTATCAACGTCAACACTGCGGTCGGCGGTTACGACATGACGGACGAGCTCACCAAGGACATCGAGGGATTACATCAGTGAAAACGCATAGACTCATTCTTGCCGCGTTGGCGGGTTCGTTGCTCGCAGGGTGCGGCGCGTCCAGTCCGATCGGGCTGGTCGACGTGCAGCGCATCGCCTCAAACTGGCCGGAATACCAAAACTACCAGGCGCAACTCCAGCAGGACGAGCAGCAGATTGCGGCGAGCCGCGCCCCGCTTGCCGACAAGCGTCGCGCGGCTGCAGGCCTCCAAATCAAGTACGCCCAGATCACGCTTCGCCTGACGCAAGAGATCAAAGACGCCGCGAGCAAGGTAGCCGCACAAAAGAACCTCAAGCTGGTCGTGACGCGCGAAGGCGTCGGCTACGGCGGAACCGACATCACGCCCGACGTGGAGACGGCGATGAACATTACGGAGAAGGCGACTCCGTCGCCTTCGCCATAGAGACGGCCGTAGCTCGATGCTTGGAACGCTGCAGGATCTCGCGAAGTCCCTTGGAGCGCGGGTCGTCGGCGACGGCGCGACGCCGATCGCTCGCATCGCGGCGGTGGATGAGGCCACGCCCGACGCCCTGACTTTCGCCGTCGAAGAGAAATACTTGTCCGCCGCTTTGGCCGGCAAGGCCGGCGCGGTGCTCGTGGATGCGTCGATTCCATTCGACGCCGCCGGCGCGGGCAAACCCCTGCTCGTGGTCGAGAACGCGCGGCTCGCACTCGCGCGCCTGCTCGAAACGCTTCGCGCGCCGAGGCCGCGCGGTCCGTTCCGGCACGCGACGGCCGTCGTCGAGGAGGGCGCCGTGCTCGCCGACGACGCGTACCTCGGGGCGAATGCATACGTGGGACCGCGCGCGCGCGTCGGCCGCGGCAGCGTCGTGGACGTCGGCGCTTACGTCGGCGCGGATTCCGCGATCGGCGAAGACACGTGGCTGCAGCCGAGGGCGACGGTCATGCAAGGCTGCAGCGTCGGCGATCGCGTGGTGCTGCACGCCGGATGCGTGATCGGCAGCGAGGGCTTCGGATGGGCCTTCGTGGACGGGCGGCTGCGCCGCATTCCGCAGGTCGGAACCGTCGTGCTCGAAGACGACGTCGAGATCGGCGCGAACGCGTGCGTGGATCGTGCGCAGACCGGAAGCACGCGCGTGGGAACCGGAACCAAGATCGACAACCTCGTGCAGATCGGCCACAACTGCCAAATCGGGCGCCATTGCGCGATCGCGGCGCAGACCGGCTTTGCCGGTTCGACCGCGACGGGGGACTACGTCAAGGTCGCGGGACAAGTCGGCACGCGCGGCCACATGCGAATCGGCTCGCAGTCGTCGGTGGCCGGCCAGTCGGGAGTCTGGGGCGACGTGCCGGACGGAGCGACCGTTTCCGGCAACCCGGCCCGGCCGCATCGCGAACAACTCAAGACGGAGGTCATGCTTCGCAAGCTGCCAAAGCTCGTCGCACGTATGGAAGCTTTGGAGCGCGAGCGCCGGTAGTGGTTGCGTGCCGCTAGCGATGCAGGCAACGTTACGGCGCCCGATTCGATTCGAAGGCGTCGGCGTCCATTCGGGCAAGCTCGCACGCGTGGAAGTTCGGCCTGCCGCCGTGGACGAAGGCATCGCGTTCGTCTTTCCCGACGGCAAGCGCGTTCCCGCGACGAGCGACCGCATCGTGGACACGGCCCGCGCGACGGTCGTCGGCGAGGGCGCGGACAGCGTGTCGACCGTCGAGCACCTGTTGTCCGCCCTCTTCGCCCTGGGCGTGAGCAACGCGGACGTCGCGGTCGACGGACCGGAGATTCCGGTTGAGGACGGCAGCGCCGAGCGCTTCGCCGACGCGATCGCGGAGGCGGGCGTCGCGCTCCAGGATCGCGAGCGCCCAACGCTCGAGCTGACGCAGCCCTTGTCGTATCGGAGCGGCGACCGCGCCGTCGTTCTTCTGCCGGCCGACGCGTTTCGCGTCCGCTTCGTCGCCGATTTTCCGCCGCCCGTCGGAGTGCAGTACTTCGACGGAGCGATCGAACCCGAGTCGTACCGGCGTGAGATCGCCGGAGCGCGGACGTTCGGCTACCTGCACGAAATCGAAGCGTTGCGCGCGCGCGGTCTGGCGCTGGGCGGTACGCTCGAGAACGCGCTCGTCTTCGCGCCGGACGGGCCGATGCAGCCGCTGCGCTGGCCCAACGAAGTCGTGCGGCACAAGGTTCTCGACCTCGTCGGCGATTTTTCGCTGCTGGGGATGTGGCCGCTGTGCGAGGTGATCGCGATTAAGAGCGGTCACGAACTGCACGCGACCGTCACCCGCGATCTGCGCAGACGATTCGCCCGTCGGGCAACACCGGAGAAAGTACGCTAGGTGAAACGTGGCTGAACTCGACATCCGGCAGATCCTGGAGGTCTTGCCGCACCGCTACCCGATTCTGCTGGTCGACCGCATCCTCGAGCTCGAACCGATGGTTCGCGTGCGCGGATACAAGAACATCACCTACAACGAGCCCGTCCTGGCCGGACACTTTCCGGGCAACCCGCTGTTCCCGGGCGTTTACATGATCGAAGCCATGGCTCAGCTCGGCGGCGCAGTCGTCCTGGAGCCGGGAGAATTCTCGAGAAAGACGCCGTACCTGGCGGGTATCGATAAGGCGAAGTTTCGCCGGCCCGTTATGCCGGGAGATCGCCTCGACATGGAGGTTCAGATGCTCCGCCACAAACGCAGCATCGGCTGGGTCGCGGCGGAAGCGCGCGTGGACGGACAACTCGCGTGCTCGGCCGAGCTGATGTTCTCGATTTCCACCGATCCGCGACTCTACGGTTTCGAAGCGACGGTACTGCACGTATGAGGCCGCCGGCATGATCCATCCCACGGCGATCGTTCATCCCCACGCGGAGGTCGCGTCGCGCGTCGAGATCGGGCCGTACTGCATCGTCGGCGAGCACGTGAAAATCGGCGAGGGCACGACGCTTCAGGCGCACGTCGTCGTCAACGGATGGACCGAGATCGGCCAAGATTGCAACGTCTATCCGTTCGCGACCATCGGCGCCACGTCGCAGGACCGCAAATATTCCGGCGAACGCGCGTTTACGCGGATCGGCAAAGGTACGACGCTGCGCGAATACGTCAGCATCCAGCGCGCGACCGGCGAGGACGAAGCGACGGTCGTCGGCGACGACTGCTTGCTGCTCGCGTACGTCCATATCGCGCACAACTGCGTCGTCGGCAACGGCGTCACCATGAGCAACCTCGCGCAGCTGGCGGGGCATTGCGAGATTAACGACTACGCGGTCATCGGCGGCATGGCCGGCGTCCACCAGTTTACGCGCGTGGGGCGCTACGCGATGGTGGGCGGCGCCAGTAAGATCACCAAGGACGTTCCGCCGTTCTTCCTGATCGAAGGAAATCCGGCCGAGCCGTACGGCCTCAACAGCGTCGGTCTCCGGCGTGCGGGCTTCAAGGTCGACGAACGCAACGAAATCAAACGCTTCTACAAGATTCTCTACAATCCGAAGATGAACGTTTCGCAAGCCATCGAGGAGATGAAGGCGGAGGTCACGACCGAGCCCGGCCGCGAGATGGTCGCCTTCTTGGAGTCTCCGTCGCAACGCGGAATCTTGAAGTGAGGAACGTCGCCATTCGTTCGGCCGCTTCGGGCCATTAAGCCGGCGTCGCGGTGCGCTATTTCTTCTCGACGGGAGAGCCGTCCGGAGAGCTGAGCGCCGTCCTGCTCGCGCGCGCGATCGGCGAGATCGATCCGTCGGCTCGATTCGAAGGCATCGGCGCAGACCGCATGCGGGCGAACGGCTTTGACGTCTGGCACGACACCGCGGGTTGGGCGAGCATCGGCCCGCTGGCAGCGATCCCGCGCATTCCCCCGCTGCTCGTCGCAATGCTGCGCACGGCGTCCCGCCTAGCGCGCACCGAGCCCGACCTAATCGTACTGGTCGACTTCGGCGCGTTCAACATGCGGCTGGCGAAGAGGCTGCGCGGCCCCTTGAAGTATCGCGGTCCGATCCTCTACTTCTTTCCGCCGGCGACCTGGCTCGACCGTCCGGGCGTCGCGCGCGCCGTTTCCGCGATGACGGTTGCGTTAACGGCCTTCGAGCATCAACGCGATTTCTATCGCGGCTTGAACCTGCCGGTCGAATACTTCGGACATCCGCTGGTGACGCAGTACGAGATGCGGCCGCCGCGCGCGCCGGCTCCGGCCGACGGAGGTTGCGTCGCGCTGCTTCCGGGCAGCCGGAGCGGGGAGCTGCGCTATCACTTGCCGGCGCTCGCCGCTGCGTATCGGGAGCTGAAAGTCAAGCGTCCGAATCTGCGGGGGGTGTTCGGCGCCGCCGACGCGCGCGGCGAGAGGACGATCCGCTCGGCGATCGCCCGCGAGCGTTTGGACGACGTGACCGTAGTGCGCGGCGTGCGCGAGGCCGTTGCCGACGCGGACGCCGCGTGGATCGCGTCGGGAACGGCCGTCTTGGAAGCGGCCTTGCTCGGCGTTCCGAGCGTCGCGCTCTACATCATCACGCCGTTGCTCGTGCGGCAGGGGCGACGCATGATCGTGCACCGGTACATCACGCTGCCCAACCTCATTCTCGGACGCGAGGTGGTTCCCGAGCTGCTCCAACTCGAGGCCACGCCGCAGCGTCTCGCGCTCGAAATGGAGTCGCTCTTGCGCCGTCCCGAACCGGCCTACGCCGCGTTCGAGGAGATGCGCGTCAAACTCGGGCCGCCCGACGCGATCGCGCGTTGCGCTCGTTTCGCCGTCGACTTGGCCGAAGGAAAGGGCGGCGCCGCGTGCTGATCTATCACACCTCCGATTTACACGATCGTCGCGGTTTCGCGCCGCGCCTGCGCGAGCTGCGCGCCGAGCGGCCCGGACTGCTCTTCGATTGCGGCGATTCGCTGCGCGGGAGTCAAACGGTTTACCACCGGGACGAACCGATCGTGGCGGAGATCGACGCGGCCGGCTACGATGCCCAAGCGATCGGCAATCGCGAATTTCACTATCTCTTTCCGCTCCTGAGCGCGCGGCGTTCGCGCATGCACCACCCGCTCGTGTGCACGAACCTCCTGGACACCAAAGGCCGCGAGCTCCCGTTCGTCCGGTCGCTGGTGCTCGACGCCGCCGGCGGAATCCGCGTCCACGTGCTGGGGCTGCTGATCATGCAGTACCCGCAAGGCAGCCCGTGGGAGCGAGTCTTCGGGTGGCGGTTCCTCGACCCGTGGGATGCGGTCGCGGACTACGCGGGACGCATGCCCGCCGGCGAAGCGCTGGTGGTTCTCTCGCACGTCGGGCTTTCGCTCGATCGCAAGCTGGCGCGTCGCGTTCCGCGCATCGACCTGATCTTGGGCGGCCACAGCCACGACACGCTCTTCGAACCCGAGGTCGTCGAAGGCGTCCCGATCGTTCACGCCGGCCCGTATGGCCGCTACGTTTCGCGCACGCTCGTGGAGTACGACGACGATCGTTCGCGCCTGCGCGTGAAGGACTTCGCGCTGGTGCCTTTGCTGGGAGCGCCGTCGTGAAGCGGATCCTGTTCGTGAGCAACGGTCACGGAGAACGCGCGATCGCGGATCGCATCGCCGCCGAGGTGCGCGATATTTCGGACTTCGAGATCGATCATTTGGCGCTCGTAGGTGAAGGGCGGTCGCCGAATATGCGCGACGTCGGCCCGCAACGGTCGATGCCCAGCGGCGGACTCATCGCGATGGGGAACGCGCGCAACATCGCACGCGACCTGCGCGCGGGCTTGGCCGCGCTCACGATCGCGCAACACCGGTTTCTCCGTGGGCTGCGCGGGCGCTACGCGCTGACCGTTGCGGTGGGAGACGTGTTCGCGTTCGTCATGGCCCGAACGTGCAAGGCGCCGGTCGCGTTCGTCGGGACGGCAAAGAGCGTTCGCGTCGCGCCGTACGGTCCGATGGAGGAGCGCCTGCTGCGTTCCGCCCGCGGCGTCTTCGTACGCGACGGCGAGACGGCCGAACGTCTGCGCGCGGACGGCGTCGCAGCCGAATCGTTGGGAAACGCCATCGTGGACCTCTTCGCGCGCGAAGCCGAGCTCGCGCCCGACGCCGCGTTCGCTCCGTTCGATCCGTTACTGGTGCTGCTGCCGGGAAGCCGCGCGAACGCCTATGCGGACGCTCGCTTTTTGGCGGGTGTCGTTCGCGACGTAGCGCGCCGCCGTCCGGGCCTGGGCGCCGCGATCTCGATCGCTCCGGGCTTGGACGCCGGCCGCTTCGCCGCCGAGTTTTCCGGCGACGGTTGGAGCGTGGCGCTCGACGGGGACGCGCTGTTGCCGTTCACGCTGCGCGACGGCGAAAGAACGCTCGTACGCGCGTGGTCGGGCCCGGTCGGCGCGCTCTTTGGCCGCGCGAAGCTCGTGCTGGGTCAAGCGGGAACCGCTAACGAAGCCGCCGCTGCCGCCGGCGTGCCGATCGTTGCGTTTCGCATCGGCGACGAACGCAAGGATGGCTGGTATCGGCGGCGCCAGCAATCGCTGCTCGGCGACGGATTGACGGTGCTGCCCGGGAACGCCGCGGAGGCGGCCGCCGGTGTTGCCGCGCTGCTCGACGACGAGACGCGCCGGACTCGCATGGGCGCCGTAGGCCGCGAGCGCATGGGCCCCCCGGGCGGTTCCCGCGCCATCGCCGAGCGCGTCGCGGCGCTGGCGGGAGAGGCATAACGTGGGGCGCTTGGTGCCGTGGGCTCTCGCGTTCACCTACGCGACCTTGCCGCTCTTTCCGTCTTTCAT
>Ga0182016_10001115_pt1 | contig 32888 bp, 28 predicted proteins | sample 712S2MmetaG_FD_120491 | JGI IMG/M metagenome (GOLD analysis project Ga0182016, IMG submission 120491) | Permafrost microbial communities from Stordalen Mire, Sweden - 712S2M metaG | ecosystem: Environmental > Terrestrial > Soil > Wetlands > Permafrost | place: Sweden: Stordalen | collected...
GCAACCTCAGTTGGTGGGTCATCGGCGCTCCTAGTGTCGCCTCCAACATCGGCAGCGAACACATCCTTCGCCAGCGTCAATCAAGGGCCGAAGAAGGCGTGGCACTGGAGAACTACGGATTCCACGCCTGGTGCCTGCTGGTTCTGGCGTGGGTCTTTGTGCCCTTCTATGCCCGGTCTCTCGTCTTTACGATGCCCGAGTTTCTGGAGCGCCGGTTTTCCCCGCCCTCTCGTTACGTGCTGTCCATCGTTTCCCTGATTACCTTCATTGTCTCGAAGATTGCCGTCGGTATTTTCGCCGGAGGCGTGGTTTTCCATGTTTTGTTGCCGGAGATCCACATTAACCTGTTTGGTCAGGATTTCGATAGCTTTTGGGTCGGTTCGGTCCTGGTGGTTATTTTGACGGGACTCTACACCATGCTGGGTGGCATGCGTGCTGTCGCCTATAATGATGCCGTGCAGGTCGTGGTCTTGATCGGCGGCTCGGCGGTGTTGACCTTTTACGGCCTCGACAAATTGGGCGGATGGAGTGAACTGCGCCGCCTCTGCGGTTCGGATATGTTCAATTTGTGGAAGCCCCTCATCCCTACGGGAGTGGAATCTTCGTGGGCGCCTGTCCTCGTCAAGAATGGCGACGGTGTGATTGTCAAGGAGGCGTGGTATTTCAATGGCCATTTTCCCTGGCTGGGCATGGCCATTTGCGCGCCCGTGATCGGACTGTGGTATTGGTGTACCGACCAATACATCGTGCAACGGGCCCTGGGCGCCCCCAATGAGCAAACCGCTCGCCGCGGAAGCATCTTCGCGGCTTTTCTGAAACTATTCCCGGTCTATTTGTTCATTATTCCAGGGTTGATTTGTTTTGCCCTCGCCAAGAGCGGCAAAGTTCCAGGGCTGGAGCAAGTTTATGATCCCAAAACCGGCCAGGCCACGGCGGCCGCCGCGCAAGGCGCTTTTCCCTTGATGGTGGCGCATCTCCTTCCGCCGGGACTGCGGGGGATTGTGGTCGCGGGCTTGCTCTCCGCCTTGATGGGCTCGCTGGCGGGTGTTTTTAATGCCTGTTCCACGCTGTTCACCGTGGACATCTACGAAAAAATGCGGCCCAAGGCTTCCCAGCATGAACTGGTGCGGATGGGGCGGATTGCGACCGCGATCATGGTGATCATTGCCATGCTGTGGATACCCGTTGTGCGAGGCAAAACCGGTCTCTACGAATACTTGCAATCGGTCCAAGGCTACCTGGCCCCGCCTGTTTTCGTCGTCTTCTTCTTTGGCGTATTTTGGAAACGTCTCAACGCCCAAGGCTGTTTGTGGGCTATGATCGTAGGCTTCGTCATTGGCATTTTTCGCATGGGAGTGGATACGCTGGTCACGACCGGCACGGTCTTTCCCGAGGGTTCGTTTCTTTGGATCATCAATAATATTCAATTCCAGTATTTCAGCATTCTGATCACCATTGTCTCGGCCATCGTGATGGTGGTGGTGAGCTATGCCACAGCCGCGCCGGACGATGCCCACATCGCAGGTCTGACCTTTGCCACGGCCAGCGCCGACAACCGCGCCAAAACCAGAGCAAGTTGGGGAGCGCCGGAAGTGCTGGCCTCACTTTTGGTTCTCGCTTGCATTATTGGCGCTTACCTGTATTTCACCGGTTAGCAACGGAACGGAAACGTTCCGGCTCATGGAATCCAACTTAGAGGTGCTCTTTGCCCCGGCGGAGTTTGCCGGATTGAGGCCGGACGACCTGGGCACTGCGGTGTGCGTCGTTTTTGACATCCTCCGCGCGACCAGTTCGATGATGACCGCTTTGGGCAATGGGGCTTCCAAGATTTATCCGGTCCGGTCGATTGCCGACGCTCTGACGCTTGGCCGAGCGCATCCGGACGCCCTACTGGCGGGTGAACGCCACGGGGTCCGCATTTTGTCGGCGCAAACTGGCTTGGTCGATTTTGACCTGGGGAATTCTCCGCGCGAATTCACGGCGGACCGGGTAGCGGGCCGGGAGATCATCATGACGACCACCAACGGGACCCGTGCCCTGCAGGCTTGTGTGGGAGCCCGGCACATTTTGGCGGGCGCAATTCTAAACCTGGCCGCTCTGGCCGACCGGATTCGTTCGCTTGCCCCTGAGCGATTGTTAATCGTCTGCGCGGGGACTTTTGAGGAAGCCGCTTACGAAGACACCCTGGCGGCGGGAGCCTTGTGCGACTTGGTTTGGGCGAAGTTTTCCGAGGCCTCCATCGCCGATTCCGCCTTAATCGCCCGGCAGATTTACCTCCAGGCCAAAGACAATCTGCCAGTGGCCTTGCAACAAGCGCGCAATGCCCGGCGGCTTTTGGCCAACCCGGAGTTGCGCGACGATGTCGCGTTCTGCCTGCGGCGTGATGTGCTGGACGGCACCGCCGAATTGCGTGAGGGGGCGATCACTTTGTCGAAACCAGATCCGACAACGCCTCAGGCAAAACCCTGACGACTCATTAGGGATTTATTAGCTTGCCGCACGACGCCAATCGGCTAAGACTCCATTTTAACCATTTGGTTGTCATGGTTAGCAAAGTGAAGCGTGTAAAAGCACGACGGCTTAGGCCGAAAAAGGCACTCCGCCCTACGGCGGGGAAAAGCCGCTCCGAGGAGAAGACTCCTCCCGCGGTTGAGCCGGTGTCTGAGGAAATCACGGTCCCCCCGCCAGAGCCTGAAACGTTCAATCCTGGGCCGGAAACAGAGCGGACGCCTTACGACGGCGAGACGGCCATCAAGCTTTACCTGCGCGAGATCGGGCAAGTCAAATTGCTGACCCCGCAGGAAGAGATTGATTTGGCGGCGCGGATCAAGAAGGGGGATAAGAAAGCCCGCGAACAAATGATCAAGGCCAACCTCCGGCTGGTCGTTAAAATCGCGCATGATTACGAGAATTACGGTCTGCCCCTCCTGGATTTGATCAATGAGGGCAACATCGGACTGATGAAGGCGGTGGAACGGTTCGACCCGGCCAAAGGCGGCAAGCTTTCAACCTACGGATCCTGGTGGATCAAGCAATCCATTAAACGCGCCCTGGCCAACCAGTCCAAGACCATTCGCCTGCCGGTTCATTTGGTGGACAAAATTGCCAAAATGCGGCGCACCGCCATGAAGTTGCAGGAGGTCTTTGGTCGCGAACCCACCGACGAGGAATTGGCCGAGGAAATGGGGATGCCGGCCTCGCGCGTGGCCCAAATGCGGACCGCGGCCATCCGGCCTGCGTCCCTGGACGCGCCGATTGGCGATGACGATTCCAACAATTTCGCGGAGGTGGTGCAGGACGAAAATGCCAACACGCCTTACGAACGCCTTGAGGAGAAGACGGTCACCAATATGCTCCGCGAAATGGTCAAGACGCTGGATACGCGCGAGGCGACCATCCTGCAGTACCGCTTCGGCTTGGACGGAGGCAGTGAGAAGACTCTGGAAGAAGTCGGCGAAAGATTCGGGGTGACGCGGGAACGGGTGCGGCAGATTCAAAATATCGCCCTGAACAAACTGCGCAAAATGATCGAGAAACTTGAGACTGTTAAACCCTGAGCCAGTGCGCTACCGTCCGAGGCATGACAGACCATAGCGTCACGATCGCGGAGATCACCAAGGCCATTCGGAATGTCCCGGATTTTCCGCAACCGGGCATCCAGTTTAAAGACATCACGCCGGTGCTGGCCGAGCCCCGGCTCTTTTCCGGGTGCGTTGATTTGTTGACTGGTACTTTGCAACCGGGAGAGGTCGATGCCGTGGTGGGGATCGATGCCCGTGGGTTTATTTTCGCCGCCGCGGCCGCTTACAAACTGAAGTGCGGCTTTGTCCCGGTGCGCAAGAAGGGAAAATTACCCTACAAGACCTACGAGGAAAGTTACCAGTTGGAATATGGCTCCAATACGGTGGCCATTCATATTGACGCGGTCCAGCCCGGCAGCCGGGTCTTGCTGGTGGACGATTTGCTGGCGACCGGCGGCACGTCCGGCGCGGCCGCCAGCCTGCTCAAACGGGTGGGAGCGGAGATTTTGGAAATCGCCTTCCTGATCGAACTGAGCTTTCTCAAAGGCCGCGAGCGGCTGCCGGGTTTTCCGGTGCGGTCGCTCATTGTCTATTGAAGAACGCGGTGAGTGCTTTGTCCTCTCTGGATATCCGGCTGTTTCATCTTGTCAACTCTACTCTCAGCAATGGTTTATTTGACTGGCTGATGCCGTGGGCCAGCAATCCCCCTGGTCTTGCGCCGCTGCTCCTTCTTTTGGCCCTGGTCGCGCTGTGCAAAGGCGGCCCGCGCGGGCGCATTTGCGTTCTGATGCTCGCGCTCTCGCTCATCGTCGGCAACTGGTGGATCTGCGACGGGATGAAACATGCCGTCGGACGGCTGCGTCCGTTTCAGGCGCTGCCCAATGTTCACTTGCGCCTTGGCATGGGCGGTAGTTTTAGCATGCCTTCTTCCCATGCCGCCAATTGGTTCAGCGCGACGCTCGTCCTGCTGGTTTATTATCGGCGGACCATTTGGTTCATGCTGCCGCTGGCGCTCTTGGTCTGCTATTCGAGGATTTACAACGGGGTTCACTATCCCAGTGACGTCCTCGCCGGGGCCGTCCTCGGAGCCGGCTATAGCGCGGCTGTTATCTGGGGGCTGGAAAGCGTGTGGCAATGGGTTGGTCCTCGGTACTTTCCTATCTGGCACGCCCGACTCGGATCCCTCGCCCATCCGGTGGCGGTGCGGCCTCCCGCCGGCACCGCGGCCAACGCCACCGATTCCCATTGGCTGCGCCTGGGCTACGTGCTGGTGGCGGTGTTTTTTGTCTTGCGCCTGGCGTATCTGGCCGGAGGGAAAATCGAACTCAGCGAAGATGAGGCCTATCAGTGGATTTGGTCCAAACACCTGGCGTTGTCGTATTATAGCAAACCGCTCCTGATCGCCTGGGCCCAATTCCTCGGCACGCATCTCTGGGGGGACAACGAATTTGGCGTGCGCTTCTGCTCACCTGTAATCGCCGCCGTGCTTTCGATTCTCGTGTTGCGCTTTCTGGCGCGGGAAGCGGGCGGGCGGCTTGCTTTTATAGTTTTTGTGATCATCTCGGTCACCCCGTTGACGGCGCTGGGCGCGACGGTCATGACCGTTGACCCGCTTTCCGTTCTCTTCTGGACCGCCGCGATGGTCGTGGGCTGGCGTGCCGCGCAGCCGTCCGGCACCACCCGCCAATGGCTCTGGGTCGGATTATGGATGGGCCTCGGTTTTCTCAGCAAGTACACCAACATTTTTCAATACCTTTGCTGGGGGACATTTTTTTTCCTTTGGCCGCCCGCACGCCGCCACCTGCGCCGTCCCGGACCGTGGCTGGCGCTCGGTCTCGGACTTTTGGCTTGTTTGCCGGTGGTCATCTGGAACGCGCAACATCACTGGATCACGGTCGAACACGTCGCCACCGACGGGCAATTGGACCAGGCTTGGCGCCAGACCTTTGTTCTCGATTTTTTATTGACTGAAGCCGGCATATTACATCCGGTCTTTTTTGTCGCGGCGTTATGGGCCGGCGCGGCATTTTGGCGCAAAGGACGGCAGGACCCGTTCCAGCTTTATCTTTTTAGCATGGGAGGGCCGCTCTTTCTCTTTTATTTCTTCCTGAGCTGGCACAGCCATATTTTGGGGAATTGGATCGCCCCGTGCGTCATCCCGCTCTTTTGTCTCATGGCGGTCTATTGGGGAAGGCGCTGGGCCGAAGGCATGACATCGCTCAAGGCGTGGCTGGTCGCTTCCGTGGCTTTGGGGGCGGTGGTGGTGGTTTTCATGCATAACTCCAATCTGGCGGCGAAGATTTTGCAGCGTAAATTGCCCGCGCGGCTCGATTTGCTGCGGCGGGTGCATGGCTGGAAGGAAATGGCCCAAGTGGTGGAACAGACCCGCCAAAAACTGGAAAAAGAGGGCGAACCCGTATTTATCATTTGCGAACATTACGGCTTTACCGCGCAGCTTACCTTTTATCTGCCGGAAGCAAAGCGGCGCGTGCTTGCCGATCCGCTGGTCTTTTTCTACGCCAGCGACCACCCGTGGAACCAATTCAACTTTTGGCCGAATTATCTCGACCGCAAGGGACAAAATGCCCTGCTGGTCCGCCAGATTTCCCTGCCCCATTTGCGCCATGATTGGCTGCCGCGCTGGTGGCGCGGTGACCCGGATATTTTTGCAGAGGAGAAGCCAGACCAATGGCCGTTACCGCCGGAAGTGCGGAGGCAATTCGATTCCTTCACAGATTTGGGTATCCAAAACGTGGTCTATGACGGATTGGTCGTGCGGCGGGTGCAGTTGTTTGAGTGCCATCATCTCCGCTGAAAATGCCCTCTTACTCGGCCAGCTTTCCTGTGGAAAATTATGATTTGGCGACCACCCTCAGCTCGGGCCAAGCCTTCCGCTGGTCTTACTCCGGCAACGCCTGGGCCGGCGTGATCGGGCGGAATTGGGTACGATTGCGGCAGGAACCCGCGCAGATCCTGGTCGAAACCGCCCGGCCGGGGGGCGATTGGCAATGGCTGCGGCATTACTTGCAATTGGACATTCATTTGCCGGAGGTGCTGGCCACTTTTCCTGAAGATGAACCGATGCGGAACGCGGTGGCCCACTGCCGGGGGCTGCGCTTGTTGCGGCAAGACCCTTGGGAATGTCTGGCCTCCTTCATTTGCTCCTCTAGCAAACAAATTGTGCAAATCCAGCAAATCATCGGGCTGCTCTGCCGGCGCTATGGTCGCCCGATCCCTGTGCTGGAAGGTGCTCAACCGGCTTGGTCATTTCCTGACGCGGAGCGCCTGGCCAACGTCTCCGCGCTGGAATTGCGCGACTGCAAACTGGGCTTTCGCGCGCCGTACTTGGCTGGGACGGCCGCGAAAATCGCGGCGGGCGAACTGGACTTGTCCAGGCTCGGCCGCCTCCCGTTGACCGAGGCGCGGGAGGCCTTGCTGACTTTACCTGGTGTAGGAGTGAAAATTGCGGACTGTGTCCTGCTTTTCGCCTATGGATTTCCAGAAGCGTTTCCTCTCGATGTTTGGATCATGCGGGCCTTGAGGAAGCTCTATTTTCCCCGACGCACCGCCCGAATCCACCGCTTGCGCCATTTCAGCCAAACCCATTTCGGGCCGCAGGCCGGTTATGCCCAGCAATATTTATTTCATTATATGCGGACGAAAACTTAGAATTGGTTCACAACGAAAAGGCCCGCTCCCTTTGGACCACAAAAGGAGGGTGGCGCACGGGCGTTACGGCTGGGTGACCGCGGCCGTAAAGGCTTTTTCTTCCCATCCGCCGCCCAAGGCTTTGTAAAGGGCGATAAGATCGGCGGAGACGGCTTGGTCGCTTTGGGCCAGAGCATCCTGGCTTTGATAAAGGGAACGCTGCGCTTCCAGGACACGCAGGAAATCAGCCAAGCCGTGTTGATAAAGGTCCGTGGCCAAGGCAACGGATTGTTCGCCGGCTTGAGCGGCCTGGATGAGGGATTGCCGCCGGATTTGCTCACGGGCATAAGCCGTCAGCGCCGTTTCCACGTCCGTAAAGGCCGAGAGCATGGACTCCTCATACGCCGCCAGCGCCTGCTCCACTCTGGCATTCTGGACACGCACAGCCGCCCGGATGCGGCCAGTCTCAAAGAGACGCCATTGTACAGTCGGGCCAACTGTCCAAAAGCGGCTGCCCGCGGTAAACCAATCTCCCGCGCTGACGCTTTGCAAACCGACCGTTCCTGTCAAAGAGAATTTCGGATAAAGGTCCGACACAGCCACTCCGATGCGCGCCGTTGCCGCCGCCAATTCCCGTTCAGCCTGTTGCACATCAGGACGCCTTTGCAACAGATCCGACGGCAAGCCCACAGGCACGGCGGGCGGCGCGGCGGGGATCGGGGCAGCAGCGTCCATTTCCTCAAGCAGGGCCCCGGGCGGCTGTCCCAAAAGAAGGCCCAAACGATAGACCGCCACGCTGAACCCGGTTTGCAAAGCGGGGACCTGAGATTGGGTCGTGGCCAGGAGAGACTTGGATTCCTGCACGTCTAATTCACCGGTCAACCCCTTGGCGAAAAGTTCCTGCGTCAAGGCGAGAATCTGCTCCTGCACGTAAATATTGGAGGCGACCACCGCCAAGCGGCGCTGGTAGGCGCGGGCGGCGACGTACTCGCGCGCCACTTCCGCCAAAACGGTGACCAGGACATCGCGGCGGCTGTATTCGGCGGCCGCCACCTCCGCCCGGGCGGCCTGGACGGCGCGACGCGTTCCGCCAAAAACATCGAGTTCCCACGCGGCGTCAAAACCCGCCTGATAAACATCCGCGTCGAGCGGGATGCCGGGCGGAATGGGCGGAAAGCCGTTGGCGCTGTAGCGTTGGCGGGCGTAACCGCCGGACGTGTCCAAAGTGGGGCCCTGGGAGGCTGAAACAATCCGGCGGGCGGCGCGAACCTCCCGCAGCCGGGCGGTGGCCACACGGATGTTTAAATTTGATGCAGCGGCGCGCCGTGCCAGCGAATCCAATTCGGCGTCATGGAACGATTGCCACCATCCGGCTTCGGCTGCCGAGGAATTGGTTTCGCCGGGGAGCTGAGGAGAAACCCATTGCGCCGGAACGGCCGGTTTGGGCCGCTGATAATCCGGTCCGACATTACAGCCCGACAGCAGGGCGAAAAAAAGGAATGGGAGGAAATGCCGCGGCAAGATCATGGGGTCTGGCCCTCGCGCCGATTGGCGGCGTCGATCAGGCTGAGGATGGTTTCAACGGTGGCCTCGACTCCCATCGCAGTGTTGAGCATGACGTGGTAAAGTTGGCGGGAAGGCCATTCCACATTGTGGTAATGGCGGATGAAGGCCGCGCGTTGTTGATCGACCGTATCGATCAAATGATTCGCTTCCGCTTCGTTGTGGACCTCGGCCAAAACACGCTGGTACTTGACTTCGCGCGGGGCATACAGAAAAACGCAGAACGTATCGGCGCGCCCGCGCAGGAGGTAAACCGCCGCGCGTCCGACCATGACGCATTGCCCGGCTTCGGCGGCTTGGTTGACAACCTCCTTGGTGAGAGACATCAACCGGTCGGCATCGACAATCTCCCGATCGGGCAATTCGACGCTGCGCTCATGGCTGCCGCGCCAGAACACTTTGGCCAGACGGTAAAGCCAGGGATCGACGCGCTCCTCATGGTGTTGACAAGTCTCGGGACTCACTTTGGCCAGTTTGGCAATTTCCTCCGTGAGCGCGTGGTCGAGCAATCTCCAGCCCAGGCGATGCGCGAGTTGCTCGGCGATGGCGCCGGCGCCGGCGCCAAATTCACGTTCGATGACCACAATGCGTTTCATAGCGTGGAACTTAATGCGCGGCCACTCCCCGGCCCGAGGACTTCACCTCGCGCAGCAGCCAGACGCCGACCGCGCAAGCCAGCCCCAACCACATAAAGTCATAAAAAAGTTCAATAAACGCCCAATAGGCCGTTTGTTGATGCACCACATTGTAAATCACGGCTTCGGCCCGGAGGCGCGCGTCCGCCGGGCTGAAATGGTTCTGGAAAAAGCCTTGCAAGCGGCCGGCTTGTTGCCGGTAGATGGGGCTCAAGGCCGAAACGCGGTCCACCATAAAAACCTGATGCGCCTGGGCAAACCTCTCCAGCATGGTGGAGACGAAAGAGATGCCGACGCTGCCGCCAATGTTGCGGACGAGGTTTTGGATGCCGGCGGCATTGCCGATTTGGCTGGTGCCCAACGTCCCCAGACCGACTGTTGTCAAAGGCACAAAAATGAAGCCTGCGCCAAAGCCGCTAATGATGTTAGGAAAGAGCAGAGTGACGCGCGACATTTGCAAATTCAGCCGGCACAAGAGATAGGCGCTAACGGAAAAGGCCACAAAACCAAAAGCCGCCAACCTTCTCCCCCCGACCCGGGCAATCAAAGCCCCAACGACAAAGAGGGCGAGAAAAGCGCCCAAGCCGCGCGGGGAGACGGTCAATCCCGCCTCCAGCGCCGTGTAGCCGAGCAAGGTTTGGAGAAAGAGCGGTTGCAAGGTAATCAGTCCATAAATGGCCGCGCCGAAAAGGAAGAATAAAGCGCAAGCCACCAAAAAGTTTCGATCCTTAAAAATGCGCAGATTCACGATGGGATCGGAAACGCGCAGTTCCCAATAAACGAAGAACAAGAGAGAGCCGACGCAAAGGCCAGCCAGCCAGCGCAGCCAGATCGCGCCAAACCAGTCCACTTCCTGGCCTTTATCAAGGATGATTTGCAGCGCACCCAGGCCAATGCTCATGAAGCCGAGCCCCACAGTGTCAATTTGGCCAGGTTTATCGTTGCGAATCCAAGGCGGATCATCAACGAAGAGAGAAATCATCACCACCGCGATCACGCTGACCGGGACATTGATGTAAAAGGCCCAACGCCATGACCAGGTGTCGGTCAGCCAACCACCAAGCGTCGGCCCTAAAATGGGAGCGCAAACCACGCCAATACCATAGACAGCCATGGCCGTGCCACGTTTGGCCGGGGGAAAGCTTTCCAGCATGATGGATTGGGCAAGGGGTTGCAGCGCCCCGCCGCCCGCGCCTTGCAGCACGCGGGCGATGATCAACATCGGCAAAGTGGTGGCTGCTCCGCAGAGAAAAGAAGAGGCCGAGAAAATAACAATGCAGGTCAGCAATAGTCGCTTTCTTCCGAAAAATCGCGAAAGCCAGCCGCTAGCGGGCAGGACGATGGCGTTGGACACCAGGTAGCTGGTTAACACCCACGTCGCTTCGGAAGGCGTGGCACCCAGATTGCCCCCAATGTACGGCAAAGCCACCGAGGCAATGGAAGTGTCCAGCACCTCCATGAAGGTGGCCAGCATCACCGCCGCCGCAATCCACCAGGGATTGACGCGTGGACGCCAAAGCTCGCTCATTGGACCCTCACCTTTGGTTCGACAGATAAGCCGGGGGCGAGATTGAATTGGGACAGATCGACCGGCTCGTCAAAGACAATTTTCACAGGAACGCGCTGGACAACTTTAACATAATTCCCCACGGCGTTTTCCGGCGGCAGCAGGCTGAAAACAGCGCCCGAACCAGCCTGGAGACTGTCCACTTTGCCGCGAAAGTCGTGCTGTGGATAGGCGTCCACGTGAATTTCGACCGACTGGCCAGGCCGCATCCGCTCCAATTGCGTCTCCTTGAAGTTCGCCACCACCCACGCTTCATCCGGCACCAGGGCCAGGAGGGCCTGGCCGGCTTGGAGATAGGCCCCTTGCTGGACAGTGCGCCGCGCGACGCGCCCGGTTCGGGGAGCGACAATGGTCGTGTAGGAAAGTTGCAATTGCGCCTGCTCCAGCCGGGTTTGGGCCTGCTGCACCTGCTCGCGCGCGACTTGGACGGCGCTGCGGTCGAGTTCCACTTGCCCGACAGCGGCCTTGGCCTGGGCGCGAGCCACCGCCACTTCCGCGGAGGCTGATTTTGCCTGGGATCTAGCCAGATCGACTTGGGTGCCGGAAACGGCCCGGCTTTGCACCGATTCGAATCGAATCCGGTCCGCTTCCGCGCGCGCGGTGATGGCCAAGGCAGCAGGGATGGCGGCATTCTGTTGCTCCGCCTTGGCTTGGTCCACCACGATGAGAGCTTCGGCCTGTTGCACGCGGCTTTGGGCCGTGGAAAGGTCGGCTTTAGCTTGGTCCACCACCACTTGATAATCGTGTGGATCGATTTCCACCAGCACATCTCCGGCGTTGACATGCTGGTTGTCGGTCACAAGCAATTTCACGACCTGCCCGGAAATGCGCGGGCTGACGAAAGTGACATAGCTCTCAATGAACGCGTCGTCCGTCGATTCGTAAGGCGCCACATCCTTAATATAAAAACGGAGCGCCCCCGCGATCACCAGAATGCCCAGCACGACGGAAATCAGCACCCCGGAGCGGAATCGGCGGCGCGGCGGAGGCAAGGAACCGCTTTCGGACACAGGCGGGCGAGAGGTGGGTCCCGGTTGGGCGGAGGCGTTTTTTTCTTCTGTCACAAATCCATTCCTAACGGCTTTGAGGGCCGATTAGTGCGTACCATGCCAGAACCGGCGGCAAAAGGAAATCCGTGTTTAGCGAGCCTGGTTTTTCGATTCCTTGACGAACACGGCAGCGCTCTCCAAACTGAGTTGGTGGCACGAAAATCGCGCAAAACCGGGAACAATCCCGGCCTGCCCGCCGCCAAACCTGCAAGCACATCGCGGCCAGAAGAAACGGGGGCGACGAGGGGCAGTCGTCAATGGCTCTTTCGGCTGGCGGGATTGCTGCTGGTCCCGTTGCTTCTCCTCGGTGGCTTGGAATTGGCTTTGCGCGTCGCGGGTTATGGGTATCCGACGAGTTTTTTTCGGAAAATGGCAATCGGCGGACAGGATTATTGGGTCGATAACGACAAGTTCGGCTTCCGTTTTTTCCCTCCCGCCCTGGCCCGCATCCCCACCCCGGTGGTGATGAAGGTCAAGAAACCAACAGGCTCCATTCGCATTTTCATCTTTGGAGAATCCGCCGCCTTGGGCGACCCACAGCCGCACTATGGGGCCGGACGGTATTTGGAATCGTTGCTCCGGGCGCGCTATCCCGGAACGTCTTTCGAGGTGGTCAATACCTCCATGATCGCCATCAACTCGCATGTCATCCTTCCCATCGCCCAAGAGTGCGCGGGACACGAAGGGGATCTGTGGATTGTCTATATGGGTAATAATGAGATGGTCGGCCCATTCGGCGCGGCCACGGTCTTCGGGCAAAAAGCGCCGCCTTTGGGTCTGATTCGGTTGAATTTAGCCATCCAGCGGACGCGCCTTGGCCAATTGCTTTTGGATCTTTCCCATAAACTGCGCAAACCAGAGGCTGAAACCTGGCATGGCATGGAAATGTTTTTGGAGAATAAAATTCCGCCAGATGACCCGCGAAAGGAAGTGGTTTATCGGAGCTATGCCCGCAACTTGGAGGATATACTGCAAGCTGGCCGAAACGCTGGGGCAAAGGTCATCCTTAGCACCGTCGCCGTCAACCTCAAGGATTGCCCTCCTTTTGCGTCTTTGCCGGACACCGAACTGGCCCCGGCAGACCGAACTTCCTTCGACAATCTGCGCGCGACAGGTGAAACGGCCATGCGGCAGCAGGATTGGCCGGCGGCGGAACAGGCCCTGGTGAAAGCCGCCGCGCTTTTTCCGCGCTCGGCGGAGGCGCAATTTCTGCTCGCAGACACCCTGTGGCATGAGACCAATTTCGCCTCAGCCCGGCAGCATTTCGAACTGTCGGTGGATGAAGACCTATTGCCGTTCCGAACTGATTCGCGAATTAACAGCATCGTTCGGACGCAAGCGTCTCGATTCACTGACGGCGGGGTCGTGTTGTCCGATGCCATCGCCGCCTTGACCACGAACAGCACGACCGGCATCCCGGGGGCTGACAGCTTCTATGAACACGTGCATTTCAATTTTGACGGAAACTACCGCTTGGCCCGCGCCTGGGCCGAGGCGGCGGAAAAGGCCCTGAAGTCGCAACTGCCGCATGAGCCCGCGCCAGCTTGGGCCACGCAAGAACAGTGCGAGCGAATGTTGGGATTGACAGATTGGAACCGCCTCTCCGTGCTGGAGGAAGTCATCGGGCGGGAAAAGCAGCCGCCTTTGAGCACTCAGAGCAACAATGGCAAACGCTTGGCGGCGCTGCAGGACGAGGCCAAAGTCTTGCGCCAGCGGATGACCGACACCGCCCAAGGCACGGCGCGGCAAATTTATTTGGAGGCTTTGCGCGGTGATCCGGAAAACTACCGCTTGCATGAGGCTGTTGCCGAGTTCCTGGAACTGACGGACGACTATAAAGAAGCCGTCGGCGTACGGCAAAAAGTGCGTGATTTAATCCCTCATTATTACTTTTCTCATTTTAAATTGGGTTTGGATTTGAAACAGGTGGGACGAACGGACGAAGCGGTGGATTGCTTCATCCGAGCCGCCAAGTTAAATCCGCAACGGAGCGAGATCCGCCTGCAACTGGGAGAAATCTACGCCCGGCAAAACCACTGGGAAAAAGCCGCCGCGGAATACGCTTTGGCCTACCAACTGAGCCCGGAAAATGCGCGCATTCTGCTTTACCAAAGCGAAGTGCTCTGGAAGTTGGACCGCCATGCGGAATCCATTGATAAGCTCCGCCAAGCCGTGCGCCAGCATGAGGACTTTTGGGAAGCGCACTATCGCCTGGGGGAACATTTCGCGATGCAAGGCCAAATCAATGAGGCCGCTACCGAGTTCGCCACGGTCGTCCGGCTGAACCCGGCTTATCTCAAGGCGCGGCTTAATTTGGGCGTGGCCCTCTCTAAATTGGGCCGCCCGGGGGAAGCCGCCGAGCAGTTTGACGAGGTTTTGCGCCTGGACCCGCACAATAAGGAAGCCTTGGGATTGAGAGGACTTCGCTCGCAATAAGCCGGAGGCCAAGAGCAACGCAACAAACCGTGTTCTATCCTGGAGTCCCCTCAGTAAGGCTGGCGCACGCAACGGAAACCGCTGGAATCCATTGTCAAACAAACATCTGTGGCGCCGGATTCGTCGCAGTTGCGCGCCCAGGAAGCGCAATTGTCGGGACTGCTCGACCAAGCTCCCCCGCGCAAGACGCGCTTCTCGCCCTGGCTCGGACCGCGCGGATTGTCGTGCGGGCTGTTGCGGTAATACTTGGTGCCGTAATAGTCGTTGCACCATTCCCAAAGGTTGCCCGCCATGTCGTAGAGCTTCCACGGGTTGGGCTTTTTCTGGCCGACGATATGGGGTTTGCCGTCGGAATTATCCTGGAACCAGGCATAAGCCTTAAGTTCTTGATCGTTGTCGCCAAAAAAGTATTTGGTCGTGGTCCCGGCGCGGCAGGCGTACTCCCATTCCGCTTCCGTCGGCAGGCGGTAACCATTGGCGGAAAAATTGCATTCCCACGTCTTCAAATCGTAGCAAGGCGTCAAGCCTTCTTGAACCGAACGCGCGTTGCAAAACTTGACTGCCGCCGTCCAGGTGGCCTGTTCCACGGGATTCTTGGGGTTCTTGCGCCGGGACGGGTTTGTGCCCATGATTTTTTCATAAACCTCCTGTGGCACCAGGGTCTGGTCCATCAGGAAGCCATCGATTTTGACGGAGTGGGCCGGTTTGACGTCGATGGGACCGTCATTGGCCCCCATGATAAATTCGCCGCCAGGAATTTTGACCATAGTCAGGCCGCAAGCGCTTTTCACCAACTGGTCATCAATCGCCGGCGGTGCGGCCGTTTTTTGGCCGCAGCCGTTAAAAAGGGCCGCGACCAAGAAAGCGGTCAGCCACAGGCCGGTAATGCGGAAGTTACGGTTCAAAAAAATACAAGGTACGGCGGGCCTCCCAGCGCACTGGACGGCGCATAATCAAGCGCGCCTGCTCCCAAATGTGCTGGGCGATCACAGCCTTTTCCGGTGAATCGCCACAGTTGAGCGCGGCTGTTTGAGCGAGTCTGAGCACCCAACGATTGTAATGCCGGCAAAGATCATCCTGCTCACCAGCGGTGTCGCGCACATCCAGATTGCCGCAGTTAAAGCCATCGCCCTTTCCCGCCAAAAGAAGTTTTTTCATTCCGTCCGTTTTCTCTTGCACGGCGGAAAGAGGCGTGGCGTAGATTTCCCCAGACTTCGATTTGGCTTGGGCGACCATCCCCTGTAGTTCAGAAATATAGGCGTGAAGGCCGGAATGGGTTCTCTCCTGCGCCGCCAGATAACTCTGCGTCTGGTCAAAGAAAGCGAGATATTGATCGAGTCGCCCGCGGATTTCCCGGATGAACTCGTACAGATGGGTGGTGAGGTTAAGGCCAACACTCCCCTTGTCTCGTTGCGGGATTTTGCTCAAGCGGGTGGTGGTGGCGCAGACCGGTCTATCGTAGATGAATTCCGGCGGGGTCGAGTAGGTCAACTGCCGCAGTCGGTTGGCGTCGAGGTCCAGAAGCGCTTCCGCTTTTTCCACTCCTACCGCCTGCTCCAGGATTTCGAGCGGCGAATAAAGGTCGGCCGCCGCCGGTTCCAGGAAATAAACCAACGCGTCGCCTTGAGGGATGAAGCCTTTCTCGAAATGGAAAACAGGTTGATTCCCCTCGAAATAAAACGGGTAGTGGTTCCAGTCCTCGAACCAAACGCCCCACATGCGTGTCTTGGCATTGGCAAAGGGAAACGAATACTGCAGGCAAGGCTCGCCGAAATAAGGCCGCCCGCCTGGCGAAACGAAAAACTCGCCCATCCAGCGCGCCGGGAAGGGCTGTTGCCAACCGACGGAGGTGTACTCGTTCAGCCAATCTTCCTGAAGCGGTTCCTGACGCCAGATTCCCGGATGCTCCACGAAGGAAATAGAAAAACCGGCGCCCGCCGTGCCGATGGAAAAACTGTCAAACGTCCGCTCTCCCCCTTTCCCGGCCACCCCGAGCGACACGGCCTGAGAATTCGTTTCCCAAGCCGCCACCATCATGCTCTCGTTGCCCTCCACCAGACCAACGAACCATTGTGTGGAGGGTAAGCGGATTGCTCGTTCGCCCCCCATCGCCTTTGGGTCGTAGCAAAGATCGGAACCCACCAGAGACGGCAAAATGCCAAAGCGAAGAGCGCAATCCTTGGCCTCAAAGGCCTGGATGTTGCTGGCTGTGATGCTGACCAACCCTTTGGGAGTCAGCCAGGCGGTATAAGAGCGATCGCCGGAAGTCACGCGCAGGCCGGTCCGGCCATCGGCTTGGAGCACAGCGCATTTGGAGGCGGTAAAAGGCGGCGAGGGAACGAGTGCCGTGCGTTCTTTCAAAGCACGGTCCTGAACGGCGCAAATCAACAAGGCTCCGTCATTCTCACGCACGGTGCCGGCTAGCTGGCGGGCTTGAAAAACCGGAGCGCCGCTCAATACGGTGGAATCGCCAAGGGCCGGCTGCCAGGGCGCTTTGGGCGGCCAATCCGGCACACTCGAAAAACTCTGTTTCGCGTCCCACACTTTGACCGCGGAAACGTCGGCGGGCTGCTGGCGAACCAATTCGCAATCGTCAAACAAAATACCCGCCTCCATTTTCCCGGCGACCCCATGATAGAGCCTGAATTCTTCGGTCGTCCCGCCCAGCCTGACGGAGATGGAACCGCTTTGATCCAACACGCAGAACGCTCGCAGTTGGGTCCATTGGTTCTTCGGCACGCGCAATTCGGTGCAGGAATAAGCTTCCCAGGGCCGAGCCGGGTCCTGCAGCACGAGCGTGACCGTTTGCCCCGCTTCGGACTTAATCCAGCACTGTAGTTGGTAGGCCCCGGCCGGCGTATTTTCAATGCGCTGTTCGAGCGCGCTGCCAGGGGGAATCGCGGCGCATTGCCGGCCTTCATGCGCCTCTTTGTCCGTCACGACGATTTGGGCCGCGCCTGGTCCAGACCGTTCCCAAACGGCGGGCGAGTGGTCGCCGCCCGGAGGCTCCTCAAAACCCGGGTTCTTGAGCAGATTCTGATCCGCGCGCGCGAGCGTGCAAGCGAACGCGAGAAGCAAACAGCAGACTGGAATACTTGGTTTATTCACCGCCGCTAACATTGGCTAAACCGACATCGATATTTTGGCCCCCAGTGGTTTGATGGCAATGCACGGCCAAGGTCACGCTCGCGCCGGGCTTGAGCAGAGCAAGGGCCGACCGGCTAATTTCCAGCGGGACGTAACCAGTAGTGAAGCCCTCCTCCGAGGAAGCCAGGACGCCATTGACGTAAATCTCCACATCTTCATCGTGATCGACGTAGAAACACAGATGGGGAGATTTGGTCTGCGGGAGCGTCACGACGCGGCGCAGCCAGATGTCGTCAGTGCTCCAGCGGGTGCGCACGACCGCCCCGGGCGTGCCTTCCGTGCCAAAAGTGCCGGGAGCTTCCGTCCAGGCGCCGGCGTCAAAGTCAGGTTTGGTCCAGTCGCCGGCGGGTTTTTGTAAAGTATAACGCCAGAGAACGGGCTGCTTTTGCGCGGTGGGAACGACTTCCGTGACCGCATTGGTCGGCAGAACAGGGAGAGGAGCCCAAGGGCCCACCTTAGTCTCACCCGCGTTGGCCCATTTGTGCCAGATCCCCTGGTCCATCAGCATTTTGATGAAGACGCCGCCAATAACCGGCCGGGCATGCATGCCGTCGCTATGCACATCGACCGTGATGTAGGAATCCACGAAGGGCGAGCGGGCGGTCGTTTCATTGAGGTAATCGTAAATAGGTGAAATGAGCTTCTCGAAGTCGGCCTGGTTATCCGCCAGGGTGGCGCTCCAAATCGACCAATCGGTCTTGGTCAGCTTGGTGCGGGAATCCAGCGGCACGCCATAGCGCTGCAGAACGTTTTCGTAATGGCGGACTTCTTTTTGCGCCACTTCGGGCGGGAAAACGTTCAGGCCGAGAATACGGTCCCAGACAAGATTGTATTTTTGACTCCAGGTGTTGGGCTTGTCGAAAGCCAGGCGGAAATGGTCCCCTTCCCCGGCGGCTTTGACCCAATGTTCGGCGTCGGTTTTCGCCAATTGACGGTATTTTTCCGCATTGGCTTGGTCGCCCCGCATCTGGCAAAGGTCGCCATAGCAGGCCAGTCCGAGAATCGCCTTGATCGAGAGGTTGGCGTTGTGCGCCAGGTGGCCCATGAAATCGTCCGTGCAAAGCTGGTCTTCCGGGTCCAGTCCGTACTGCTCCAAATACTTGGCCCATTCCGTCAGCTTCGGCCACCAAGGGGTAACGAAGTCCGCGTTGCCGTCGTCGTGGGCGACGGCGTCGCAGAGGATGAGCATGTTGCCGCTTTCCTCCACGGGCATGCCCTCGCCCCCGTCATCCGTGCCCCGTGCAATCGGATAAGTGCCCAAGTCATGGGGCGCATTGGGAAATTTCCAGTGGAAGCTGGTCGCGTAACTCAGTATCGGGACAAGGGTGGCTTTGGCCAAGGCAGGGCTTAACAAAATCCATTGCGGGTCCATGGGAAAGAACACGTCCACGGTGGCAATATCGCCATTGCTCGTGTTTTCCTTGGTGAAATAGAGCGGCTGTTTCTTACCGTCGGCAGCCAGCCCGCAAGCGGCGGCGCATTGGCGATATGCGAGGGCGATCATTTGGGCGTATTTGGACCCGCCGACCTTTTCCGCGTCGGCCATCAGTTCCTGGTCAAACTTGGCGCAACGCTCCGCCAACTTGGCATAGTCGCGGGCCGCCTTCCGCAGCATTTCGGGGGCTGTCTCGCCATTCCGGCTCCAATACGGACGCAGCTTCTTGCCAAAATATTTGATCGCGTAAACCTCGTCGTAAGCCACGATGACTTGCCGCGTCACGGGCGCGCTGGAGACGGCGCCGAGGTCGAAGACGAAGGCCAGGACCGGTTGATCATCCTTCACCGCCCGTGGCATGCGTTGATCGTCCGCGGTTGGCAGAGCGCCGCCGGAAAGAAAAGCGTCCCGCAACGTTTGGTCCGCGCCAATGGCCGCATTGGCCTGGCTGCTCAAGGCCGCCGCGTAAGCGAAGCCCCAATCAATGCGATGATCATCGCCAGAGGAACCGAGCACTCGCTGATCAACCGTGCCGACACGCAACGCCGTCAACTGGCCGGCCTTGACTCGCGCCCATTCGACCTTTTGGCCGGTCTGATTGACGACGAGTTGCGAACTGGTGCTATCATAAAGGGAGACGGCGTGCGATTGGCCATCCGCGGACCGAATCTCCCAAGTGAGATAGCTCAGGGGCAAGGCCATCGCCTCCAAATCGTTGGGCAGGGCCGGGCGCAGGAAGGTGAGAGTGAGGTGGACGCCCGCGCCTTCAAAATCATAAATGCTCCGGGTGGGAGTAACCTTGAGCCCCGTTTGCGGCAAGGCGGGCGCGGCGGCCGTGGTAGCGCCCATCAGGCAAAAACTCTTACCATCGACGCGAATCAAACTGACGAGCGAATGCGGATGCGTCGTCCAGTGCTGCGTATCGCGGTCATTCAAATGATCGGCCGCCGACCAAATGCTCAAATAAGGATCGAAAGTTACGAGGGGAACGGAAGGCGGGCGAAACTCCTGAGCGCGCATCGGCGTGATGGCGGCCAGCGCCGCAGCCAGCAGGAGGCCGATTTTGGTATTGAGGGATGTCGTTTTCAATTGATCAGAATTATTTGTTGGCGGAGTTTAGGGGGAAAATGGTGGGAGCACAAGCCGGTTAAAAAATCAATTCTGTCTCTTGCCTGGGCTCAAATAGCGGGTTCAAACGCATTCGCTGAGCAAATAAGTCACAGTCAGAAAAATGGGGTCAAAAAAACAAGAATGTCATCGGCCACCGGATGCCGCACCAGGAAATCCCCTTGGGTTGCAAAATCGGAGGACTTGAGTCGAAAGAGTTGAGCGTCTAAAATTTCGCGCGTGAAATACCGCTTGAAATGAGCAAAAAAGCGCGGGAGCAATTGCGAGCATTGCCGAAAGAACACCGACGAAACATCGGTTGGCGAATGGAAGAGATGCGCGAAGATCTGCACGGCTATGTGCTCAAGCTCCAAGCCAAGGGCAACTATTATCGGCTGCGCGTGGGAAATTTCAGGGTGCTTTTCGAGCTGGCAAGTGAGGCCATCCAAGTGTATGCTGTCAAAGACAGAAAAGAAGCTCCTGAGTGATGCCGCCGTATTGCCAAAAATCGAACAATTGACAAAGGCCGTGGAGCGTTGGCAAGACCGCGTCGAAGACTTGGAAGACCTGCGCGATCTGCAGGCCGCGATTGCCGAAAACGGCAATGAATCTCTGATCCCTTGGGAACAGGCCAAGGTGGAATTGGAGCTCGATTGATCGGAAAAAGGCGCTTGCCACCCAGAGCTTGCTTGTCTGATCTGACTTTTTGACCCGCGAAAAGGACGCCACGCGCAGTCAAAGGGGCACCGATTAGGCAATGTTTATATCGCATTTCTGGCCACCTGAACTTTGGGCTAATCGAAGGACTGACTTGGGCTTATTTCCCCAAACAGAATTGGCTAAAAATGGAATCCAGCAAATCTTCGGTCGTGGTTTTTCCGACGATTTCACCGACGGCGTTGGCGGCCTGGCGCAGGTCCAGCGCGACTAATTCCAGGCCCGCGCCTTGGCGCAGGGCTTCTTCCGCGCGCGTCGCGGCCGAGCGCGCACGGCGCAAGGCGTCTTCATGGCGGGAATTGACCATGACTTGCAGCATTTCGGCGTGAATGCCGCCGGCGCACAACATTTCCTGGATGGCGTCCTTGAGGTCTTCCAGACCCTCGCCGGTGGCGCAACTGAGGCTGATGGCGTGCAGGCCGGCGGGCAATTGCAGACGTTGCGGCAGATCGGCCTTGTTGCGGATGAGGAGCCGTTTTTTGCCGGCGAATTCTTCCCAGAGCTTTTCGTCCCCGTTTGACAACGGCTCAGAGCCATCCAAAACGTGCAATATCAATTCCGCCGAGGCCAGCACGCCCCGGCTGCGGCGCACGCCTTCCACTTCGATCTCATCGGTAGTTTCGCGCAAACCGGCCGTGTCAATAAAAACCACCGGCAGACCGCGCACGCTCGCTGTTTCTTCGATGGTGTCGCGCGTAGTGCCGGGAATGGGCGAAACGATGGCGCGATCATGGCCGAGAAGTTGGTTGAGCAGGCTGGATTTTCCGACGTTGGGTCGCCCGACGATGCCCGCCCGCACACCCCGACGCAACAAACGGCCTTCGTTGGCCGTGCGCAGCAAATCATCCATGAAACCCACGGCTTTCCGCAAACGTTCCAGCAGCTTTAGCTGAGTGTCGGGAGCGATGTCTTCGTCGGGAAAATCAATGTGCGCTTCGACGTGGGCCAGGATTTTCATCAAATCGTCGCGCAGGAGGTTGATGCGGCGGGAGAGGTGGCCGTCCAGTTGTTCGCGCGCGGCGGCGGCGGCCAAGTCGGTGCGGGCGTGGATCAAGTCGGCCACCGCTTCGGCCTGCGCCAGGTCAATGCGCCCGTGGAGGAACGCGCGGCGGGTGAATTCGCCAGGTTCCGCCAGACGCGCGCCTTGTTCTAAAACGGCATCGAGCACCAGCTTGGCCGTAAGCAAACCGCCGTGGCAGGTGATTTCCACCACGTCCTCGCGCGTGAAGGTGCGCGGCGCGCGCAAGACGCTCAACAACACGTCGTCGATCACCCGTCCCCCGCGCAGGATGCGGCCATAGTGAATGGTGTGCGTCGGCGCGGACGTGGGCGCAAGGGACGATGGGCCGAGAGGTTGAAACGCGGCACCGGCGATGCCAATTGAGCGCGGGCCCGAGAGGCGAATCATGGCAATGCCCCCTTCCCCTAGCGGCGTCGCAATGGCGGCGATGGTATCGGCGAGCAGTGAGGGATTATTGTTGCTCGAGCCAGACACGGGCTTTTTGGTAGCTTTTGCGGTGGAGAAAATGGAGCAACTGAGGATCGGTTCCAGGGTGAAGTTTTTCCCCCAGGTCTTCGATGCGTGCGAAGAGAGGCCGCAAATCGGGCTTGGGCTGCATTTTCGGCATTTCCCCGACCAGCCGTTCCAATTCCACCAGCGCGGCCAATAATTGCTGTTCAATTTCGTTCATATTCTTAAATTCATCCTAAAGTGACGCGACGGCCATGGAAAGTTGGGACGGCTCGCCGAACCGTCCGCTGTTGTCTCATCCCGAAGCCGTCGCCTCGGCGGGCGACCCTACCTTTTCCGGGCCCGCCCGCGCTGACACAGAGCAACATAAGCGCAATCGTTCAGAAAAGCATGGCAAAACCCCGCCGCAACTTGTAATGAAGACACATTAATTTTAAGGACGCTTATTTGGGAATTGAATGTGGAGGCACCCGCACCATCGCATTGCTGGCGCCGGGTGGAAAACAGCCATGCCTCCGCGCTGAATTCGGCCCCGGCAACTTGCGCTTGTTGAATGATGACGCATTGCTGGCGCATTTTCAGGCTTTGTCAAGTTTATCCCGAAAGGTGCGAGAACGTTTGGGTGGCTTGGCCATCGGCATGGCCGGAGCGCGCACCGAGGCGGATCGCCAGCGCGTTCGTTCGGTCGCCGCGAAGGTCTGGCCGCAGGTCCCTTGTTATGCCACGAACGACCTCGAAACGGCGTTGGCGGCGGACAGTATCGCGCCCGACAAGAGTGCGGCGCAAGTTTTGGTGTTGAGCGGAACCGGCTCGTGTTGCTTCGGGCGCACGGCTGACCAGCGGACCGCCTGGCACGGCGGCTGGGGGCATATTCTGGGCGATAGAGGGAGCGGCTACGACATTGGGCTGCGTGCGTTGCGGGCGGCGATTTACCATTTTGACCGGGACCAACGCTGGCCGCGGTTGGGCGAGCGGTTCCTACATGCTTTGCGATTGAATGAACCAGAAGATTTAATTGACTGGGCCAAGACCGCCGCCAAAGCGGAAATCTCCAGCCTGGCCTTGCAAGTCTTCGAGGCGGGCCGGCGGGACGAAATCGCAGCGGAAATCCTGCGTTCCGCGGCAGAGTCACTCAGCAGCGACGCGGTCGATTGCGCGCGCAAACTGGCCGAACCGGGGGCGGCCGTCCGGTTTGTGTTGGCGGGAAGTGTGCTCTTGCGGCAAGCCGCTTTCAGACGCGAGGTCAGCGGACGCCTTTTGGCAGCATGGCCGGGAGCGACCGTCGCGCCGTTGCGGCGGGAAAGCGTTTGGGGCGCGCTGGAATTGGCCAAACAACATTTTGGTTCCGCCCGCGACGGCGGCGCGGACGTTGTCCCGTTCGTCGAGTCGTCCTGCGTCCCGGTTTCTCTGGCCCTTTCTCCCACTGAAGAGCGCAACCCGCGTTCCCTTAAACTCGATCGGATGCCCCTTGCAGAAGCAGTTTTATTAATGATTCGGGAAGAGGCGCGTGCGGCTCCGGCGCTCGAGAGTATTCGCCAAGAAATCGAACGCGCGGTGCGCATGGTCGTGGCCTGCTTTCGACGCGGCGGAAGACTTTTTTACGTCGGCGCGGGCACGAGCGGACGTCTGGGCATTCTGGACGCTTCGGAATGCCCGCCCACCTTCCGCGTGCCGCCCGATCTGGTGCAAGGCATCATGGCCGGCGGACAAAACGCAATCTGGAATTCGGTTGAAGGCGCGGAAGACAATGCGCGCGCCGGCGCGGTCGCCATCGCCTTTCGCGGCGTGCGAAAGCGCGATCTCGTGATCGGCATCGCGGCCAGCGGGCGGACGCCTTTTGTCTGGGGCGCGCTGGCCGCGGCCAAGGAACGCAAGACACCTACCATCTTGCTTTGTTTTAATCCGTATCTAAAAATCGCCCGCGCCTGCCGCCCGGACCTGGTGCTGGCGGCAAATGTCGGACCCGAATTGCTGACCGGTTCGACCCGCCTGAAAGCGGGCACCGCGACGAAACTCATCCTCAACATTCTCAGCACTCTGGCCATGGTGCGCATGGGCAAGGTGAGGAGCAATTTGATGATTGACGTCAACGCTTCCAACGCCAAGTTGCGGGAGCGGGCCTTGCGCATCGTCCAGGCGGCCACCGGCGCCGACGCCCAGGCCGCCCAGGCCGCCTTGGAAAAATCCCGCTGGGTGGTCAAAGCCGCCTGTCAGCGAGTCAAGAAGAGAGTGGCACGACATGGAAGTTGAGCGCCGCTCTCTGATTAGCTGCCGGGGCGCAGCCTTTCCGGGGAGGGCCTGCGCGGGCTGCGGGGAAAGGACAAAGCCCAAGGCGGGCAGGTCTGCTCAGGAAATGGTGGGCGATGAGGGATTCGAACCCCCGACCAACAGCGTGTAAAGCTGCTGCGCTACCGCTGCGCTAATCGCCCAAAGATGTAGTTTACAAGCCACTTATGCAAAGTGTCATGTTTTTTGATTTAATTTTACGCCATTTCAATGCCTCTTTTTACCATGGAAGTCAATCGCGACTCAAGGCAAGCCACCAAACTCTCCTCGGAGAGGCGCACGATCGGATAATCCAATTTGCAAGTCTTGAGATTGCCCGCACCAAACGCCACTACGTGATAAGAGAGACATGCAGTTGGTCGGCAACTTTCCGGCAGTGAGGCATTGCTCCAGCCTGCCGAGCGTGGGGCGGCGGGAGAACGGCACACAACGGCGGTCCACCTGGCGCGGATTCATTCATGTTTTTCATGTCTTTTCTTCGCATTCCTAAAGGCCTGAGGCCATGTTGGCCTGCGATGAAGCCCCCGCCTGGCTCGGCGCATCAAAAGCGCGTTCTCCGGAGCGGGTCGTCCATTTCCCCTCCCGCACTGCTGCGAGATTATACGAGGTATGGAACGTACGAAATGAATTTGCTCCACGGCGGCTGTGCGTTATAATGAGCGTATGAAGACGCTGACCATCACGGAGGGCCGCGGGCGGCTGGGCTACTGGCTCAAAAAAGCCACGCAAGGCGAAGACATAGGCTTCATGTTTGAAGGCAAGGTGGTCGCGCTGCGCCCGGTTGAGGTGATTTCCACTGATTACGCCCTCCAGGAATATGGTTTGACGCCCGCCGAAATGGCGGCGGCGGAAAAACGCATCCGTACGGAAATCAAAACGGCGCGCCGGCGCGGGGAAGTGACTCGCTTCTCCGGGGACAAAAATGATTTCCATTGAACTGTCCCAGCGGTTCAAGAAAATCGTTCGTGAGGCCGGGCGCGAAGCAGAGGTTTCCGCCAGTCTCAAATTGATGCTGGAAGGGTTTGGCAAACCGCACGCGCACTTCGGCCTGGCGATCCGCAAACTGGGCACGAATCTTTACGAGTGCCGCACCAGACTGGCGTGGCGGCTTGTTTTCGAGGCCCAAAAAGGCGTGCTCACCTTTGATTTTGCCGGCAACCACCAGGAATTGCAAAACTACCTTCGGGGAAAACGCTAGACGGTACGCGCGCCGTCGGACTTGGCCAGTTTAAATCTCGCCGGTAAAACCTTGCTGGCGGAGCGCTTCGTAAAGCACCAGCGCCACGCAATTGGAGAGGTTCAGAGAGCGAACTTGCTCGTGGAACATGGGAACTCGCAGCCACGCGGCTGCGTCACGTTCCAGGATGGTCTTTGGCAATCCCGCTGTTTCCCGGCCAAAAACCAGATAATCCCCGGCCTGATATTCCACTTCGGCATAGTGCCGCCCCCCGTCCGACTCAATCAGCCAAAGACGCGCATCGGCGGGAAGTTGTTTTTGAAAGGCCGGCCAATCGGGCCAGCGGTGCCAAGTGAGATGCTGCCAGTAATCCAAGCCGGCCCGCTTGAGCTGCCGGTCGTCCAATTGAAAACCAAAAGGCTCGATCAGATGCAGGACCGTGCGCGTCGCGGCGCAAAGGCGCGCGATGTTCCCGGTGTTGGGTGGAATTTGCGGCTCAACCAAGACAACATTCACGTCAATAAAACACTTTCCACAAAACCAGGCCGTGCGCGGGGGCGGTCATGCCGGCGGCGCGCCGGTCTTTGCAGGCCAGGATGCGGGGGATGTCGGACGCTGCGATTTTCCCCGTCCCCACCTGAATCAGCGTCCCCACAATGCCCCGGCACATCTTGTAAAGAAAACCGTCCCCTTCCATCACAAAAGTGAACAATGGTCCCTGGCGTTTGATCTCGCAACGCCGCAAAGTGCGCACGGTGGAACTCATCTCGTAGTTACGTGTGCCGGCCAGCGACTTGAAGTCGTGCCGGCCCAGAAAAGATTTTGCCGCGCTCCGCATGGCCGGCAAGTCCAAGGGCCTTGGGACATGCCACGCCTGGTGGCGCAAGAGCGGATTCAGGGCCGGGCCCCTCCAGACAAAGTAGCGGTATTGCTTGCCCTTGGCGTCAAAGCGCGCGTCAAAATCCGGCCGGCAGCGGGTCGCCGCCATAACGCGGACGTCGGGCGGAAGATGCGCGTTAATCGCCAAGACCGCCTTGACGGCGGGCATTCTCATTTCCGCGTCAGGGATTTCCACTTGCGCCACCATCCCCAGGGCGTGGACCCCGGTGTCCGTGCGGCTGGAGCTGTGCAATCGGCTCGCGCCCGGGAAAATCTTCCCCACCGCCTCCTCCACCCGCTGTTGGACCGCGGCGCCATTTTTCTGCGCCTGCCAGCCGGTGTAGGCCGCGCCATCGTAGGCGATGGTCAGCTTGAGTTTCACAGACCAATGCTGTCGAGGTAACTTTGCAGCAAAATCGCGGCAGCGGTTTGATCCACCTTTTCTTTCCGCTTTTGCCGGCGCATCCCGGTTTCAATCAGGAAGCGATTGGCTTGCACCGAGGTCAAGCGTTCATCCCACGGTTTTACCGGAATAGTCAATACTTTTTTTAAAGTCTCGATAAATTCCCGCGAGCGCTCGGCCGAAGGGCCGTAGGTGCCGTTCATATTGCGCGGCACACCCACCAGAACTTCCGCCACCCCGCGTTCCGCGACGATCGCTTGCAAGCGGGCCAGAAGTTGGTCTGGCGGTTCCGCGGGCAAAAACTCGAGCGGTTGCGCGATGGTGCGCGTTTCATCGCTCAAGGCCAGTCCGACGCGTTTCGTTCCATGATCGATCGCCAGCACGCGCATATTACCTTGCTTCCATTCGGCACATACTTATGAGCCGAGCGCGGAAAAAGTCTGGCGCGCTGCTCGCACCGTTTTTTCAATATCTTCCGCCGTATGCGCGGTGGAGAGAAAGCCGGCTTCGAATTGCGAAGGCGCCAAATAAATCCCCTGCTCCAACATGCCATGAAAATATTTGGCGAAGCGGGCGCGGTCACTCTTCATCGCATCGGCCAGATTATGCACGGGCGCTTGCGCGAAATAGCCGCAGAACATCGAACCGATACGGTTGAACTGGACCGCGATGTTCGCCGCTTGGGCAGCCTCGTTCATGCCGCGCTCCAGCGCCGCGCCCAACTGTTCCAGTTCGCGGTAAGCCTGACCGTCAGCCAATTCCTCCAGGGCCGCGATGCCTGCCGCCATGGCCAAGGGATTGCCGCTTAACGTGCCCGCCTGATAAACCGGTCCAAGCGGCGCCAGGCAATCCATGATTTCCTTGAGGCCGCCAAACGCGCCCACCGGCAGTCCGCCGCCAATAATTTTTCCAAAACAACTCAGGTCGGGTCGAATTCCAAAACGCTCTTGAGCGCCGCCCAAGGCCAGGCGAAAGCCGGTCATTACTTCATCAAAAATGAGCAAACTTCCGTTCTTTGCGGTAATTTCCCGAAGAAACTCCAAGTACCCGGGTCTGGGCAAATACAGTCCGGCGTTGCCCGGCACCGGTTCCACGATCAGCCCGGCGATTTGTCCCGCATTCGCCGCAAAAGCCGCTCGCACCGGTTCGATTTCGTTATAGGGAAGGACAATGGTGTGTTGGGTAAAGGCGGCCGGCACCCCCGCGCTATCCGGGGTCCCAAAAGTCAACGCCCCGGACCCCGCCTTGACCAGGAGCGAATCCACATGACCGTGGTAGCACCCATCAAACTTGATGATCTTGTCACGCCCGCTAAAACCCCGGGCCAATCGAATCGCTGACATGCATGCTTCCGTGCCGGAATTGCACATCCGCACCTTTTCCACGCTCGGCACCGCCGCGCACACCAATTTGGCCATTTTGACTTCCAATGGATTAGGAATGCCAAAACTGGTCCCCTGCTCCGCTGCTGCTTGCACGGCTTGGATGATCTTGGGGAAAGCATGCCCCAGGATGGCCGGCCCCCATGTCCCGACGTAATCTACATACTCGTTGCCATCGACATCAAAGACATGCGCCCCCTTGGCTCGTTGGGCAAAAAACGGCCGGCCTCCCACCGCGCGAAAAGCGCGCACGGGGGAATTAACGCCGCCGGGGATATAGCGCAATGCTTCCGCAAAAAGTTCTTCGGATTTCGCTTTCAACATAATTATGGCTGCCCCGCATTTCTGCGGAAGAAAGTCTCCCGCAAAGTGCCGCGTTCCGTGCGCACAAACGTGCCAGGTTCGACCTGATGACGCTTGAACCAGCCCTGATTGACTTCCAGGACGTACTGAATGTTGTCCGATTGGGCAACGACGGAATTGGTGTTTTGCGGCTCCAGGTCACGAATTTCCCGCAACTCTCCTTGCGGATCGATATATCCGGCGGAAAGTGGCACGGTGCAATTCTTCATCCAGAAGGACACTTGGGAGGGCCGGCCAAAGACAAAGATCATGCCGGCATTTTCGTCCAAATTAGTGCGGAACATCATACCCGTTTCCACCTGTTCGGGTGAAAGAGCCATTTCCGCGGAAACTTCCGCCGGCCCCAGCCAGAGGCGAATGGTCGGCAATTTGGTTTGGGCCTGCGTGGGATAAGTGTGAAGCGCGGCTGGTGTCTCGGCCACCGGCGCCTCCTTTTGGGAGCAGCCACTGAGCGCGAGCAGCATTGCTCCTGCCATGAGCACAATCCAATTCATGTCCGGCAGAATGCCGCCACAGTTCGTCAATTTCAATGAACTATTGCGCTGGCGGATAGTTTGCCATAACTGCCGTCAACCTATATAATTAGGACGATGAGTAAAGTTTCGCGTTGGTTGCCTCTTTTCTTCGGCCTGCTGTTGGTAGCGCCGGGCGCACGCGCGGACAACGCACTCCGTTGGCACGCGCAGCAGAATCAAGTCGATGCGGATTTCCAAACCTCTGATCTTTCCACGCTCCTGCAGCAAATCGCCCGCGTGACGGGTTGGGAGATTCATGTTGAACCGGGAGTATCCAATTCGATCGCGGTCAAATTCAAGAATTTGCCGGAAAACGAAGCTCTGCGCCGGCTCCTGGGCAACCTCAATTTCGCCAAAGACCGCACCAATGGAGTCACCCGTCTCTTTGTTTATTCCACCGCTCAAGGCGCGGCCACCCGCTTAATCAAAGAGAAACGCGATTACCGCATGGCCAACGAAGGGTTGGTGATGCTCAAGCATGGCGCCGATACCAATGCCTTCAATAAATTGGCCAAAAAACTTGGCGCCACCGTTGTCGGTCACGACGATCGCCTCGGCCTTTACCGGCTGCAATTTCCCGATGGCGCCTCGGCCACGACGGGTCTGCAATCGCTCCTCTCAAGTTCCATGGTCGCTGCCGCGGAAAACAATTTCCTGGTGGACCCGCCCGCTCCGGTGCAAATGGCGCAAGTTCCCACGCCCGCCGCTCCATCCGGCCCTCTCTTCAATTTGAATCCGCAGCCCGTCGTCAATGGTCCCATTGTTGGCTTGGTCGATACGGACTTGAATGTGCCGTCTCAGTACCAAAAATACATGCTACCGCCCATCGATGAAATCGGCCAAACGGGCGTCTCCTCCGATGCTCCCTCGCATGGCACTGTCATGCTTGAAACAATGCTTGGCGCCATGTCCAGCAGCCCCAGTATGATCCAACCGGTCATCGTCTATGGGAATACGGACAGCACCACGATGTATGAACTGACCGAGGGGCTGGTCAAAGCCATCGACGCGGGTGCTAATCCAATCAACGTCAGTTCGGGCGGAACGGGCAACAGCGTGATCATGGGCAGTTTGATTCAGCAAGCGACCCAACAGGGCATTCAAATTGTCGCGGCGGCGGGCAATTCCGGCGGGACCGGCGACACCTACCCGGCGGCCTATCCTGGGGTCCTCGCCGTCACCGCCTCAGCCTCCAATGGTCAATTGGCTTCGTATGCGGACGATGGCAATTTCGTCCAAGCCATGGCCCCTGGCACCGTTATGGTTCCGTGGAACGGACTAACATGGATGGTGCAAGGCACTTCCCCGGCCACAGCCGACGTAACCGGGACGATTGCTGATTTGGAGAACGTCCAGCACCTCAGTCTGCCACAAGCTGTCAGCCAAGTGACGAAAACGATGCCGCCCCCCTCCCGGTAACTCAGTACTGATGAGCATAGGCTCGCGTTCCCTTCCGAAGACCTGCGCTTATTTGGAATTCCACTTCCGCCTTGCGGCGGCCAGAGGTCGGATTACCTTAACTTCGTGTCTTGGTGGACGGATCGACATTATTTTTTGCTGGCCGTGGTTTTTTACGGTCTCAGCACGGTTTATTCCGTGTTTCTGTGGCGGAAAGGCTTTCGCCGGCATGACTACGTCAATTACGGCCTGCTTCTGGCAGGTTTCGCCTTGCATCTCAAGGCCATGCTCCTACGAGGGCTGACCTTGGATCGCTGCCCCGTCAATAATCTCTACGAGGCGATGACTTTTGTCGATTGGACCATCGTGGCGGTTTATCTGGTCTTTGGGCTTTGGTCCCGTTTGCGCTATTTGGGCGCCTTCGCCGCGCCCGTGATTTTCGCCATTGGGGTCTTTGCCCTCATGCCTGGATTGGATGCCGCTTACGCGAACAAGCCGCAGTTTGGCAACGGCTTGACCAGCCTGCACGCCGCCCTCACCCTTTTGTCCTACGGAGCATTTGGCTTAAGCTCCGTGGCGGCTGTCATGTATTTGACCCAGGAGCACGATCTTAAGTTTCATAAATTGCGGGCTGTTTTTTCCCTCATCCCGCCCATTGAGCGCCTTGAACTGATCACGAGCAGGTTGCTGTGGGCTGGATTCCTCCTCTTGACGGCGGGATTGGCCTTCATTCCTTTCCTGCTCCAGGAGCGGCCCGAACTGCATCCCGGCAGCGATCCGAAAGTGCTTTGGTCGGGATTGGTGTGGGGCCTTTACCTGGTGCTCATCACCCTGCACGGCCGTTTTGCGCAAACCGGCCGCCGCTTTGCCTGGGGGGCGGTCGGCACCTTCACGTTCGTGCTCTTGACATTTTGGGGCGTTAATCTCCTCTCGCCCTCCCACAAGTTTTAGCCATGCCTTTGCTCGTCCTCGGTTTGAGCCATCATTCCTCCCCAGTCACGTTGCGGGAGAGGTTTGCTTTTGCCGAGTCGGCCATCCCGCAAGCATTGCAAAAACTCCGATCCTCCGGCCCTTTTCGGGAGGCGGTCATCCTTTCAACATGCAATCGGGTGGAAGTCTATGCGGCCACGGAGTTGGCGGCACGCCCGGCTGCGATGGAACTGCGCCGCTTTCTGCTGGACCATCACCAGTACCAGGGTCCGATTGGGGAGGAGATTTACTCGTTCCTGGAAACCGAAGCCTTGATGCATCTCTTCAAAGTTGCTTCCGGCTTGGATTCCATGGTCCTGGGAGAAACGGAAATACTGGGTCAATTGAAGAAGGCTTACCAGACCGCTCTCGAGGGCCAGCACACCGGTGCCCAGCTCAACAAAGCCTTCCAGAAGGCTTTCAATGTCGCCAAACTTATCCGCAGCCAGACCAACATCCAGCGCGGCAGTGTTTCCGTCGGCTCGGTCGCCGTCGAATTGGCGGAGAAATTGTTCAGCGCTTTGGGTGATCACCCGGTCATGGTGGTTGGGGCTGGCGAAACGAGCGAAAAAACCGCTCGCGCCTTGCTCAGTCGGGGAGCCCGCACCATTTTCGTGTCCAATCGTTCCTTTGAGCGGGCGGAGGAATTGGCGCGGGAGTTGAATGGAAAAGCGGTGCGCTTCGAGGATTGGGCGGCGGCCTTTGCCTCCATCGACATTCTGATCAGCAGCACCTCCGCCCCCCATTACATTCTGGATGCCGCGCGCCTTGCGCCGTTCATGAAACTGCGCAAGAACCGGCCGCTGCTCTTGATTGACATCGCGGTGCCGCGGGACATTGATCCCGCCGTCAATTTTCTGGAGAATGTCTATCTATACAATATTGACGATTTGCAGGCTATGGCGGCGGACTATTTGCAGCAGCGTCGCGCGGAAATTGCCCGTTGCGAAGCCATTATTCGCGAGAAAGCACAAGCTTTCAGCCTGACTCCCGCAGCCGAAATGATACGCGCCAACCCCAGCCTGTCCCCCAGCGTCTGAAGCAGCCAAACGTGGTCAGAAAAGTTGGGTGAAAAACCGGTCCCAACGCGGTTTGAAATAGTGCTGGCGGTCCACCGACAAAACCACGAGGGAAGCCCGTCCGACAATGCGACTCCGCTGGACGGGTCCCCAATAGCGCGAATCATAACTGTCATCGCGATTGTCCCCCATCATGAAGTA